>Ga0114962_10002021_pt1 | contig 17282 bp, 22 predicted proteins | sample C_130820_MF_Meta_FD_87017 | JGI IMG/M metagenome (GOLD analysis project Ga0114962, IMG submission 87017) | Freshwater microbial communities from Lake Croche, Canada to study carbon cycling - C_130820_MF_MetaG | ecosystem: Environmental > Aquatic > Freshwater > Lake | place: Lake Croche, Canada...
CTGAGCTTGCGTATGGTGCTCAAGCTAGCAGACCTTAAGAAGAGTATGCCCGGCAACTGGCGTGCTGTTGCAGAGGTTACATGTATGCGTAGAGCATAACTGTAGCAGGGCTAGGCCCTGTAGAGTACGCTGTAAGTCCGATTCGCTCCCGGCAGTGTATTTAGCAGGCTGGCCCGTGTAAACACTGAGAGGTGTTTCAAATCCTAACTGATACGATTCGCTCCCGGTAGGTTAGGATTTTTTTTGGCCGAGGCGACCGGTGGTGAGGGGCGATCGGAGAGGTGGTCGGGGCTTTATATATTATATTATTAGTTGTTATTATACAACACTTAGTGGTGCTAAATCACCAGGCAGAAAGCAAAAGTACTCCACCTAAATTTTTTGCGCGGCTATTTTTTTTACTCTGCAGGACCCATTTCGGGCTGTAGAGTCTATTGTGTTCTCTTCAAAAACCTCTACTACGAAGTAGTGCGCTAGGGCGTAGCCACTAGTGTTGATATTCTACTACCTTTAGCTAACGTAGCTGAGCCATCCCGTTATAATCCACTTATGTTCACTAGGACTAGCAATGCCACGATGCATGTGTGTCCATGAACTAGGCCAAATCACAGTTAGACCTTTTCGGGGTTTGATCTTCAGCTTTTGATACCACCATTCCGTTTCACCCTGATCTTCCACAGTATTCAAATAGGTCATAAAGACCAAATGACGGGCAGCGTACACTGCTTTGGCACTAGATCGTTCACAGTGCCACGAGTGGAATCCTTCATGGGGAGCATAGTGCTGTATATTAACGGGTTCAACTGCTGTCCACGGGCTTCCAAACGTTGCCCATTTGTACTCATTAACATAGGCATCTACCACGGTTCTTAACTCTTGCATATACTCTGGTAAAGGCTCTATGTTCCACGGTACTCCAATTTCAGTACATTCTTTATGCTGAGCTTTAACAGCATTTTTATCTTCTGTGGTTGCATTGTCTTCTACTTCACCACGACGGTAGTACTGTGGATTGGCTGTGTAGAACTCTAATAAGCGATCGCATACTTGTTCGCTTATCATCTGTTGCGTGATGAATGTTGGTTGCATTGAGTATTTAACTGCGTAGTTTAAACGAGAAAAATTTTGCTTTAGGCGCTTCGCCGCTTCGCGGCTACGACTCTGGTTCCGGTTTAAGCGTAGAGATAGTTGACTGTGCTCTCGTTGTCAGCCAGTATACTAGCACCGTTGCTCAAATGAAACTTACGTGCCATTTCAGTCTTTGGGCTTAGAGTCACAAATCGTGTGATGGTTGGACGAGTTGATTCTATATGTGCTCTAGCAGTTTGAATCATTCTACGTCCCGCACCCGGAGCATATGACCAGATTGTGTAGAAAGCTGCCACGTTGTTGCCTGTTTGACCCAGTTCAGTTTCTGTAGTGGGAACAGCGGCCAAATAGGCTACACATACCACAGCTTCAGGCTGATTGGTTAGATCGTTGAGCAGGACCAGGATTTCAGCATGATCGTGTACACGGCTAGCAGTGGGAATGGCGGGACGGACTGGATCATCTCTGACCAAGTCTATCAAAGGATCGTTGAGATCCTGGATGATTTTCAACATGATTCGCTACCTTAAGGTTATTATACGTGTACTTATCTTTTTTATGATTAAACTATGATTACAGGTCGTCAGTGGGTAAATTATTGATCAACTGACGTAGCTTTGAGCTTTCAATCTGTGCCGTAGGTCGTTTAACAGCCAATCCTGCTAGAGGATCATGTCCATCACGGGGTTGTCCCCGTGCCCAAGGTTCAGCTGTGGTAGTACTGGATCTCTGTAAGCTGTTCAAGATCTGATTGCCTTTGCTGACAGGGGCGGAGTCATTGTCACCGCCTGATTGTCCTTCTTCACCGGGATCTGTGATCCTTAGAGTATCAATATTAAAGTCCAGGTCAATCTTCATGCCCACACCTGAGCTACTACGAGTTTTCATCAACTGTATTTGATACTTGCCCCGTTCACGCATGGCTCGGCTGGTAAAGATACCAAAGACATTATCAGCAGTTTGAATCTTGCTTAGTCCACCTGAAATATGACTGTGATCAAACTCAACTTCTTCTACAGCACCGCGATTCAACTGTGCGGCTGTGACCAGCACACACTGCTTTTCCACTGCTAGATTACGCAATTCTTCACTAACGTACTTGTCCTTGATAAACAAGTTTTCCGCAGAGATCTTCTTACTGATTGGCATGAGCAAGTCTAGATAGTCCAACAAGAGAATATCAACCTTACGTCCCAGTTTGATTTCATACTCTTTCAAATAGCTGCGTACATCGTTGGCAGTTTTACCCGAGGGCAAGTATTTGACTTGATATGTACCAGACTTCTTACCAATGACTCTAACACGCATTTCAACTTCATCAATCTGTTTGAACACATCACGTGATGGGATCTCTGTGATCATTGAGTCTACACGCATTGACACTAGTTCTTCACTTAGTTCAAGTGTTAGATACACCACATTCAATCCTTGCAAGGCCCAGTTTACACCCAAGTTGGCTAAGAACAAACTCTTGCCCGCACCCGAACCGCCTGCAAAGATGTTTAGTTCTCCGCGATTAAATCCTCCAAACAAGCGTTTGTCCACAGTATCCCAGCCAGTCTTTAACTGTCCGTTATTGTCTTTGATCTTCATCAATCGAGCACGTGGATCTAAGAAGTAGTCAGTGCCCAGATCTTTAGTCAAGCCAACTTGTACTGCCTTCTTGACCAGTTCTTCTACAGGACCGTACTCGCCCTTTTCCAACAGATCAGCTGAAGCTAGAATAGCCTTCTCTAGACCCTTGTGTCGAATAAATGTTTCAAAGTCTTGTAAGAGCCAATCATAGTGTTCTTCTTTGAGTTCGTCAGTGAACTTGAATGTAGCACCAGTGGCTGCATTGACAATGTCATAGGTGGGTAGTACGTTATGCTCTACTACATAGTCATTGATAAACTTAGCTGATGGTTGTAGCTTGCGATCAAACAGTTCATGGTCAAAAATGCTTTGGCAACGAACAAATGTTTCTGCATCACTCAGCATCATTTCTAAATAAAGTCGTTGGATATCGTATCCGTAGTCTGCGTTTTGTCTTGTGGTCATTTAGTTATTATACTTTCTTTATACATTAATAGCAATGTGTTTGACTGGATCCCATCGGTATTGCCATTCTCTTTGTCGGGTGTGGTACAGCACTGAGCCGATGGCACTGCTGGGATCTCCGGGGTTAGGTAAACTCCATCGATACTTAAACGCAGGTTCCACAAATCGCTTGTTGGCATCCGAATTCATGGCACAACCGCCCATATAAACTAGGCAATCGGAGTTGACTAATTTCCTAGCTTCCATCATGATCATACCAACTTGCCCTTCAAATGCATCTTGTACTGCGGCTGCAATGTCACATTGATCCTGTAGTGTTTCAATAGGGTAGGGCCAATTTTGTACACCTCGATGCAGATTATATTTTAAGTTAAGTGTATTGCTAACATAATCATTAACTTCTTTAAAATAACGTTGTTTATCACCTTGTGCTGCCATCTTCTGTAATAGGTACTCATCTTTAATTGGAGTTAGCCCAATCAATTTTGTAAATGCGCTGTAAAATAATCCTAAACTATGTGGATAACTTCGACTCCACACTTTAGTCATTTCACCGTGAAGCCCTTGCCATATGGTAGCACACTCAAATTCTCCGATCGCATCGAGCACAACAATCGCGCAATGATTAAATGGACTTGTATAATAACCAGCGGCAGCATGACTAGCATGATGAGGAGTATAAAAAACGTTTGCATAGTTAACCCTTATGTTGTTTAAATATCGTTTAGGCAGTACTGACATATCTAATGCTGTAGAATATTGGCCAGCATACACCTGTCTTGCTTTCTTTATCCACGGACGCTCATACCAGAATATACTGTCCGGAGCACCCTGGTGTAGAGCCTCTGTTATAACACTAGCGTCTAGTTCAGTATCTTTACAATGTGTTAATGAAAACAGTCGGTCGTGTTTAAATACGGCTAGACTTGAGCCGTGGTTGAGTGCGTTAATTCCCCATCTTATCATAATTTGTGTTTAACAATAAAAGTGTGATTAGCATTGTAATCGTTTTTCAATTCTAAATTTCTAACAGTCTCATCCATATCTAAAACATCAACTGCTATAGTTTCGTCTTTAACAGGAATCATCTGCATTAACGGAGTTCCTGCAGGTATGTGTAGTTCTCCTGGTCGGCGGTGTACGTTAATAATAGCATTAACTGGATAGTAGTCGCCTTCTGTTAACATTCCATGCACCGCAGTAAATTCAGGTTCATCTGGGTACGGAATAGGCATAAACAATAGCTTCCATCCTTTTGGAACAGCAACAGACCAGGGCGTTGTAATCTTAATTAGTGTTTGTAAACTAGACTCGTGTACTGGAGTAATGTGTGCAGGATCATCTGGAGTAAACCAAGATACTAGTTTCTTATTAAACTGCCTACCTTGTAAATATGTACCAATTCCACTGGGAATAAAAAAATCGAAGTTATTTGCGTCTTTATTGGTATTGATAGTCAGATCGAACCAAGAACGCAATATAACGCCATTTTGCATAATTGGCCTGATTCCTGGGCACTTAGCGGCGCCTGTAACCGCTTGTTTTTGTCCAATTTCTTCAGAAACCTTCTTAAATGCCAATGCCGAGTTTCTAAACCAATTGAAGTTAAAATCCTTTGCAGGAATAATTGGGTACTTCTCTTTTATTTCAGGAAGGCTACAATAGAATTTAATGCGTGGTTTATTAAACATTTTATTTGTAAATGAACGGATCGCGTTTACGTAGTTCTTCTAATCTTTTTTTATATTCTTGATTGTATTTCCATTTTCGATAAGGTGTTAATATCCAATTAAGAATAGTTCTCATATTTCTTCCTTCTTAAACCACTTACGTGATTTTAATTGTATTTTTAAATTATTGCTTTCTTTAGTACTTAGAATAGAATATAGTGTTGCTAATTTTCCGTATAGCTTAACTGCATCGTTAACATCTTTAACGCCCTCTGGCCAATCAGGAAAACTCACACTCCATCCATATTCTAATGCTTGCTCTACCATTCTATATCCGGCATCGTCACGATCAGCTATAACTACAACTTCTCGCTGTAATTGATTTATTAATGCATGTTGGCTAGCACTAATTTCAGCACTCATAACAGCTACTCCATCTACACATATAGCATCAACAGGGCCTTCGGTGACTATGACATATTTACGCTCGTAATGCTGTCTGTCCAAATTAAATACATATCCAGGTTGTTGCTCTGATATATATTTAGGCTTACCTTCGGTTATTTTACGTGCAGTATATCCAACTATACGTTCTTGATAATAAAAAGGAATTATTAATCTATTTTGAAAACCGTCTTCAGGAGTCCAGTGGAATGGATAATCTTCTAAGTATAAGTTTCTCCCCAGCAGGTACTCTATAACCGGTAGTAATTCATCCGGGGGGTTATCTAGAAAATTAACAATAGGCTCAGTGCCCAACGGCATTGCTTTATCTATAAAAACTGGTATTGAACTTTTTTCACCTTGATATGCGCTGTCTTCTTCAAAACGTAGTGCTTCTAAACTACATTTGGTTATAGCATCATCTGGTACGCCTAGCCATTGCATAAGTCGTTTTAGCTTAACTGATACTTTACGTCCCGGTTGCCAGCTTGCTTTGAATCCGCAGTTAAAACAATGATAGCTAACTCCTTCATTGACCATAATACCGCCACGTTGCCTATTGTCAGCACTTGTACCATTATGGTGACAGCAAACCGCATTAAAGCTAACCCAGCCGCTAGGGGTCACTTTGCGTTTTGAAGGAAGGTAAGATTGTACAGTATCTATGATTAAGCTCATAGATACATTTTACTGTCTTACAATAATTTTGTCAATAGTTCCGGTGTGATTAGTTTGATGCAGTTTGTATTTGATTCTTAACCAAACAGTATCATTATCAACAGTATAATTTTTAGTTAGAGTTGTTGTTGTATTGGCTACAACAAAAGTTTCAAGGTCAGTCCATTTGGTTGTAGTGCTGGCAACCCCCGCAGTTGAAGTTTGTACTGTGACATCTGCATCAATTAGATTAGTAAAAAATTCTAAACTAATGCTACCCAAATTAACATTCTCGTTTGGAATCTTAATCACAACTGCATCGCTGTAATAATATCTAAGATTATTAACGGCAGTATCGTCAAGATAGTTAAATGTTTTAATAACTTGTTGAGGAATACCTGTTATAGTAGCATCACCTATAAGATCTATAAAGCCTGTGACTCCGTATTGAGTATCACCGTAGATTACATTTCTAGTTGTATCGTCATTTAGTACATATACTGCATATCTTAGAAATTGAGGTGTTAATGGATCTACAGCCAACGACGGAATATTAAATGTTGCTAGTCCTGGAGTATCAGAATGTTCAACATCTGCTGTATATACTTCTTCTCCTAAATGATCCATTATAAGACACTTTAGCGTTAAGTTAGATACATCAATACGCTTTTGATCTGAATTCTTAATGTCAAGGCTAATGATATTATCATAGCCTTTGTATATTTTTACTTTTCGTTGATACACAATTCTCCACTCCACTGGTGATGAAGCCAAATCAAGATTGATAGCAATCCTGTTTGAATATAAATAACTTGAAATTTTTTGCATTTGGTTAAAGGCCTCACTACTATTTATGGTTAAATTAAGAGAAAACATACAAGAACAATTACCCTTCATAAGTGTATTGCACTACGGCGAGGCCGAATTCGTAGGCATTATAATCAATCAAGATCAATTTGTAACTAGCTTTTACGATCTGTCTATTATCAAAACACCTGAAGAAAAGACAATATTTTTAGATATCGGAGAAGCCTGGTGGTGGGAATCAAATAGACAAATTCCAATCAATATCTTCCTACGTACTGAAATTGCCCCATTTAGATATGCTATTAAAACATTTAATAGTAAGGATGTTAGAATTATACTAGGGCCAATAGTTAATCTAATGAATATGACCCTTAAACGTGTAAAACGTAAAAGTGTACAACTTGTTAGGACGCCTAAAAGTTAACTATACCCATAACTGATCTTCTCGCAGATTAAATTCATCTGTACTACAATAGCCATTGCGTATGCTACTGCATGAGCTTTCTTAAAGAAATACTCATCATTCTCCGGTTTCGTCCAAATCGTCTCCATCACTGAATCCCAATCTTTCCCAATCAGATAACGTTTGGCTGGGCGTATCATTGCCAAAACAGCCGCTAGTTGGAGTATTGATGTCGGCTTCATCTGACGGAGAATATGACCGTGTCCGTTGACGTGAAATAGTAAACTGCTGAAATCGTCCTGCTCTAAAAGGTCCCATAGTGGCTCAGTCTCCATTAAGGTGTTAAGATGATTTTCATCTCGTACATCTTTATATATACTAACGTTCAAAAAATCAAGTTTAAAATAACCTCTTTCTTCTGCCTCTTTGTAGTCTATGTTAGATAAATTATTTACGGGATTGTACGGAATAGGTGTACAATATACGCCAGTATTATGCTTTTTAAAAGTTCCGTTTGTGTCTTTAATAGCCGCTGATATGTGCTTAATATATTTAAGGGCGTGATCTCTATCAGCAAAGTCAATATCAATATCTGGCATTATAAGCTCGATTCTTTAACTATATTTCTTACAAGTTCCATATCAAATTTTTGAGTTTTAAATTTCTTAACCCATACTTGTGGATCAATAATAGTACCAATTGCACTTAATTGATCATCTCTAAAATTTGATAACATTTCTTTTCCACTAGAACAATTTAATATTAACCACGGACTAACTTTACCATCTTTAATATCATACACTGCCCTGTTAGTGCTAACGTATTTAAAATAGTGATTCCATAATGAGTTATTTTCAGTAGCCCATGATTGCATATGAGCAACTGATCGTTCAAGTGCAGTATCTACAGCTTCTGTATGAATTAAATTTAAAACGTATTTTTCATATAGTTCGTCTCTGCACCAATGGTCTAATTTAACACCGCTTCGAACAACCCAGTTAAGAAAATTATCTGGATATAGCGGTTTAGTATTACTAACAAAACTGCCAAACTTAACCATAGCGTTATAATACGGGCTACGGGCAAATTCATCGTAAGTTTTGTCTTGATCAGTTTTTTGAGTTAGTCGATAAAATTTGTTAAAGGTTTGATAACCAATGTGAACATGTTTTTCATCTTTTGCTAAGTACCTACGCTTTTGCTCGCACATGTGTACTGCAAGAGTTTTTTCTTGCATATATTTGTGCCCACAAAATTTACAAACGTAAGGTTTATTCACACTTAATTCTAACATCATTAAAACATTTTAGCAATTTGTTTATCGTCGTAGCCGTGTTGTTGTGCTAATTTTTTTGCGTCAGCAGTTGACATTAATTGACTTAGCATATCAATTTCATCTTGTTTTTTATTAGGATAGATGTCTAATAAAAATTTAGCTAACTTATTATTGCCCTGTTTCTTTTTAAAACCTAGCCATTGATGAAAGAAAATCTTTTGGCTTTCGTGTCCGCACATACACAATAATTGCCATAATAACTTAGGATGCTTTTGTAATATATTCCAATTTTTATTAAAGTACTCATTCACAGAAAGTACATAGTGTTCCTGTATGTCGCGGTTGCTAGAATTTACATTACTAATATATCTATTCAGTATAAAGAATTCTTGCTTGAGACTTTTTCTTTGTTCATCATTAATCTCATCCCACAAGCCCTTGTAATTCATATCAACAGCTGCTAGTTTATCTTTAAGTTCAATTTTTTCACTCATTGTCATCTACCAATGTACCGTTGCTATGTCGCATACGAGCGATTTCAATTTCTTGAAACTTACGTTTTTCTTGTATAGTCAATTCGTTCCATGTTCTACGAGGATTACTACACAGCATACATTTAGGATTTCCGCAATCCATAGCATGGTGTTTTTCTAATCGATGAGGATCTTTAATAGGTACGCCGTGTTCTTTAGCAATTTTAACTTGCTTGTTAACAGCATTTTCATTCTTTTGGAGACGTTTGCTATGATTAAATTTATCTGCTTCGTTGCTCATAGAGGTTTATCCTTACTTAGTCTGTATATCATTATAACACGGTCTAGGGCCTTTTGTAAAGTGATATTGGTCTTTGCTTCTCGCCGAATCTCACCCCAAAGTTTACTATCCATAATATGATCATGCAGTGGTCTGCCGTCATCGGTTCTTGAGTCAAAATTATACCCGATTTCTTTTCGTGTATTAGGGTCAGCACCAGATTCACGAGCGTATACAGTTCCGTCAACTCGTTCATAAATGTAAGTTGTGCCCGGCTTAAGGCTTCCCATTTTACAATATTTTATCTAGTTGAATTATCTCACTATGGCGTGATATTTCTTTAACAACATATGCACATAATGCTTTTGGTTCTTTATTTAATGGAACTGCAAGCAGTTGATTATTCTTCATCTTTGGAAAATACCATTTAACATCATTATAAAAGTTTACAATTTCAATCTTTTTAAATTCTATTCTGAAACCAGTTAAGGGGTTAAAACAAAATGCTTCAAATCCTCTATCATTTAAACTAGTAAGAGGCAATATTTCAATATCACTGGCACTACTACTATCACCTACCGCAATTGACCAATCAATAGGCATAGTGACTTCATCGTTGCCTATTTTTAGTACCATTGCAGGACTATTAAAACTTTCTAAGAAAATTAAAGGCTGAAAGAAAAAGTCAGGAGCATTTGCATCACTGTTATCTAATACAGCAAATCTCATGCTGTCATCTACCTCGTCGGGTAAATTATTCAAGTCAAATGCTTGATTGTCTAAGGTTAGTATTTGCATATTTTTTTATTTTAATTAGTTATAGGCACCCAATGATCTTTCATGTGGGTAGCAATGTCTTCGTCGAATACTACTTTAGTAATTATATCGAACGCAATAGTTATTCTTTCTTGATCATCAGTATGTATATCAGTCCAATGTTCGATCCAATTAGGAAATAATGTAATTTTTCCAGGCTCATTAATTGATGAGTAGTTGTTGTCAGTGTATGGATGTTTATAATATGTATGTGTGTTAGCTTGTTGTATACATATATGTCCGCCTAAATAAGCGTAAGGTGATCCCCAGTGTCTATGTTTGTTAATGCTTTGGCCTTTTCTAAGTACATTTGCCCAGCATTGTAAATAGATAACTTGTTCAGGTGGTAAGCCAATTTCGGATAAAAATTTATCGTGTGTGTTTCGTATAACTAATTTAAGCTCAGTTAGTTCAGGCCACTTTAATAAGTTGTATCGATTCGAACGAGAGGTCATACTGTTTGGGCCAAGTCCTGTCCCCCAATCATCTTCATAAACATATTGTTGGATAATATCTTTTTCGTTTTTTAAAATAACATCAGTAATTTTATTAAGATTTAATCTATCAGATAAATCATCTTCACATAACAAATACTCCCACTGTGCTGCAAATGGGGTTTTATTAGGTGGATTTTTAGCGTGTATTATATTCATTTCCAGTCTATTTTCTCAATTGTGAACGGGTACTTAGCGTCCTTGTAAAACTTCTTACGTTGGGTAAGGTGACGCTTGGCGTACTTACAGGTCGAAGTGACATCCCAGATTTGTACGAAGTCTTTGTCGTCTGCACGTCGAATGCCTCGCCCAATGCTTTGTATAACCCTTGTAAAGCTCTTTCCGGATTCCACCATAACCAGATTAAAAATCCTAGGGATATTAATACCAACAGCGGCCACACCGTAAGTCGCCACAATAATCTTGTTGTCAACAGTCTTAACTTCATCGTATTCACTTTTCCTATCTTTTGTTTTCACTTCTCCTGAAATAAAGACGCTATCTGGAATTTCGTTAACAATGAATTTACCTGTCTCTATTCGATTTACCAGTACTAGAGTGTTGCCACTATTACTAATGCCGTTTATTAATTTTGATATAAAAATCATCCTGTCTTCGTCTGTGACAAGATATTTGTATTCTTCTGCATATGACTTAAACTCAGGTAAGTCAATAAGTTGTGTTATGTTAACATGGCATGCTGATAACACTCCTTGTGCTTGTAATTCGTGTGCGTGTACTTCATGCACACACGGACCTAGACTTGCAAAAATTTGTTCTGCTTCAAAATCTTCTTTAGGAATAGTACCAGTCAATCCCCATCGAATAGGTGCATTATTGAAATTCTGTGTTAGTAAATTTCTTAACACAGTGGCCTTGGCCATGTGTACTTCATCAACCATAATTGTTGTGACGCCATCAAGAAACTCTGCAAGTGTTAGAATATCTTGTTCGTGATTTTTACTCTTTTTGTCAAGAATGTTGAGACTTTGCCATGTGGCAATAGTATGAGTTTTATATAGATCTTTACGATCGCCGTAGTACACACCTACATCTAATCCGCAATTGATAAAGTCTTCTTCTGTTTGTTCCACAAGACTCTTATTAGGTACAATAGTAAATGTGCGACCATATGGTTCACAAATCTTTGCTAGTGTAGCTGTGGTTATTGTTTTGCCAAATCCAGTAGCAATCTCTTGTAAGCATTGTGGATTTTCAAGGAATTTGTTTACTACTTCAACTTGGTCGTCGCGGAGTCTAATTGGTTGTCCTGCAAATCTATGCCCTACTGGCCAACATTGATCTCCCCAAAAGTCTGCTTCAACTCGAGGAAATTGTAAATTAATAGGCGCACGATTATCAACAATGTCTGTTATCTCAACACCACTTTTTTCCAACACTGCTAGAATCTTTGGCAACTGACTTAGGTAGCCATTGCCACCTAATCCAAATAGGGTAATTGCACCATCCCATCGACCTAACTTGTATGCTGGACGATAACGTGCTGTAGGATCTTCATACTTAAAGGTGTTGGCTAGTTTTCTGCGAATTTCAACAGGAAGCCCCTCAACTTTAAGGTTAACTTCGTCTTGAATAATTAATTTACACGATGGCATCTGCACCTCCTAAGGGACGTTTGTCATTGTAGTATACTATCAAATCAACTGCATCGCAATAGACACTGGTTTTATTTGACTTAAAATTATTACTGAAAGAAATAACACTTTTTGGGTACCATTTTGACTTTAATAAGAATTTAGGCAACTTGTTATTGGCAATGCCTGCTACTAGCGTGGTGTCAGTTAGTTGTGCATTATAACCTAATTGACTAATTAGATTATTAAAATTTTTGTTGTGTTCGGAGATATTATCAAATCTAAAGTAGATTCCGGAGTTGGAGTCAAACCCACAATTTTTCAGTGAAATTGCCAATTTTTCAAGATTTTTAAGACACTCCTTAGATTCGTGTCCATTGAAGATCACTAACAGTGGTAGTCGGTCTAGTTCACCTAATGACTTAATAACATCATCAAGAGATGTCTGAGTGCTGTCAATCCACACTCTTGTACTAGGCCTGTTGGCCAGTGCGTTTTTCAGTGAAATTTCTGGATTTTTCTGAAAAATTGAGTATTGAAATCTCTGACGTCGATCGTTGAGTAAAATTAAATTGTCCTCGATGATGCTACCTACTTCATTGATCACTGCTGCCTCTAATTTTTTATCAGTCAATGAAAACACGTTAAACTGTGTATTAGTAGTTTTCAAAATTTCCAAAATTTCACCATAAAATTCCATCAAAATATGGTCAATTTCAAAGCCTTGGTTTTTGAAGGCATTCACTACTAAATGTAAATTCTTTTCAGTCAGTGGTATACTGTATTGCTTGCTATTCACTGCCAGCATTTGACCTTCAACGCTTTTGTTGAGATCACTAATCTGCTGACGCAGGCGTTTATTGTAGGTAAATTCCACCAAAATTCGACTGTTATCTTCTTTAGCAATAAAAATTTTACGAACCTGTTCGATCACTCTAAACGATTGGCTCCATGTTGGAAACTCAATAGGCTGTTGGGCATTAACTACCTTGTTGTTAATAACTTCTAAATTTTCTGTGAATATTTTAATCAGTAATTTTGACTGATTTTCGGTTAAAAAATGGCCGGCGGTTATTTGCTTGGATAAACTGATTAAAATCTTTTTATCTCTATTAGGAATCTGTGATCCTAACTTTTCAATCCCTTGTTGGAACAGCTCTATGAGCAATGCGTCAGTTGTTATCATAAGTTAAGTATACATGAGTATTAATAGAAAGTCAAACATTTAGACAAAAAAATAGGCCCTATAATTATTTAAGGCCTACGGAACACCGTTTGGTGAAATTGATTATAATGTAGCGTCTTCCATGCCTGCTACTCGTAATTTTACAATGTTTGTAATCTGCCATTGTTTTTGATCAAGAGCTTTAGTAATGCCTAACCACTTATTACGTAGTAAGGCAAACTCGTTGATAATTTTCTCAAAGTCAACTACATCAGGCTCGCCTTCTACGTATTTTTCACAATCCCTAGAAGACAACGCCCTTTGATAGTTTTCTAAATATTTTCTAAAATGTTGACTCTTAAGTCGACGCAACTCAATATTCAAATATTCCAAAATTGCTTCAATTTCTTGTAGCTGACCAAATCGTTCTTCCACAATGCCTGGCATCCTAGCGGCGGCTTTTTCGATGTTTCCCGCTATGCGAGCATCTGTTTTTGCTGCCTGTAATTCAACTTCATAGTGAGCCACAGCATCGGGAATATACGATATGTCTTTTGAAACTTTTGTATACCAAGTCATAAATTATTCGTCATCTTCGTAAGAATCTAAATCTTCTTCGTCAAGTTCTTCTTCGTCGCTTGTTTCGTCAAGATAAAAGTCAATAGCATTATCAAGGTCTTCGTCAACGCCACTGGCACCGGCCATGACCTTATCGCTAACGCCGTGATCTGCTAGCAAATCAACATATCGTTCTGCTAACACATCGAGTACTTTTTTGTCAACGTACTCTTTAAATAACATCCAAATATCACCAATATGGTTTTCGTTCATTCTATGATTTCTCCAGTTTCTTCATCAATGGCAAGTTGTACTGTAGGAACTGCTCGAACATTATTAAATTCAAGCATGACTTTGTCAAGGCATCCGTCTTCATTACGTTCCCATTCCTTACGATACATTTTGATTTCTGTACCATCTGTAGAAACGTATTTAAGTCTGTTGCCATCTTTTGTAAGAATACCTTTTGCTTCACACAGGTCAGTAAGCCCACTGTACGGACTCATACCTGTTGCGTAAGGAATCTCAACCTGAACTGATTCAAATGGCTTGGCATAACGTGTTTTCATAATCTTACAGGCTGCACGAATACCGTTGACAGTTGTAGTCTTATTGCCATCTGCGTCTGTTTTCAATTTTAATTTACGCATAGCAATAACAATGCTTGATGCATAGATGAAGCCTTGTCCACCTGAAATCTTGTCGTCAGGATCAAACATATCCTGACTTGCGTATGTGTGATTAGTACAAACTAAACCAACATTATAACTACCAAACATGTTAACACAATTACGAACAAGTGATGTTAGAGCCTTAGGTTTACGACCCATGTCACCTTTCATCTCACCTGCTTCAAACTGGTTAACGTCTGTTGGAGTCAACAACATACCCAAAGAGTCAATTACAAAAAGAACTTTAGGACGAGTTGCTTCATCCATTATTTTATATTCTTTCATAAACTCACTAATGGTTTTTGCTACGTCGTCAATCATAGCCATGTTAAGTTTTAACAACTTTTCTTCGCTAGTATCAACACCTAATGCGTGTAGCCATTTTTCATCAAGAGCGTTTTCACTGTCAACTAGCACTACATAAATGCCTTGTTGTTGTGCGGCTTTGATAAGGTTGCCAGAGCAGATATAGCTCTTGCCAGCGCCTGATTCACCGGCAAGTACTGTGACTTTACCAAGTGGTACGCCTTTGTTAAAGTCTGAACTAATCAGATAGTTTAGAGCATAGTTGCCTGTTGAGATCCAGTCTGTAGGATCATTAAAGCCAACACCTAAGCCATCAATGCTCTTGGTTAGGGTTTTACGGAATTTTGATAAATCGAAGGCTTTTGTAGCCATAGGTATACTCCTTAAAGATGGATAGGGGCCTTAGCCCCTATCATTCGATTACTGCTTATTACGATTGCGAATCATAGCAAGAATGTCTTCTGCACGACCACCACTTGCGGCAGCTGGTGCTGATTCTTGCTTAGGTGCTGAGAATGATTTCTCAGCTGTAGCAACTTCGTCTTCCCAAGGTGCTGACTCTGCGGCAGGTGCTGCCACTGGAGCAGTACGAGCAACTGGAGTTGCCTTAGGCGCAGAGTTAGGATCACCAGTCGCCTGGCCCATACCTGCTGGTTTAAAGTACTGTCCCCAACGTTCCATATCAAATGGTTCGCCATCAACACTTGCTTCAAACATTTCTTTCATTACTTTGACTTCAACGTCAGTTGGCTTCTTAGGCAAGTAATCTTTAAGATTGAACAAGCCATGTGTTTCCAAGTTAGCAGTTTCTGCACTGTCTAAAGGACGAGTACGACGGCTCCACTTACTAGTAGAGTAGTCAGCATAACCACCTTTTGAAGTTTTGATCAACTTGAAGTCAACACCATTGACTGGGTCAGTTGGCATGTCGTCCATTTCTGGATCGAGCAATGCACCTTTAATCAACTGAAAAATCTGTGGACCGATAATGAAACGACGGTTTGCATTTTCAGGACGATTTTCTTCTTTAAGACCGTCTTCAACAACGTATCCTTGGAAGATATATGAACGCTTCTTCCAATACTTACGACCCATATCTTCCAATGAAGGATCTTTAAACCAACCACGTACCTCAGTAAGGATTGGACAAGTTTCGCCATACATTTCCATGCAGGGAACATTAACGGTCACAGACTTAGAGTCAGTAGAACCTTTAACGCCGGCAAATGGCAATTTGATCATTGCACGTTCTACCCAGAAAAATGTATTGTCGGGATTTCCGTCAGGTAAAAAACGGACTGTTGATTCGGAACCTTCTTTCAAGTTCCAGAAAGGGTAAATGGAATTGTCTCCACCGGTACGTTCACCGCCACCTTTTGAATTACCTTCTTGCTCTTTGAGCTTTGCTCTGATTTCAGCTAATGATGCCATGATTATCTCCTATTGTTAGCCTAAGTTTGTTTTGCATTTCTGCTAGTTTTGCCTATATCTACTTTACACCATTGTAAAGTAAAAAAGTGCATATATGTTATTATACGCACTTTTATTTAGCTTTGCAAGAGATATCTTGCTTAAATGTGATTTATTTTTACCAATTATCTAAACATTGCATTAAAGTGTTTGAACATATCGGCAACGTTGGCTTGTGGTTTTTGTAATCCAGATTCTGTAATACCTGCAAGCTGGCGTAATCTTTTGGACTCATAAACTTGTGATAGTTCACTTATAACACCGTGTGCCAATTTGGCTGCATCTTCACCAAATTGTTTTTCGACTGCTAATAATACACCAGTTTCACCTTTAGGGAAATTGCCAGTAGTGTCATCGTACATTGATTTAACAAACTCGACTACTTCGTTTTGCTTGCTAGTACCTTCAAAGAATTCTTCAACATCCATTCCAGCCTTAGTAATAGCTTCACCTAGGCTCATTTCGCCTGAACCAAAGTTGACTATAGTCTCAGCAGTTGCACCAGCTTTCTTTGCTTTAGCAATGGCATCTGCCATCCCTTTCTTAGCTAGATGACGTGCTTTATGCTTAACCGGATTGCCGTATTGATCTTTATCATTTTCACCTTTCTTAGTGTAAGGGCCGTCAAACGGTGGATCTTCTTTTTCTTCTGCTACAGGAGCAGGCTCTGCCGCAACAGGTTCAGCTGGGGGTGCTTCCGGAGCAGGCTCTGCCGCAACAGGTTCAGCTGGGGGTGCTTCCGGAGCAGGCTCAGTAGGTGCAGGTGTAGTACTATCAAAATTGATCTTACTAGCAATATCTGTACCATTTTCTTCGTCGTGCTTTTCTAAATAACTCTTTAAAAATTCTCTAATGTCCATTTCAGGATTTACTTTACCTAATTGCTTGATTGCATCTGTAAATTCTTGATCGTCAATTACACCTTTCAGGCTTTGGATAGCATTGGTACCATCTACTCCTGCTGGAAATTCTTGTGCAATTAGTTGGTTTAATGTTTGTATAGATGCGCTTTGACTTTCTTCATCTGTGTTAAACAAATCACTTTCTTCTCTCATAATGTTGTCTAAA
>Ga0114962_10002023_pt1 | contig 17274 bp, 22 predicted proteins | sample C_130820_MF_Meta_FD_87017 | JGI IMG/M metagenome (GOLD analysis project Ga0114962, IMG submission 87017) | Freshwater microbial communities from Lake Croche, Canada to study carbon cycling - C_130820_MF_MetaG | ecosystem: Environmental > Aquatic > Freshwater > Lake | place: Lake Croche, Canada...
ACTCTCTTTTGCTCATCTATATACTTGATATCTTTATATAGTTCTGGCATTGTCTCTTCAAATGATGCAAAATCAAAGTCTCCTTCTATCATCATATCATTTGCAAAGAATCCACAATTAAAACAGTTGTATGCTTTCTTGGTCTCGTTTATGTCTTGGGTGTAACATGATTCTGGAGCTTTGCACTTCGGGCATGTGCTTAAATTTTCTATCATTATTCTGATTTTGTAAGTTTTGGTAATTCAATTTTTCGCAATTGTGGGAGCTTAAGTTGTATTGGCTTTGAAACTATTTCAAGGTGTGTATTAAGCTTTGTTTTCATCGAATCAAAAGAGAAATTAGTCTTTACAAAATGCGACTGTCTCTTTGCATTATCTACATATTTACTATAGTTCTCAAACATGTCCTTCATCTTATCAGCCGAGTACTTCATATTTGCGCTAAACCATTTGGATCCCTGTATTAGCATATTCTGTGCTTGTGCTGAAGGATGAATGTCTGTAAGTTCTCCTGGTACGAATACTGCATATTCTGAGCTGCAGAAGTCCATATGTCCTGACCATGCAGATACTAATGCCGGTTTCTTGCTCATATAGTATTCGGCTAATGGTCTTCCAAATCCTTCGCCTTTTGTAAGATATAACATCGCCTTGACTTTGAAGTGATTATAGAGATTATTCATATCATCGTCATCTAACTCTCCATGAAGAAGATAGATATTAGGTAAGTCTTTTGCCTTTACTGTCTTGCGTATCGCATCTATCTTCTCAAGGATCTCATCTCGGTCCATAATGCTATTAGTCCCCTTGGCTGTCTTGAGTATCAATGCGGGCTTTTTAGTCTGATCTTTAAAAGTCTCTAGGAATGTTTTTATCGTGAGTCCTAAGTTCTTTCTGTCCTCTCCTATGTCACCTTGCAACCAATGACCTACGAAAAGGAAACAAAAGCTCTCTGGTATCTCATCTAGCGTAGTTACAAGATCAGTCTCTGACATATCTTCATCATCGACATAGTGATACTTAGCAAGGTCAATTCCCTCAAAGAGCACATCAATGGGTCGCTCTAATTTAATGGTCCTTGTTACTTGTCCAGTATTTTTATCTTGTTCATTGAATACTGATTCTTGAAACACTTTCTTTGCATGCTCTGAAGATACCAATGTGATATTCATTCTATTGCATCCATCTATCCAGCTAGGGTCACATATTGTGGTCTCAATGCCAGCTGTTACTCCTAGATTGTACTTACCCACTGGTTGGAACTCATTCGGTACTGTGATTTGACACCAAAAATCAGGTTGTTGAGTAAGTTGCTGGATGATGAAAGGCTTGATCCATGAGTATTTAGGACTATCTATTGAATTCCATGGAGTATTTCCCCACCTTTGTGGAATGATTTTAATGTCCCATTCATCTTTCTTAAGTTCATATAATGCTTTTACAAAATCATAACTCCTATGACCATATCCAGAACTTGTCAATATTGGGCAGCTTATTACTGCTAGTGGTTTTATCATAATTTCTAATTAATAAACAAGGGGATGTTGAATTTTTTTACGTGGTAATTCTGTTATCTTGATTAGCTCGAATTTCTTACGTGGTTTAAATGTATCTATAGCGATTTGTAATGTATCTGATACTCCATCTGACATTGCTTGGGCGGTCATCTTAGATTCTTCTGATGTGACCCACTCTCTTCCAGCCATTCCACGTAACATTCTGTCTTCTGATTCCATGTCATAGACTTGCTGTATTGCTTTGGCAACATCTCTGAAATCGCATCTATCATCAAATATATATGGAGTTGGTATTGATCCCACTATACTAAGATTGCTTGGGTATACTGGTACTGCCCATTTTCCATGATCTTTAAAAGTGCCATAGTGATTTGATGGGATATCCTTGCTTGGAGTAAACCATTTACCAGTCTTGTCTGTAAATCTCATCTGATCTTGCATACCACCAGTTACATTGGCTATGATCATCTTTCCACACATCATCGACTCTGTTAAGCTAAGTCCCCACCCTTCATTTGATGATATGAGTGCTGTAACATCTGCCATATTATAAAGAAGATTCATTTGCTGTGGGGTATACCTATCTTCTGCAAAGTACACTTTCTGGTATGATGGGTCACAAAGAAGATCTACAACTTTGGGAAGATCTGTTCCGTGCTCATCTGTTCTTTGAGTATGTAAAAGTAGCGCGCATTTCTTTGCTTTTTCCTTGCCTATGCTATCGGTAAAGATATTCCATGCCGCGATAAGATCTGATGTTGATTTGCGTCTAATATTCCTCGCATTGTACAAAACTACAAATTCAGGTTCAAAGCTTCCAAATATGCTCTTCTTCATATCCTTGAGTGCTACACTTGCATCTGTCATGAATTCAGTTATTGGGAAGAACATTTTATGATCTATACCATGTGGAACATAGTTAATAATTTTGTCGTCTGCTTTATCTCCAAGTACTAATTCAGTGATCAATTTAGTCTGCTTTGAGATACACATAAAGGCGTCACATGATTCGTAGTAAGATTTGTTATAAAGCGGCGCTGGAAAATCATCCCAAATGCTAAGATACGTAAGCGGAACTTTCTTTCTGATCTCTGCCTCCATATCAAATAACCAAACATAGTATCTAGGGTCTGTGAAAAGCATAATTGCATCTGGCTTCTCTATCTCGATGAGTTGACGTACTATATCTGGATTTCCATATCCGTCTGTTGGGTACAAGATCACCGAAGCATCTGGTATCTGCAATAAAGTATTTGTATCTTGAGAGAGATCTAATCTCTTGCCTTTCTCTGGATGATTGATACCGCCCGCTAATTGCACCCAGTTGAATCTATGTGCTGAATTTAGGACTATCTCTCTTGACATCGTGGCGACTCCGCTGTGAAATCTTAAATCATCGCCCAAAAACAAGATTTTTTTACGATCTTCTCTTTTTATATAACCTTCTTTCATATTTTATTTTATTATAGTCTGTTTAACTTGATCGACGAATGCGCTACCAGTATAGTATGTATTGTATGTGCTGTGTATCTTATGTCTAAATTCAGAATCTGTGATGTAGAGGAATAGTGCTCTTTCAGTTAATTCTTGCAAATACATTTTATTCATTTTGGTTAGCACTCTGAAGTCCTCATAGATATCTTTTGGTACTTTGATTGAGGTAAGTGTTCTTTCTTGTAATTTCATGCTTTTATCTATAAATATACGTAAAATGTTTACAGTGTATATTTTTAAGATATTTTTTTATCGCAAAGTTCTTTATTATCTTTAAATGGGCACCACTTACATCCATCTAGATTCTTGGGGTATGCCTTGTCTATGTGCTTGCCATCTAGAGTGAACACGTCTTTGACAAACGCCTTGAGATCTTCAGCTGCCTGTTTCATTTTGATCTTACCTTGAGCTGGTTGGAATATCTGTATCCTCTTTATTGGAAACTCAGCGTCTGCATATATCTTACGACGAACTATGAAGAATTCGACTTCGACCATCTCAGGATCTACACCTAATTTCTTTGAATAGAAATGCTTGTAGAAAAGTAATTGATTGATCTTAGTTTGATCTTTCTTATCTTTATCCTTCCAACCAGATGTACTAGTCTTGATATCATATACTTTATACTTACCAGTAGTTTTGCTTTTCATAATAAGATCTATGCTTCCTATCATCAATACATTAGGAATCTCATCTACTACTGGCTCGGTTATCTGAATCTCTATACCAACTAACGCCTCATTCTTTAGACTGAAATGCTCTGATCTCTTCTTCTTGATGTACTCGAGTATTGCTATACCGTCTTCGATGAATTCTTTGAATACTTCTGGCTTTACGAAATGTTCTCCTTTATTTTGCTCTAATGCCTCTCTATAATTATCTATCATGCGAGTCTTAAAGAAATCAATTAGATCCATAGAATCTGCTGCTTTTCCTGATACAGTGTACATGATATTAATGTACTCTTGGAATGCCTCGTGTAGAGAAGTTCCAAATGTTAGATTGATTGAATTCTCAAATTTCTTATGCTTCTTCACGTACTGTAGATACCATGAATATTGACAAGATTTATATAATGAATATTGAGAATAAGATATTGATTTCTGATAAGAATAATCTACGGGATATCCAGCTTTAGGCATCTTGTTGAGTTTGTAACTCTTTAGGTAGGAAATCTTGGTTTACATGTCCACACTTAGCACAAACAAAGGTTGGGATGGGAACTATTGCGTCTTGAGGTGTGCCTGTTAGAAATTTTGATGCTTTACGAATCATGATCCCCTCAGTGAAGATCTGTCCTTGACACTCATCGCATGTGATAGCGGTTGTCTTGTCTAGTGTAACATTGAGTTGTGGAGCTTGCTGTCCACCTAATGGTTTTTGCATATTATGTATTTAGATGAAAGTAATGAAATCTTTTGAAAGTATAAAGCTTATCTTATGAGTACTGTTTTATTTTATTGATCAGCATCGCCTTTGGTAGCGCTCCTATAGTCTTACCGACTTGCTGTCCGTTCTTAAGGAATATCAATGTTGGAACAGATGTTACTCCACATGAAGATGCTATTGTCGGGTTGTCTTGAGCATCTATGTAACTGATATTCGCCCCCGTCTCAGATGCTGCTTGCTGAGCTATTGGTTTGAATGTTGCGCAAGGTTGACATGTCTTAGTGGAAAAATAGATAATGTTGATCATTTTGCTTCTAATATTGATTTGAATTTGAAATAAGATTTATGCTTCTCTACCCCTGGTATGTCCCAGCCATTCTCGAAATCTGCCATCGTGTGTTCTGGTTTGATGTAGTATTGCCATATAGGATTCTTGATATATTTTAACCAAACACACAAAAGGTCCTCAAAATCCATCGGTTTCATATTATACCTCTCTGCAAGTTTCATGAAATCCTTATACTTAAATCCCGGTTTTAGAATCTTCATTGACGATGTTGCAGTAGGACCTAGCTTGCATTCTGACCATTCATCTATCTCGAATAGCCCTTTAAGTTTCGTATCAAGATTTACGTAATTGGCAAGGTCTGCGGCCATTAGCAGATAGTGGAAATTGAATGCATGGAGATTATGTTTCTTATTGTACTCATTCATCACATCTACTATGCCACCTACGCTTGTTCCTGGTTTAATCTTGTCTATAATATGCTCTGCCCAAGGTTCAAAGTGATTTATTACCAAGTTTTTAAGTGGATACCTTGGAGGTTGATTCACACAGCAGCTAACGAAATTACCATCGTCTGCTTTCATATATGGATAGAAGTCCTTGTAAGATGAGTAATTTTGGAAATTCAGTAGGATCGTATTATTATATCCGTGGTTGTATTGATTTGATGTACCAGACCCAAATATCCTATGCGAATATATAAGGAATAGGTAGTCGTATATTATCCAGTCTGGATTTGCAATAGGTTTATAGATGTCCCATGTCAGAGAATCTTTACCTATAAAGTAGTCCTCAAGTAGAAAGATAAACCCCTCATACCTCCTGTCTATATTATGGAATAGGTTTACATTATCGATGTACCCGTCTCCTGTGTTGAATATTCGTTGTTTTGTATCAATGAAAACCCGCTCTGTCTTTCTGTTGATATCGATATAATAATCCAAACACTCTAAGGCTTTTGGGTTAAACCCACTTTGGTCTAGTTGTATATTCATGCTTGATTTTTTCTCTTTGTCTTTTATAAGGTAAACACTCGACGATCCTTTTGGTGGATCAGATATACTTCCAGCTAAATCTCTCTCGGATAATTCAGGGTATTTTTCAAGTATTTCAGATGTTGTCATGTGTGGTCCTGAGATATTCATTTCCATATTAGGAGCTTTGAGTAAACTCGCCCATGATACGTCCTCAGTTGGTTTTATCATACTAAAATGCCTCTCATAGATATGCAAATTTGTAATAAACCAATGCATTTCTCCAAGTTTAGTATTGGTATCAAAGCAAACTTTATTCATGAGCTTAGCAAATGTGTACTGATCATTACAGAATCCAAACCAAAGATCAATACTTCTTGCAAATACAGTGAGATTAAGCTTGCCATCGACTATCGTGAAGTTAAGCACAACATTACAGGGAGTGTCTGAGTCATACCTCTCTAGCTCGTTTATGTCATAATGAACTACTATCGCCCTTCTGGTATTAGGGTTCTTCTTGAGCTCCTGAATAGCGCGGTCTAGCTGCTCGTTCTTATTCCAGAAATGTCCATAATTGCTATTCACTTCAGTAGTGCCAGGGACGATCATATTATTCCATATCTTAGCTCGTTTTGCTATCTCAGTCACATCTCTATCTCCTGATAAATACCAATGCCACTCGTACTCTGCGTAGTCTTGGTTGAACTTTCTTTCAGGCTCTGTGATGATCATCTGCATTGGATTCTCTAAAGTAAATGAAGCATTGAACATCGCCTTTGTGCCTGAGAAATCCTTACCGTCTTTCATGATCTGTAAGTAAAGTTGCTTGAAAGCTTCGTTTGCATTTTTAAATCTCATATTGGAAAATATCTATAAATTTTTTAAGAAATTCTACACCGTCCGTCTTTCTATACTCTTGTAAGTAAATTACGCGTTTTATCCCAGATTGTAGTATTAGTTTTGCACAGTCAACGCAAGGACTAAGTGTCAAGTAAAGTTCTGCTCCTCCAACCGCATATCCAGATCTTGCTGCTTTAAGAATTGCATTCATTTCTGCGTGTATTACCTCTGGGACTGTAACATCATTTCTCTCACAGCAATTATTCATTCCCGCTGGAGTGCCATTATATCCAAAGGCTACTATGTTTCCGTCTTTTACTAGGACTGCTCCAACTTTAGAACGTTCACAGTGAGATAGTATTGAGACTTCTTTTGCTATATTCAGATATACTTGATCAAACTTATGTTGACTTGCCATAACATTTATTTAATTTTAATGAGAGCCAGTACTTCCAAATCCTCCATCGCCACGTTCAGTATCTATAGAATCTAATTGATCTACTAATTCAACCTCCTCATAATTTACAGGGACTAAAATAAACTGAATAATCTTTTTCCCAGCTTCTAGTATATCATTTGTTTTACCAATATTGAATACATGAATATGAATTTCACCTGTATAATCCTCATCTACTATCTCAGCGCCTTTAATGAGTTTATTCTTTGTTGCGATTCCACTTTTATTTGCAGCCATCAACATATAACCGGGCGGTACATTTGCTTTAATGCCAGAAGGAATTAGTACATCTTCTCCAGGTCTTAGTATAGTGCACTCAAAATCATCTGGTATAAAGAAATCTATGCCCGCGCTTTTACTTGTGCCTCTTACTGGAGTTTTTACTGCACGCGTCTTAATAATTTTCATCTATTTTGTTTTATCGTAATCCTCTTTGTAGTGTTCTACCATTGCTGTGAGGTATGCTATGGCATCTAAGACATTATCATATTTCTTTGAGTAAGATTCTCTTGATAGTTTCAATGAGACCATACAAAGATACATGTCTTTTGCTGAGATATCTTTTCCTGTCATATTAGAAGCTAATGTTGCAGCTATCTCCATGCTCTCTTTCATCGGTCCATATTTTCTTCCAGATTCTTCAGCTCTGCGATAGACAATGTCTTGCGCGTGTTCAAGTATATTTAATCCGTTGTTCATAATAGAATATAACGATGTTTTACTGATTAGGAAAGTATATCTTGTAAGTGCGGATAATACCTTGGTTTTAAGTGTACTGACGCCTTTGATTCTAATATCTCTAACATCGCTGAGCCATCTTCGTCTATCCAACTTTCTGGCCATGACATGAAATTCAATCCTGATTCTGCGATGATGTCATTTGCTATTTTTCTTAGCTCCATCCTTTGTTGACGTGATCCAAAGAATGGCTGTTTCTTATAGAGTCCAGTGCCAGGTATTTTACGCGATTCATGTTCTACTGGAAGTAGTTGTACTAGGGTTGGATTATTAAGTCCTTTGGCGAAATTAACATACTTAGTGAAAAGTTCCTTTGTCGCTGTGACTGGATCCGATTGACGAGCCAGATGGAACCGAAGATCGATATTTCCAAAATACAATGCAATATTTCCGCGTCTGATCTCATTTATAGCTTGAGCATTTGCATGTTTTAGCCATCCAAATAGAGTCTTACCTTGATTGAAACTTAGAGCATATCCAGGTCTCCATACTGATAGTGAGTGAGAATCCCCTATCACAATATTTGGGTTTGGTTTTGAAAAGTAATCAACAGCTTTATTTGGATACCAAGGCCAATGTGTAGTTTGTATCTTGATTCTATTATTGAATTTAAGGAAATCAAACGTCTTATTAATAAACTCTATCTCTCCTTCGTACTGCGATATTGCTGTCATCTTCTCTGTGTGGATTGGACCAGGTCCACCGGGGATATTAAAACTACCGTCTGTAAAATTTACTCCTTCGCATATATAGAGCTTTTCATATTCCTTCCACGTATTGGGATTTGGGTTTACATCTATCGCGTCTTGCGGATTTAGGTCTTTGACCATCTTTGTGCAAATAATGCCATATCCAGATCCTTGAGAATTCATCCCAGTTCCTATATTACCCATTATTGATATTAGTGCCGATTTCATAACTATGTTTTTTTATAAATCTTTTACATCATCCCCTGCATTCCTGAAAGCCCATCTCCAGAATTCTCTTCTTTTTCAGACTTTTTCTCAAGGACCACGGATTCAACAGTCAAAATTGTACCGGCAACTCCAGACGCATTCTTGATCGATGATGTTACTACTTTTGTAGGATCCAAGAGTCCTGCCTCTATACCATTGACTATACACTTATTCTTTGCATCGTATGTAGTAAATTGGTCGTCCTTTTGATTTATACTGTGTAATATTTCATACCAATTATCCATACCTGCATTTGAAAGTATCCTCTTAAATGGCTCATGACATGCTTCTTTGATAATATTAAAACCAATCTTTTCATTCTCTTTCCAGTCTATCGTCTTACTCTTCATTGCCGTAATCGCCCTTATCAATGCTACACCGCCACCTGGAAGTATGCCGTCTACAAGAGCCGCCTTTGTTGCTAGCAGAGCATCTTCTACTCTGTCCTTCTTTTCTTTCATCTCGATCTCTGAGTTGCCTCCTACGTTGATTATAGCCACGCCTCCTATGAGCTTGCCTAGACGTTCTTGTAGCTTCTCCTTTTCAAAGAAAGATTGAGCCTTATCTATCTGGTCTTTGATCTCTAATGATCTTAATTTGATAGTCTCTGCGTCTCCTTTGCCATCTACCATCGTCGTATCTTCCTTGCTTATTGTAGCCAACCTTGATTTTCCTAAGAACTTATCCATGTCTTGAGGCGTTATCTTTTCAAGCTTATGTCCTTTGCTTTTTGACATTACAGTTCCACCAGTCAGTATCGCCATGTCCTCAAGAAGTAGTGTACGACGATCACCAAAGTCTGGAGCTTTCACCGCACATACTTTAACCACGCCTCTCATTTTATTGACGATCATCAATGCTAGCGCCTCATCTCCATAGTCTTCTGCTATAATAAGGATGGACTTATTCTCTGAGTTTGCTTTCTGGAGGAATGGTATGATCTCTGTAGCTGTATTTATCCTGCCATCGAAGAGCATAATATAGCAGTCTTCAAGAATTGCTGTCATCGTGGTATTATTTGTCACAAAGTATGGACTCTTATATCCTCTGTCAAATTGCATTCCCTCTACAACCTCGAGTGTTGTCTCTCCAGTCTTTGATTCTTCTATAGTGATTAGACCCTCTCTGCCAACTTTGTCTATTGCTGCTGAGATTAGTTCACCTACTTCAGTATCATTATTGCCTGATATTGTTGCTACTTGTTTGATCTGCTCTTCTGTGCTTACATCAACTGAAAACTTCTTTAGCTCTTCTATGACCATTGCAACCGCCTTGTCTATACCAGCTTTTACTTCAACTGCATTAGTGCCTTGGCGTATTTCTTTCATGCCCTCTTGGATCATCTTTGTTGCAAGCAGCGTGGATGTCGTTGTACCATCACCAGCCTCATTTGCTGTCTTTATAGCTACGCTCTTAACCAACTGAGCACCCATGTCTTCGACATCATTCTCTAATCTCAAAAAACTTTTTGCGACAGAAACTCCATCTTTCGTGGCTTTTACTTCACCATTTGGTTCACGTATTAACACCATTCTTCCTCCAGGACCTAATGTAGAGGATACTGTCTTATTTAATTTCTCAATACCAGCAAGAAGCTGCTCTTTGAGTTCTGTTCCGAAAACGTTATTTGTTGTGCTCATATTATCCTAATATTGCTAAGACTTCTGTCTCTTTTGTAATGAAATAATCCTCTCCTACGAGGCTGATTTTTGTTGTGCCCATCTTTGGTATAAGAACTACATCTCCTACTTTTAGGTTTGATGGGACAGTAGTATCTGAATTGTAATTATAAGTTCCAGAAGTTGCTATAACCTCTCCTGTCTCTGGACGTTCTTTGCCCATGTCTGGAAGTATGATATTGCCTACCATCTCTTCTGATGTCTCTACTGGCTTGAGTATTAAATACCCGTTTAGTGGTGTTATCATGAATTGTTTTTTATGAAATTATTGATGTCTTGCTCTGTAACATTTATTCCAAGCGGTCCGAGATCTCGTATGTATAGATCTTTTAACTCAGAAGGAATAAATTTAAATCTAAGTTCGGTGCTTTCAACAGTCTCTGCCCGATCATTTTTAGAATAGATCTTGTGAATATAGAATGCTTGGTATTGCGTAGGACTGCTCATAATTGAATATAAACTTTATTTTTGTAAATTTGTAATCTTTCTTCTCAGTAGGTTAAAGAAACACCCATAACCTATATGAAATTATAATTTTTCTCCGCAATTTGGGCAGAACTTCCAATTCGATTTCTTGATCCTCACTCCACACTCTCCACAGTAATTCCTGATCTCATTCGCCTCGATGGCTTTATGTGATTCTGGAAGTAAATGGATTTCATAAGTGTAATATGGAGTTGTGTAGAAATCTCCTGTGGTATTTGTAAATTTCTGATCTGATTTTCCGCCTTGAGCTACTCGACCTGTCTCTACTGAATCTGGTTTTGCTTCGTTGAGTTGCTGCTTTCCCACACTAGTAGTTCTGATGTTTGGCCCAGCAAATGTGTTAGAAGAGTTTGCAAATGATGTTGATGAGTAGTAGCTTGTAGAGCTGTATCCTATGATATTTCCACTTGGGCTACTGTATACTTGGCTATCATAGAATACAGGTGGTGTAATTGTCGTGATCGAGCCAGTATTGAATTTGTATACCTCAGGATAAAATTCCACCTTTACTAATCCATTCTTCTCTCGCGCGGCGGCTGTCTCTTCTACGTTGTCTACCTCAAAGGTCTTGAATAGGAATTTTGCGTTCTCGTCGATGAACCTTTCGATAAATATTCTATCTCCAGCTGGTACTACTATGCCAGACTTGGAAACCAACTTACCGTTGATCCAGATCTTTGCCATATACCGTGTCGATGTGGGATTGTGTAATTCTATCTCAAAATTTGTTCCATCCTTGAGGTAGATGTTTTTACCGTCATAGACTTTGAATCTAGACTTTTTTGATGTGATGTGTGCTTCGGGTCTAGCAAATGCGCCGTAGCCCGTGTTTGTGATGTACATGATTTTCCTTTTTTATGTGTTAACAATGTTGCCGGTCTTATCGTGGCCTGTGACCACTCAAGGGATATCTCTTCCCAAGATCGACAAAGTTATGGGTGTTTCATCTATAAATATATGCGTTTTATATTTCATTCTGTAATTCAAATGCTTTTTCTCTACATTTTAGATATCTTTTATGGTATATCTCAGCCATAGAATGATTCCAAATTATATTACGTTTATTTTCGTATGTCATCTTTAAAGCACATGCGTTATTTAATCTAAGATAAATGTGTGATAATTTCATGTAGTTCATAAAAGACGGATCTATTTTTACAAGATCTTGCATTTCATATTTTTCCTCTAAAAGATCATAGTACGCAGGACCGGTCGTCTGTCTATCAATATATCTCTTTATCCTCTTTAGTAACTTATTCATGTATCTCAATTTTTTTTATAAATGTAAGGTATTTTAATGGTACTCCAAACTCTATTTTAGTTGGTAGATATGAAGAGCAGTCGGTTCCCATAGTCAAACTGAGTGTCATATTCTCTAGTCTAACAACCTTCTTTACGAAAACATAATCACTTCCATATGTAGTATTCATAAGGATAACATATACATCTCTATCAACCTTAACATTTTCCTGTAAGTCAATAGACCATACTGATGTATTAGCTAGTAGAGTATATAGCTTGTAGTTTTTAGCCTGTTTAGAGCTCTCTGGTGTTTTCATATCTTTATATTTGTCCTGTTTTTCTTAAGTATTCATCTACAAATATATGCGTTTTATATTTCGTCTAAAAATTTAATTGCGGAGCAGTAAGTAATATGTCTGAATCAGGAGCTCTAAATGAACCTCTGAACATTAAAGTCATAAATGCCTCACCCTTTTCATTATAATCTAGATGATTAGTAGCTGAATATTGATTTAAACCAGGCCAGTGTCCTATTATAGTAATGTCTTTTCCAGATTTTATCGTGTATGTTTTTCCTAGTTCTAACATATCTTTATATTTCGTTCAATTATTTTTTAATCCACTTAACTTTTACTATAGTCCCTGGGCCATTCCATTTTGCTATAATATAGTGAGTTAAAGTTTCCCAACTAATCCACTCATGTAAATATGTTTCTATAATCATTTTAGCATAGTTTTTACTTCTTTGATTGGGTCCTCTGAAATATAATAACTTGGACCTGAATAGTCATCGCCATCATCATCGACGCAGTCCCATACTCTTTGAGCGCACTCATCTATAGCCTGTTCTGCGTACATTATCAACGCCTCTATCATTGCCTGTTTAGAGCTCTCTGGTGTGTTTATCGTCCACTTTGCTTTACATTCTTCTAAAAACTGTTCTGCCGTTTTCATATCTTTATATTTTAGTGTGCATCTTTCCAATTTTTTCCTAGTGCTGGCGGTGCTTTTAGCTTTATGCTGATCTTTGTCGTGTTCTCCATGCAATCTTGTACTATCTGCATCGCCTCTTGAGCTCTGGAAGACTCTACTTCAGTAATTATCTGGTCATGAATTTGAGCTATGACTAATCCATCAATCCCAGCAGATTTTAGTCGTCTATTTATTTGTATAGCTGCTCTATTTACTATTGAAGCTGCTAATGACTGTATACAATAATTGCGAGAATTATTGACACCATTAACATAATCCCTATAAATCTTTGTGACTTTCTCTTTGCCGTATTGTTTAGACAGCATATTTCTGATTTGCCAATCTGTAATGCCATCTCCAAGTGAATCATATATCTTCTTGACTTTATCCAAGTGTCTGATACGTCCTACTTGGGTCTTGACATATCCTACAGTCTGCGCTTGATCTTTTGAATCTGCCATCCACTGTTTAAGAGCTGGGAACCCATTGAGATATCCATCGACTAAAACTTGAGCTTTCTTTTGTGGAATATCTAGTGTTTTCCCAAGAGCAAACGCCCCCATGCCATAAGGAATTCCCAGTGCATATGCCTTTGCTTTATTCCTAAGTTGTGGCGCATGCTTTCTAAGAAAATTCTCTGCCTTTTTATCTGGGGAATATTGGTTGAGATGCTCTGTCTTTATCGCGATCGTAGAATAAAAATCCCAGTTATTTCTGAAGATATCCTTGAGTCCTTCATCTCCTGAAACATGAGCGAATACGTGAGGCTCCAAAGATTCATAGTCACAATCCACAAAGTCATTGTCCGTGTCGGATATAAAAAATGCTCTCACCAGGTTCGTATACTCTACTACTATCGGATCATCTTCACCCTCTTCTTTTGGTCTTGGAAGCTGTTGCGCGTCTGAACCATATCTGCCTGATACAGTCCCATGCTGTTTATAATAAAAAAAATATCTACCATCCTCTTGTGCATCTAAAAAGCGATCCATATACGTAGACTTGATCTTTAGAAGCTTACCATATATCCTAAGTTTAGATGCCCAAGAGTGTTTATCAGCAATGCTCTGAATCAAATCATCATCAAATTGGGGTTTGCCTTTCTTAGTCTGAGAAAGAGGTTTTATTCCGAGTGCTGTGAATGCTATATCACCCATCTGATCTTTTGACTGTATATTAAAGAATGTACCGTCATTATCTTTCTTCCACAGTCTCATGCTTATCTTCTGCAGATCAGATTCATCAATTACGAATTCATGACCTTCCATAAGAAAAGTCTTAGCTGGAGAATCTGGAAGTTTAGAGAGTGTTGTTTGGGTGATGCTATATCTGCCTGAAATATCTGACTTTGGAAGAGGAAGATCAAAGTATGCTACTGTCTCTTGTGCGTATGATCCTTTATTGCTTGGGGGATATTCTTCTATTGCTTTCTCTAGTATCCACTGCTTGACTTCATCTCTGCTCATCAAATCCTCTACCACAAGATCATAGTATCGTTTCATATCAAGATCTATCCTATCTCTCGATGACTGAATGGTATCAATGTCTAGCTTCACGCCTTTGTCTTCCATTGGTATTGTAACTTCTCTATAAAGTGGCATTACCTCATCGACAAAGAAGAAGTCTTCAAGTCCTTCGCTAATTATGCGTGGAAGATAGTGGTTGTATACCCTGAGTGTAAGATCTGTATCGGCACATGCATATTTTGAAAGTACCTCTATGTCTGCTTTGAATATCTCGTAATTATCCTTTGTAGTTGATCCACCATTTGCACGTATAGATTCTTTTAGCTCTATCTGCTCTTGGTTTGCCTCAGACTCAATATCAATACCAATCTCAGACTGTATGCTCTTGGCTATTTCCTTAAGCGCAAAAGTACCATGACCAGTCTCAGAATTTGCGCCCTCCTCTTGAACTGTATGCACCATGAGGATAGTGTCAGCCCAGATCGAGTCTATCAAATTTACGCCATAAAAATTCTTAACGAATCTAGTATCGAAAGACAGATTATGTCCTATGATCTTTTTGCCTATGAGCATCGATATAATACGCTTGGCTATATCATGACATATTAGATCATCAATCTTAGCGTCCTGTAGCTCACCATTGACAAATAACATCGTGGGCATATAGTAACCAAGGCCTACTTCACCTGAGACAGAGAAGCCTATTATCTTGCCTTTTCTGGGATTAAGTGAATTGGTCTCTGTATCAAAGGAGATCAGATCATGGTTCTGTATGTGAGCTATCATTTCCCTGATTCTCTCCAAAGTATTCACTTGTAAATAGGTCCTCTGTGTCATAAACTTTATTTTTTTTGTACGGAAATAACTCATTGAGTCTGCTTTGACGTCTTTCACATCCACAGTCTTCTAAATGTAATACTTTTTTAGCAAACCATGAAGCAAACCTATCCAGTCTAAAGAAATGAGTGAATCGAGCTACTGTGTCTCCAAGACCTCTACTCTTTGTCTTGCTTGCCATCTATTTTCTTTTCTATTTGGGTTATGGCACTTGCGATATTGAGTATCACATTTTGTACTTGGAGCCAAAGAGAGTTATGATCTTGTCTAAGCTTATGTATGATCTTAAACTGATATATTTGTAATGCCATGAGTACAAAGATCACTATAAGATAGAAAGTCTGAGTCGTAACTGTAAATGTCATAGTTAAATGTACAACCTTTTTGTGAGAATATGAAATTTAAGTTTTAAGTTTATATGAGGCATTGTCCGCCTCCGCATGCAACTTGATCCTTAAGGTCTGTATTATCGTCCAGTTCTACTACCAAACTCAGATCTATATTCGAAAGAGATTTCATCATTTCTTCGTATTTCTCCTGAGTGCACTCTTCGAAAGGTGCTTGGATGTAACTGCCTCCATCATAATTTAATACCGATAGTCCATTATAACAAGTCCTATTCTCCCACATCCATTCACCTACTGTGTCCCATTCATTGTCCTTTATAGAGATAGTCGCTGAGATATTGTGCGTATTCTGTCCTGTCTTATGTCCCGGTTTGATCCAGTTCGTATAGAAATACTTTACTCTCTCAAGTAGATCTATCGCTGATTCTGTTCTAAGTATAGACCCCTCTGGAGCTTTTTGTGGAATAGATATTACTGCTGTGCTATGAGGTTTAAAGTATTCATCTTGTATTAGCTCTGGGTGATATGTGCTAAGATAGGCGTATATGGCTTCATTCTTACCTACTCTTACGTTTCTGATGTAGTACTCGCTATGCCATGCATGTATTCCAGAAGATGTACCTAAAACTAAAGAAGACGTTCCCGAAGGTTTTATTGTAGTACATCTAGCAGCTGAATTTATTCCTATTGATTTTGCGGTCTCTACATTTGTCTCTTTCACTATGAGTGCTGCCTTTTTAAGATCTAGCTTCTGCGCAACTCCAGATCCTATACCTGTCATTCCCACTCCTATCAATGCTTCTTTCTCAGTAGTCTTTTGCCATATTGGTCTGAGGTAGTGGAAGTTTGTATACCCTGCCTGTAGAGTTCCTATAATTGCCGCTGCTTTCACTCTGCTATTCAAATCTTCTTGGTCTACTACATCTGAAACGTTAACCTCACAAAGGTTGCAGAACTGGTATGGCCTCAAGGCGATTTCCATGCAAGGGTTACTTCCCCAATCTTTATCATTACTAAGAAATATTCCAGGTTCTCCTGATCCAGAATTCTCGATCTTCTTCCATAGACTCATGAAAAATTCCTTTGTGATCCTATTCCTCAGAAGTACTGCTGAATTATTTGCTCTGCCTCTCTGTGGATTTAGCTCCCACCACTGTCCAGTCTTACAAGAAATCATATCCTCATCGTCTGCAGAAAAAAGTGATACTAATGCCGCTCTTCTTATACCACCGGCTAAAACGGCATCGGCTATATGGCAGACCATGTCATGAACCTCTATCGAGCTGAGTTTGTCTCCATCCTCTTTCTGGCTGAGTATACCATCTAACATTAGCAGGCACTCTTTCAGAGGCTGAGGTCCAGGTGCTTTTCCTCCCGAAGTAACCAACATTGCACCTTTTGGACGTATATCTGAGAAGTCAAAGTTTATAGATGGTCCTCCTTTAAAATAAGATTTGACTAGAGCTTTAACAGCATCTGCCCAACCTTCTATTGAATCTCCTATTAGGAATCGAGTATGTTTCTTTGGATTTGGTTTCCTTATCTCTGGAAGTTTATCAACATGATGCTTTTGTACAGAGAAACCAACTCCAGTG
>Ga0114962_10002024_pt1 | contig 17266 bp, 17 predicted proteins | sample C_130820_MF_Meta_FD_87017 | JGI IMG/M metagenome (GOLD analysis project Ga0114962, IMG submission 87017) | Freshwater microbial communities from Lake Croche, Canada to study carbon cycling - C_130820_MF_MetaG | ecosystem: Environmental > Aquatic > Freshwater > Lake | place: Lake Croche, Canada...
AATCCTCCTTCGGTACTTACCAACCATCCTGGGATGTCTTGTGCTAAAATCTCAAAATCGTTCAAGTCTAACACGATGTTTTCTCCATCGATGTCGCCCGACCAACTTTGGTTTTTCTCAACAGTAGCAATATCCTCCGCAGTCATTTTACCTACTAATGCAGCGATAGACTTCATTTGTTTACCGTATTTCGGACCAATCGTTTTAAAGTTTGGTTTGATGCTTTTTACCAAAACACCACTTCCTTCTTCTAACAAACGTAATTCTTTCACATTCACTTCCGATAAGATCAAGTCTTTCACGTGGGTAATGTTGTCTGAGAACGTTTGATTCAAAGTTGGAACCATAATCGTTTGAAGCGGCTGACGTACACGAATACGTTCTTTCTTACGAATACCTAATACCAAGGAAGAAACGCGTTGTGCGATATCCATTTGTGCTTCTAAAGCCGAATCAATGAATGCTGGATTCACTTTTGGAAAATCTGCTAAGTGTACCGAAATCACATCGTGACGTTTCGTAACCGCATTTAAATCGCTAAACAATTGATCCATAAAGAATGGTGCAATTGGTGCGCCCAAGATAGATACGGTTTCTAAACAGGTATACAAGGTTTGGTATGCCGACAATTTATCTTTGGAATCATCGCTTTTCCAGAATCTTCTACGACATAAACGCACGTACCAGTTGGATAATTGATCCGTTACGAAATCTTGAATTAAACGACCCGCTTTAGTAGGTTCGAATGTTTCGTATGCTTCATCTACATTTTGAATCAAGGAATGTAATTGCGAAATAATCCAACGGTCAATTTCTGGTCGTTCGTTGATGTCTAAATCTGCTCCGGAATAATCGAATCCATCAATGTTTGCATAGAGCGTAAAGAAAGAATAGGTGTTATACAACGTTCCGAAGAATTTACGTTGTACTTCCGTGATTCCATCTAAGTCAAATTTCAAGTTATCCCAAGGTTGTGCATTGGTGATCATATACCAACGTGTAGCATCTGGACCAAATTTATCTAAGGTCGTAAATGGGTCAATTGCATTCCCCAAACGTTTCGACATTTTTTGACCATTTTTGTCTAACACCAATCCGTTAGAAATAACGTTTTTGTATGCAACTTTATCGAATACCATTGTTGCTATGGCATGTAAGGTATAGAACCATCCACGTGTTTGATCTACTCCTTCTGCAATAAAGTCAGCAGGGAAGCTTGCATGGTTATCAATGTATTCTTTATTTTCAAATGGGTAGTGCCATTGTGCATACGGCATCGAACCAGAATCGAACCAAACGTCAATTAAGTCTGCTTCACGCTGCATTGCTTTTCCTGAAGCGGAAACTAAGGTGATTGTATCTACATAGTTTTTATGTAAATCAATTTTCGCATAGTTTTCAGTCGACATATCTCCAACCACGAAGTCTGCCAATGGGTTTGTTGCCATCACACCTGCTTGAACCGCTTTTTCGCATTCGTTTTTCAATTGTTCTACGGAAGAAATGATGATGCGCTCATCGCCTTCTTTTGTCGACCAGATTGGAATTGGGATACCCCAATAACGCGATCTCGAAAGGTTCCAATCATTTAAGTTTTCCAACCATTTTCCAAAACGACCTGTACCAGTAGATTCAGGTTTCCAGTTAATCGTTTTGTTTAATTCCATCATACGTTCTTTCGCAGCTGTTGCTTTGATGAACCAAGAATCTAATGGGTAATACAATATTGGTTTGTCGGTTCTCCAACAGTGTGGGTAGCTGTGTTCGTATTTCGCTACCGCAAATGCTTTATTTTCTTCTTTCAATAAGATGGCAATCTGAACATCTGCCGAACGCTCAGGTGCTTCTCCATCGTTGTAATATTCGTTTTTCACGTACATTCCAGCAAACGGTCCAACTTCTGGACGGAATTTACCTTGTAAATCCACCAAAGGAACTAAGTTACCATGTGCGTCTTTTACCAGCATACCTGGTACACCTGCATCTGCAGCTACGCGCGCATCGTCCGCACCAAACGTAGGCGCAATATGCACGATTCCTGTACCATCGGAAGTCGTAACGAAATCTCCACTGATTACTCTAAATGCTTCTTCCGGTGTTTCATCCGGCAATACGAATGGTAATAATTGCTCGTATTTAATACCAACTATGTCTGTACCCAAACATTCTCCTGCAACGAAGAACGGAATGGTTTTATCTCCTTGTTTGTATGTTTCTAATTCTTCAACAGAATTTACAGCTGTGAATCCTTTTCCAAATTGGTAGCCCACCAAGTTTTTCGCTAAAATAACGTTGATTGGTTCGAAGGTATATTGGTTGAAGGATTTCACCAAAACGTATTCAATTTTTGGTCCCACACACAATGCGGTGTTGGATGGTAAGGTCCAAGGGGTTGTCGTCCATGCCAAAAAATGCACATTTGCAATACCAAACGGAGTTTTTTCACCATCCTTCACCTTAAACTGTGCCACCACCGTTGTATCTTTCACATCGCGGTAACATCCAGGTTGGTTGATTTCGTGTGAGGACAATCCTGTACCTGCTTTTGGCGAATATGGTTGGATTGTATATCCTTTGTAAATTAAATTTTTCTCGTATAATTGTCCCAATAACCACCAAACAGATTCCATGTATTTAGAATCATACGTGATATATGGATCATTCATGTCTACCCAATATCCCATTTGTTGGGTAAGGTTATTCCAAATATCGGTATAACGCATAACGGTTTCCTTACACGCTTTGTTGTAATCTTCTACGGAGATTTTCGTTCCGATATCTTCTTTGGTAATTCCTAATTCTTTCTCAACCCCTAATTCGATTGGTAAACCATGGGTATCCCAACCCGCTTTACGTTTTACTTGAAAGCCTTTTAAAGTTTTGTAACGACAAAAAATATCTTTGATTGAACGTGCCATCACGTGGTGAATACCAGGAAGTCCATTTGCGGAAGGTGGACCTTCAAAAAATACGAATGGTTTGTGTCCTTCGCGGGTCGACATGGATTTCTCAAACACTTGTTGATTTTCCCATTTTTCCAAGACGTTTTTAGCAACTTCTGGTAAATTCAACCCTTTGTATTCGTTGTATTTTGTACTCATTCAATCAAAAATTTGGTGACAAGTAACAAAGATAAGAAAATTGAAGCTAAAATTATAAAATCTCTGAAAGTCGCCCGACTAACTTTTGTTCCTCCTTTTCCCAACAATATTCTGCTCGTGCTTTTAGTGTATTCGCTTTCCATTGTTGTAGTTGTCCTGCATCGGAAAACATGGTTTGTAAGGTTTGTGCAATATCGAGAGGCGTATGTGTAGGCAAAAGTTTCCCTACATTATGTTTTTCTAAAAGTGCGCACAACTCTGGGAGTGGACTTACCAATATTGGAATACCCGCAGCGATGTAATCAAATACCTTGTTTGGTAACGCAAAACGATAGTTCAAGTTGGTAGATTTTTCCAAGGAAACACCTAAGTCTGCCTCTAAAGTATATTTTTCGAGCGTATTAAACGGTATTTGTCCCGCAAAATGTACCTGGTTTAATTTCAGTCTATCGGTTTTTTCGATTAAGGCTTGGTGCACATCTCCAGTTCCAACAATTATTAAATGAAAGTTAGAAGGTAAAAATGTAAACGCTTCTATCAATTCCTCCAACCCGCGGTCTTTGTTGACAGCCCCCTGGTAAATAATCAAATGATCGGCGGAAGAAATTCCATATTTTTTGCGCACTTGAACTTCCTCTGAATGCGTTTCATTTTTGTGGAGTTTTGGTACATTTCGAATAGCATGCACAGGAATATGGTATTTTTCGGAATATATTTTGGCTAACGTTTCATTTACCGTAAACATGGTTTTCAGTTTTGGTAAAATGTATGATTCAATGCGCAGCCAAATTGCACGAATTCGTTCTCTTCCAATTAATTCTGGAACTTCTGTAAAGTATTCATGACTATCGTAGATTAATGGAGAACCCTTAAGTTTTGAAAGTAAAAAATTTGGGAGCAGGGTATCTAAATCATTTGCATAAAAGATTCCGCGACGTCGAAATAACAAATAAAAAAATAGGCGTAAATTATATTCTGCGTAAAATTTGAATCCTTTTTCAAATCGTAATCGGATACGATGTACATTATAAATACGCTGATTTACAGGTTTGCTATCTTTTTTTAATCGTCCTATTAGGGTGATTTTGTAATTTGGAAAATTGGAACAAATCGATTCGCATACCTTGTGTACACGTTGGTCGGTAACCAAGTCGTTAATGACAGAAATATAGATGCGTTTTGTTTTCATGCTATTGATAATGACCTCTAAAAGAATAGATAATAATTTTATTTTCTAAAACTTCATAGATGATTCTATGTTCTCGATTAATTCTTCTTGACCACCAACCAGTATATTCGTACTTTAAAGGCTCTGGTTTACCTATACCTAGAAAAGGGGTATCAATAATGGATTGTAAAAGTTCGGTAATTTTTTTTTGAATTTTTTTATTCCCTGATTTTTTCCAAAACTCTAAATCATTTTTAGCGGTAGGGGAATATTCTATTTCCATAAATTATTCAAATCAGTAGAATCTAATTTAATTCCTTTTCCTTCTTTGATTTCTTTTTTGCTTTGCTCCATTTTTTTTATGAAATCATTTGAATATGGAGTTTCGACTGTATGCGTTAATTTCATTTTTAAAGCTTTTACGAATGCTTTGAGAGCATTTTCTTGTTCTGCATTAAAAGTTTTAATAGTCCAAGTGTTATGTGCTTCCATAGTTTGCTAATTAGTATACCAAATTTACAAAAAAATACAGTGAATTCAAAATACTACAGCATCGTTAATAAAAAAGGCAATTCTCCCAAGTCTTTGATTTTATGCTGACCTGCAGACTTTCGGTGTTTTTCGTTTGGGTCGAATAAAATCGCTTGCATACCCACTTGGATAGCACCTAGAATATCCGTAGTATGGTCGTCACCTATCATCACACTTTCATGGGGAATAGCTTTTGCTTGTGCCAAAGCATACTGAAAAATAGCGCGATGAGGTTTTGTTTTACCAACCATTTCAGAGCATACAATGACATCAAAAAAATCAAATAGCTTGGACGCTTTTAATTTTACAAATTGCGCTTCTGCAAACCCATTTGTAATAATATGCAATTGATACCGTTTTTTGAGTTCTGTCAACGTCTCGTGTGCATTTGGAAATAGCATGGTTTCTTTAGGAGCGGTTGCTACATAATCGTTGTTCAAACGGTCTGCAAAATCTAAATCATATACTTCTACACGCTCTAATGTTTTTTGAAAACGTACGATACGTAATTCATCTTTGGAGATTTTTCCTTTTCCATATTTCTTCCACAATTCATTATTGATGTTGTGATACACTTTATGAAAATGGAGGAAATGATCGAAATGTTTTGCTAAGTCATGTTTGTCGTAAATTTTCTGAAGGGCATTGCGAGAATTTTGTTCAAAATCCCACAGTGTACGATCTAAATCAAAAAATACGTGCTTTAGAAAAATCATTAGAAGAAAGAAGCAATTGCGAATGCTATTCCAGTAGTTAACAAACCATTACAAACCATTCCGAGTACAATGAGTGGATAGGTAAATTTATTTTTTCCAAAAAATTTCGCACTTACAATGGTTCCAACAGGGACTGACATGAATAAGGGTGCAAAAAATGAAATACCAACTATTCCAAGTTTACGTTTCATTTTCACTACTCCTTTGTTGAGTGGTGTAAATGTCTTTTTTTGTTTGAGTGGTAAGCCCGTTGTGATAGCTGCTTGATATGCTGCTTGTTTTTTAGCACGTGCTTTTTTTAGTAAGAATTCGCCTAGAAAATAGAAGATGGTTCCGCTGAAAATCCCTCCTGCTAAACAGGAAAAATAAGTTTCAAAAAAAGTCAATCCTGCAGCAGGTCCACCGAAAGGAGTAAACAAAAATTTTACCGTCGATAATAAAAAAAAGGTGCTGTAGGTCGCGAAATTCATAGTTTAGCGAACTAACATTTAATTCCAAATGCTAAATCTCCAGCATCTCCCATTCCTGGTACAATGTACGCTTGTGCAGTCAATTCTTGGTCGATTGCACCAACAAAATATTGTGTAGATTCTGGTAAGTAGTTTTTTAAGTATTCCAAAGCTTCTGGGGAAGCAATTGCGGAAACGATAAATAATTTACCAGGATTTCCTTGTTTTAATAACGCTTTGTAGACACTTACCATCGAACTTCCAGTCGCCAACATTGGGTCTACAATAATTAAAGCTTTTCCTTCAAATGTAGGTGCAGCAACATATTCTACATGTATTTCAAATTCATCGTTATGCACATGTTTGCGATATGCAGAAACAAATGCAGAGTCTGCTTTGTCAAATACATTTAAAAATCCTTGGTGCATTGGTAATCCAGCACGAAGTATTGTTGCTAGAATTGGTTGTTCAATCAACTGGTATTCTTTAGCTTGACCTAAAGGAGTTGTAATCACTTCGGTCGTATAATCTAATTTTTTAGAAACTTCATAGGCCAAAATTTCTCCTAAACGTTCTAAGTTTTTTCTAAAACGCATGGAATCTTTTTGAATTTGTACATCGCGTAACTCCGCTAAAATTGGACCAACGATGGATTTGTTTTCGCTAAAATTGAGGATCATATTTGTGCTTTTTGTAAAGGTAAAACAAAAAAGGTAACATTTTATTCTCGAACCTTGATAATTCGAATTTCTACCAATCTTTTCTGTTAAATTTGTACTATGGGTAAAGAATCAAAAATGGATTTTAAGGTCTTTAAGCGTTTGTTGCAGTTCGTTAAGAACTACAAACGTTTGATGATTTACTCGTTTATTTGTACGATTACGCTTTCGATACTTGGTCCTATGCGTCCAAAATTAATCGGACAAATGGTAGATAAATACATCATTTCCACCAAAAATCCAGAGGCATTATTACATTGGGCTTTGTTGATTTTAGGCTTGTTGGTGTTAGAAGGTGTATTCCAATTTTTCAATGCTTTGGTGAGTAATTTATTGGCACAATCAATCATCCGTGATATCCGTCAAAAGTTATTTAAACACATGCTTTCTTTTCGCATGAAGTATTTCGACCAAACACCAATTGGTTCGTTAGTTACACGCTTAATTTCAGATATTGAGGCAATTGCAGAAGTGTTTTCATCCGGTATGATTGAAATTGTGGGGGATCTATTGATGTTGTTTTTTGTCATTTTCATCATGTTTTTCAGTAATTGGCAGTTGACCTTGTTGACACTTATTCCAATTCCATTACTTTTAATTGCCACCAGAATATTTGCAAACGCGATGAAAAAATCGTTTCAACAAGAACGTTTGCAAGTCACGCGTTTGAGTTCCTTTGTACAAGAACACATTTCAGGAATGGCGATTGTGCAACTTTTTTCCAGAGAAAAACAAGAAGAAAAATTGTTCGATGAAATTAATCAAGACCATAAAAAAGCACATGTAAATGCGGTTTGGGCATTCTCCATTTTCTTTCCAGTAGTAGAGATTTTGAGTTCCCTTTCCATTGCATTTTTATTGGTATGGGGTGCATTTCAATTTATGGGGGATATTCCACCGAATCCAGAACAAATGTATGGGGAAATCATTTCTTTTACCTTGTGGGTGAACATGCTTTTCCGACCAATTCGTCAATTAGCTGATAAGTTCAACATCCTACAACGTGGAATTGTGCGCGCAGAACGCGTATTCGAAATTTTGGATTTGAACGAACATACCCAAAAAGACGGTACGATTACCCAATTGGATTTTCATCAGGATATTCATTTCCAAAACCTTCATTTTGCCTATAAAGACGAAGATTGGGTATTGAAAAATATTAACCTAAACATCGAAAAAGGGAAAACAGTTGCATTTGTTGGAGCGACAGGCGCTGGAAAATCGACTATTGTGAATTTATTGGGACGTTTTTACGAATACCAAAAAGGAGAGATTTTCATTGGAAACACGAATTTACAAGACATTCAATTGGATGTTCTGCGAAAAAACATAGCCATTGTATTACAAGATGTATTTTTGTTTTCCGATTCGATTTACCACAATATTACTTTACGTGATCCTTCGATTAGTAGGGAACAAGTCATCGAAGCGGCGAAAGCAGTTGGTGCTCATGATTTTATTGTGAAATTACCAAATGGTTATGATTACCATGTGGGTGAACGAGGAGGGGTGTTGTCAGTTGGTCAACGTCAATTGCTCGCATTTATCCGCGCCTATGTCTACAATCCTTCCATCTTGATTTTAGACGAAGCAACATCGAGTGTGGACAATGAATCCGAGGAAATGATTCAACGCGCAACCGAAAAATTAACGGAAGGAAGAACATCAATTGTCATTGCACACCGACTTTCCACGATCCAAAAAGCGGATAAAATCGTGGTAGTGAATAAAGGAGAAATTGTGGAACAAGGAACTCACAATGAATTAATAACAATGGATGGATACTACAAGAAATTGTATGAAATTCAATTTTTGAAAAGGGAGAAATAAAGTGTTAATTGAACATAGTGGCTTATATAAATTAGATTTTTCGAGGCAAACAAGAAATTAAATTCGCAGTTTACATTCGTAAATGAGGAGTTTAATTTTGAAGTTGAACGAAGAAAAAGCAATTTATATTAGTCACAATAATATAAGTAAAATGATAATAGTAACAGGAGCAGCAGGTTTCATCGGAAGCTGTTTAGTAAGCAAACTAAACCAAGCAGGATTTCACAACGTAGTGGTTGTAGATGATTTTACCAAACATGAAAAAGACAAAAATTTAGAAGGTAAAATCTTCGAGGCGAAAGTTGAACGTGGAGTTTTGGCAGATTGGTTAGCGACAAACCAAAAGCATATAGATATTATTTTTCATATTGGTGCGCGAACTGATACAACCGAATTTGATAAAGCGATTTTCGATGAATTGAATGTGGCGTATACGCAAATGGTATGGAATTTTTGTGCAGATAATACAATACCATTGGTATATGCAAGTTCTGCAGCTACGTATGGTTTGGGGGAATTTGGCTATGAAGATAATCACGAAGTAATTGCTAATTTGAAACCTTTAAATCCGTATGGGGACTCTAAAAACGATTTCGATATTTGGGCTTTACAACAAGAAAAACAACCGCCATTTTGGGCAGGTTTGAAATTCTTCAATGTCTATGGACCAAATGAATATCACAAAGGAAGAATGGCTTCGGTAATTTTCCATGCATTCAACCAAATTCAAGCGAACGGCGGTATGAAATTGTTTCGTTCACATAATCCTGATTTTACGGATGGCGGTCAATTACGTGATTTCGTGTACGTAAAAGACGTAGTAGAAGTATGCATGTATTTGATGCAAGAGCAACCAACGTCAGGGATTTATAATTTAGGTTCTGGAAAAGCACGTACTTTCTTAGACTTAGCAACAAATACTTTTGATGCGTTGAAAGTCACTCCAAACATTGATTTCATCGATACACCGATAGACATTCGTGATAAATACCAATATTTTACAGAAGCAAATATGAACAAATTATTTTCATCTGGATATAAAATTCCATTTCATACTTTAGAAGAAGGCGTAAAAGATTACGTTGAAAATTACCTAACCGAGCATAAATACTACTAAAATGCACCAATTTATTCGAAAACAATTTGTTAAAACCGATTTGCAAACCTGTTGGGATTTTTTCTCTTCCCCTGCAAATTTGAAGCGCATTACGCCATCCTACATGGGTTTCGATGTAAAAACAGAAGTTCCAGCTCAGATGTATGAAGGCTTAATTATTGCTTACAAGGTAAAGCCCGTATTAGGTATTCCGGTGGAGTGGGTAACAGAAATTACCCACGTGAAAGACAAATCGTTTTTCGTAGATGAACAACGCAAAGGTCCTTATACAATGTGGCACCACGAACACCATTTCAAAGAAGTTGAAGGTGGAGTAGAAATGACAGACATCGTTTCGTACATCATTCCTTTGGGTATTATTGGTAAAATGGTTCATCCTTTCTTGGTGAAACCTAAATTGGAGGAGATTTTTGCCTACCGTTTTAAAATTGTAGAAGAAGTTTTTAGATAAATTTCGTAGCCATAAATATGGCCATATATGAAGTGCACGTAGAAAATAAGTTGAGTGAAACTTAGTCAAACCCTTGTTTGAACCCAGCCTTCTAATTTTTATACTAAAAATTAGTTAAAGGCGTTTGTGAGTTTGGGTGCAGACAGTGAAATGAAACGTAATTTTCAAGGAACTTCATAAAGGCCTAGACTTTTTTGGCTCCACCTTTTTTTGGCAATGAAAAAAAGGTGGAAGTAAAATAAATAGTAATTTTAGTATAGATTGAAGAATAAGTACTTTTTAATCTTATAACTAAATAATATATAAGTGAGTAAAACAGTCTACATCATCCGAAAAGAACATTTCAATGCAGCGCATAAACTGTGGCGTAACGATTGGTCTGATGAAAAAAACGAAGAAATTTTCGGAAAATGTGCTAATAAAAATTGGCACGGGCATAATTTTAACTTAATTGTCACAGTAAAAGGTGTTCCTAATCCTGAAACTGGCTTTGTAATAAACTTAAAAGACTTGAGTAAAATTATCAAAACAGAAGTGGTAGATGTTTTCGACCATAAAAATTTGAACCTCGATGTTGCTTGTATGAAAGATATTCTTGCTTCAACAGAGAATATGGTTATTGTCATCTGGGAATTACTAGAACAACCGATACAAAATGCGGGCGGAATCCTTGCAAAAATTAGATTGGAAGAAACAGAGAACAATTTCGTCGAATATTTCGGTGGGAATGAACCTTATTAGTTATTTTTAACTATCCGCACTGAGCGTAGTAGAAGTGCTATTAACTTTCAACTTTGGACTTTCAACTTTTAACTAAAAAAAAATGGAAAAATATTACAAACAAGAAGTAACAGACAAAATTTCAACCGCTTACACGGAAATCTTGTCTGATTTAGGAGAGAACGCACAACGTGAAGGACTATTAAAAACGCCAGAACGTGTAGCGAAAGCATTACAATTTTTAACCCATGGTTACGATATTAATCCTGCAGACATATTAAAATCTGCTCTATTTCACGAAGAATATTCGGAGATGGTATTGGTGAAAGACATTGAAGTATATTCAATGTGTGAACACCACATGTTACCATTTTTCGGGAAAGCACACGTGGCTTATATTCCTAACGGCACGATTGTTGGATTAAGTAAAATACCACGTGTAGTAGATGCTTTTGCACGAAGATTACAAGTTCAAGAACGCTTGACGATTGAAATTCGCGATTGTATTCAAGAAACGTTGAAACCAAAAGGCGTAGCTGTCGTAATAGAATGTTGTCACATGTGTATGCAAATGCGTGGTGTGCAAAAACAAAATTCGGTAACGACATCTAGTGCGTTTACAGGTTTGTTTTTACAAAACGATGCTACACGTAAGGAATTTATTAGCTTGGTGCAAGCCAAATTACATTAATTTAAAACGTTAAAAGTATGTTTGAGAATTTATTAAATCGTCAAGAGTACGATGCAAATGCAAAGACGATGTCGTCTGACTTTTTCAGAAGTGTATATACCTATATGTTTGTAGCCCTTGGACTTTCTGGTGGAATTGCATATTACATCGGAGCAGGTGAGTCTGTTACCTTAGCGAATGGTCACACTATGCCATTGTTGTTTATTAAACTATTTATTTCTGAGTCAGGAGGTTTATCTCCTTTGTTTTGGGTGGTTGCTTTTGCTCCAGTTGGATTAGGTTGGTTGATTCAAGCTTCGTACAATCGTTTCTCTATGTCAACATTGACATTGTTGTTTGCACTATATGCTATTTTAATGGGGTTAAGTTTGAGTTCTATTTTTATAGTGTATGATCTTGGTTCCATTACATCCACGTTCTTCGTGTCTGCTGGAGCTTTTGCAGGAATGGCAATTTTAGGATATACCACTAAAACAGATTTGACGAAATTCGGAAGTTTGTTGTACATGGTCTTTATCGGAATTTTTATTGCTGGTATCGTAAATATCTTTTTGAAAAATGATACTGTGGGATTCGTTATAGCTGCACTTGGAGTATTTGTATTTACAGGCCTAACAGCGTATCAAATGCAACAATTGAAACACATTAGTAATGATCCAACGTTGGAAGGTGTTGAGCGCAACAAATTGGCTTTAATTGGTGGTTTGATGTTGTACATCCTTTTCATCAACTTATTCCTTTCGTTATTACGTTTGTTAGGAAACAGAGATTAATAATTGTTATTCAATAAAGTAAAAAGTCCTGGTAGATTTCTATCAGGACTTTTTTGTTTTAGATATCTTTCAAAAATTGCAATTGCGTTCGCACTTCTGTCAAATGATCCGCAGATAAAACCACTGTTTTTACTTTTTCTTTGTGTGCTTTTATTTTGGCAATTGATTCCCCATATGCATTGATTGCAGCGGAATCACCGCTATATGTCAAACCTTTACCATCTTCACCTACGCGATTTACACCAACAACATAACATTGATTTTCAACCGCTCTAGCTGTTAATAAAGCCTTCCAATGTGTATTGCGTTTTTCAGGCCAATTTGCAATGTATAATAAAGCATCAAACTTAGCTGATTTATGGTCTTGTAAGCCATTTCTGGTAATTTCCGGGAAACGTAAATCGTAACAAATTTGCAATTGTATTTTCCAACCCATATAGTTCACTCGAGTTTTTACATGCCCTGCTTTGAATACTTTTTCTTCTCCGGCTAAAGTGAATAATTTGCGTTTGTCGTAATGGGTATATTTTCCAGATGGTTCCACAAACACACCGCGATTAAAGTAATAATCGTCTTCTTTCGCAATAAAAGAAGTATAAATTGCTGCGTTTTTTTTAGCAGCCATGGATTGTAACCAGCTAATTGCAGATGATTTTTTCATTTCCTCTGCAAATTTCTTTGCATGCATGGTAAACCCTGTATGAAACATTTCAGGTAGAACGATAATATCTGTTTCTTCCACTTCTGCTAATAGTTCTTCGAAGTGACGCATATTTTCTTTTTTGTCTTCCCAAACTTGGTTGGCTTGTACTAGGGTAACTTTTAAATCTTGCATAATTTTTCAGCTGCGTTTATTAAGGTTTGATCGTCTTTGGCAAAGCAAAAACGAATGGTATGTGTATCTGTTTGATCTGCATAAAATACGGAAAGTGGAATTGCTGCAACGCCATATTCTTTAACTAATCGCTCACAAAATGCTACATCTCCTTCTGTTGATATAGCATCGTAGCGAACTGTTTGGAAATAGGAGCCTTCCGAAGGTAATAGGGTAAATCTACTTTTTTCTAGTAATTTTCGGAAGAAGTCGCGCTTTTCCTGGTAGTAAGCTCCAAGCGTTTGTACATCTTTTTCACGTAAATATTTAGCCAAAGTAATTTGTGCTACACTATTCACACAAAAGACTAAAAATTGATGTACTTTTTTAATTTCTACCATAATAGCTTCTGGTGCAATTAAATATCCCATTTTCCAGCCGGTAATATGAAAGGTCTTTCCAAAGGAAGAAACAATCACTGTTCGGTCCAACAATGAATTGCGTGTATTAGCAGAAATGTGTTTTTGCTCAAATGTAATGTATTCATACACTTCGTCTGATAACAAAATGATGTTAGGATATTTTGCTAAAATACCTTCAATTGCTTGTATATCTGCTTCTTGAAAGATCCTTCCAGATGGATTATGTGGATTATTAACAAATAAAATTTTTGTTCGTTCGTTACAAGCACGTTCAATTTTATCCCAATCTGCTGTAAAATCTGCTTCTAAAGAAACATGTACAGGTTTACCTCCAGCCAATAAAACAGAAGGTGCATAGCAATCATACGCAGGGTCTAAAATCACCACTTCGTCGTTGGTGTGAACCAATGCTTGAAGAATCGTAAAAATCGCTTGTGTTGCTCCTGCAGTTACCAATATTTCGGTAGTTGGATTTACTGTACGGCCATAACTTTTCTCCGTCAATAAGGCAATTTCTTCTAATAACGAGGGATGACCTGCCATTGGTGCGTATTGATGTGTATTTTCCGTACTTGTCTCTTGTAATAATTGTACAAGACCTTCATCCACCGGAAAATTTGGGAATCCTTGTGCTAAGTTAATCGCTTGATAATCATTGGCCATTTTCGACATCGTAGTAAAAATTGTCGTTCCGATATGTGGTAATTTTGATTGCATAAATGAAATTCGTGTTAAAATTATATCAATTGTAAATATAATACATTACAATTTTTATTACCAAATAATTAACCTTGCTAAACATTCTGTTAATTTTGGGGAAAATTTAAAATTCCACTACTATGAAATCTCTTATACTTGGTGTTACTGCGTTTATCTTTACGTTAAGTTTGACTGCTTGTTCTTCGAATACAGAAATTTGTTCATGTCTTGAATCCGGAAAAAAATTAGAAATTTTCTCCGCAGAATTATTGCAACGCGAAGCAACCGCGAAAGACCTTAAAAAAATGAAAAAACTAAAAGCGGATCAAGAAAAAAAATGTGCTGATTTTCAAACGATGGACGGTGCTAAAATGCTTGAACTTAAAGAAGCGTGTGGTAAGTAAAGTTTTTTTTGCGCAAAGTTTATTGAGTTTTTGATGATAACACGTTTTTGAGAACACAGAGATTTTTGACAAAGTCAAAAATAAATACACTTGATTTTCTACTAAAAGTAGAAAACTCTGCTCCCTCAATAATTCCGTCAAAAACTTCAACTATCTCCAGATTCTCGGCGAAAATCTTTGTGCTTCTTTGCGTCATTATGACCTCTGTGTTACTAAATCGCAAATTCTACAAAACGTAACAAATTTAAGTACCTTTGTACTTTCAATTCTTACCGCCATGCGTTTCAACCTTACGAAAGAATTTTTAGAACAAGTTCACATCGCAATTCAAAGTAGTGATTTTGAATGGATTGATAAAAATGTCTTGGAGTTACACTTCGTAGATATTGCTGAAATTCTGGATGAACTTCCGAATGTAGACGCAAAGGCCATCTACTTCCGAATGGATGAAGAAACACAAGCAGATGTTTTGATGGAGTTGGAAGAGGAGGTTCGTGATCGTTTCTTAAAATCGCTTTCTAAAAAGGAAATCGCGGAACAGCTTGAAAATCTAGATTCCGATGATGCGGCAGATATCTTATACGAATATGACGACACCGAGATTCAGGAAGTAATCTCCCACATGGAGGATGATGAAGCAGCGGACGATATCGTTGACCTACTAAATTACGACGAAGATACAGCTGGTGGACTCATGCAAAAAGAGTTTCTGCATGCCGAGATAGATTGGACGGTTGAACAGTGTTTAACGGAAATTCGGGAACAAGCAAAAGAGGTGGATAAAGTGTATACCATCTATGTGGTAGATCCACTTAATAAATTAGTTGGAGTTTTGTCTTTAAAGGCTTTGTTCTTCTCTGAACCAGGCTTTAAGATTCGTGATTTGTACCAATCTAAAAACATTATTTCGGTCAAAGTTACGGACGATCAAGATGAGGTAATGCGTTTGTTTGACAAATACGGTTTGGTCTCCATTCCAGTATTGGATTATCAAAATAAATTAGTTGGTCGTATTACGATTGACGACGTAGTAGATATTATCCGAGAAGAAGCGGATCGTGACTTCCAATTAGCTACAGGTATTACGGAAAAAGTGGAGGATAATGCCAGTATTTTCCGAATTACAAAAGCACGATTACCTTGGTTGATTATTGGTATGTTAGGTGGTACATTAGGTGCTAAAGTAATTTCTTCTTTTGAAGGAAGTATTAGTCATGTGCCTGCCTTAGCTTTTTTTATTCCGATGATTACCGCAATGGGGGGGAATGTTGGTGTTCAATCTTCCGCAATCGTAGTTCAATCTTTAGCAAAAGGGAATCAATTTAAAAGTTTGTTTTCCAAACTAGGAAAAGAAGTATTAGTTGGACTGTTCAATGGGCTTATTTGTTCGTCGTTAATCTTTGGAATTGCAAGTGTTTTTGGAACGATAGATTTAGGTATAGTGGTAAGTGCTTCGTTATTCGTAGTGATTGTTTTTGCAGCAGTTATGGGTACTTTAATACCATTGATTTTAGATAAATACGATATAGATCCTGCTTTAGCTACTGGGCCGTTTATAACGACGTTGAATGATGTCCTTGGCTTGTTTATTTATTTTAGTATTGGAATGTTAATGTATGCCTAAATGAAAAGAATTTATCACCTTTCTTCATGTTCTACATGTAAACGAATTATCCAGGAAATTAATCCAGATGCAACGATAGAATTAGTGGATATAAAAGTCAGTAATATAGATGCTTCCACCTTGGATTGGATAATGTCTAAAGTAGGTTCATATGAAGCTTTATTTTCTAAAAAAGCGCAAAAATATCGCTTACAAGGTTTGCACGAAAAACAATTGTCGGAAGAGGGTTATCGTGCTTTGTTATTGGAAGAATATACTTTTCTAAAACGTCCATTTTGTATTAACGGAGAAGATGTAACGATTGGAAATACCAAAGAACAGATTGCAAAGGAGGTGGAGATGTTTGTAAAATAATTCATAAATCGCCATTCATAATTCTATACTCTCTTTTTATTTCTAAATTAGCATCGTTAATCTATTAACTGATGAAAACTATTCTTCTTTTGGGTGCTGGACTTTCCAGTTCTTCTTTAATTCGTTATTTTTTAGAACATGCTGAAAAATTTGATTGGCAGTTACGTGTATGCGACCAAGATTTAGCTTTGGTACAACATAAATTAAACGGACATCGTCGTGGTGTTGCCTTATCGTTTAATGCCCTTGATCCCAAAGAAAGACAGCCTGAAATTGAAAAAGCAGATTTAGTCATTAGTATGTTGCCTGCACGTTTTCATTTGGAAGTTGCTAAAGATTGTATTGCGCTTAAAACCAATTTAATAACTCCTTCTTATGTTTCGGAAGAAATGAAAGCCTTGGATTCAGAAGCAAAAGCTGCTGGAATTATCATTATGAATGAAATAGGTGTAGATCCAGGAATTGATCATATGTCTGCCTCTAAGATTTTAGATGAAATACAATTACAAGATGCTGAAATTCATAGTTTTAAGTCCTTTTGTGGAGGTTTAATCGCACCAAGTAATGATACAAATCCATGGAACTATAAATTTACCTGGAACCCGCGAAATGTGGTTATCGCCGGACAAGGTCCTGCTGCAGCATTTATCGAAGAGAAAGAATATAAATACATTCCTTACAAT
>Ga0114962_10002026_pt1 | contig 17252 bp, 23 predicted proteins | sample C_130820_MF_Meta_FD_87017 | JGI IMG/M metagenome (GOLD analysis project Ga0114962, IMG submission 87017) | Freshwater microbial communities from Lake Croche, Canada to study carbon cycling - C_130820_MF_MetaG | ecosystem: Environmental > Aquatic > Freshwater > Lake | place: Lake Croche, Canada...
GAATTGATATCACACCATGGAAGAATAATTAATCATAGCCAAAAAAAAAGTCTTGATAGTATCGAGACTTTTTTATTTGGCTAATGAACTGTAGGCCAATACTATTTGTTAATTAATTTATTATTTAATGAATTCTATTTTCCCAGATCACGGTTCCCGTTACATGAGTAAAGTGTTCAGCGACGACTGGATGGAAGAACAAGGGTTCTTCGATAGCGTAAATGCAGAAGAAGCACAAAAAATCGAATTTATAAAATAATTGATAAGTGGATTGGCCTTTAGGCCATTCGCCAAAAAAAAGGTCTCGATACTATCGAGACTTTTTTTTTGGCTATGATTAATTATTCTTCCATGGTGTGATACACATTCATCACATCATCATCTTCTTCTATTTTCTCGATTAATTTCTCTACATCGGCTACTTCCGCTTCGGTAAGCTTTTTAGTGATTTGTGGGATACGCTCAAAACCAGAAGATAATATTTCCATATTTCGGTTTTCTAATTCTTTTTGAAGGATACCAAAACTACCAAAAGGAGCATAGATCAAAATTCCATCCTCATCTTCAAAAACTTCTTCAGCACCAAAATCAATTAATTCCAATTCCAATTCCTCAGGATCAATTTCTCCTTTTGGAATTCGGAAATTACAGGTGTGGTCAAACATAAACTCAACAGAACCTTGCGTTCCCATAGTCCCATTACACTTGTTAAAATAACTTCTAATGTTGGCAACCGTACGATTGTTGTTGTCAGTAGCTGTTTCTATCAAAAGGGCAATACCATGTGGAGCATAACCTTCAAACAAAACTTCTTTATAATTGGCTGTATCTTTATCGGTTGCTTTTTTGATAGCACGTTCAACATTTTCCTTCGGCATATTAGCGGCCTTCGAATTCTGTATTACAGCTCTTAATCTGGAATTCGCATCCGGATTCGGACCTCCTTCTTTAACGGCCATCACAATATCTTTACCTATTCGGGTAAATGCTTTGGCCATCGCTGACCAACGCTTCATTTTTCTTCCTTTTCTAAACTCAAACGCTCTTCCCATTTCTAATTGTATTAACGATGCAAAAATAGTATTAATCTATCTTTTTTCAAATTTTATTATTTCTTGTAAAAAGGTAGTTTTACCACTTTGGCCTCGACATCATTTTTTCGTATTCTGATATATATAGCATTGTCTAAAGCAGCATGCTCAGAACTGACATAGCCCATTCCGATTCCTTTGTTCATAGAAGGAGACATCGTTCCTGAAGTTACTATTCCAATCGCTTTTCCACTCGCATCTACAATTTCATAATCGTGGCGTGGTACCGAGCGCTCCTGCATTTCAAAAGCCACTAATTTCCGGCTTACACCTGCTTCTTTCTGCTTTTTTAGGTTTGCCGAATTCGTGAATTCTTTGTTGAACTTTGTAATCCAACCCAAACCAGCTTCTATAGGTGATGTAGTATCGTTGATATCATTGCCATACAGGCAGAATCCCATTTCCAAACGCAAAGTATCGCGTGCCGCTAGTCCAATTGGCTTAATGCCAAAAGGAGCACCCGCTTCAAAAACTTTATTCCAAATTGCTTCTACCTGCTCATTTTTACAATAGATTTCAAATCCGCCAGAACCGGTATAACCCGTAGCCGAAATAATCACCTCTTCAAAACCGGCAAAATCTGCTACTTTGAAACTGTAATACGGTATGCTAGACAAATCTATTGAAGTTAATGATTGCATCGCCTCAACCGCTTTTGGTCCCTGAATAGCCAATAATGAATAACCATCCGAAAGGTTTTGCATTGCTACCCCCAAATCATTATGTGCCGAGATCCAATTCCAGTCTTTTTCAATATTGCTGGCATTGACCACTAATAAATATTCCTCCTCCTTCATTTTATAAACGAGTAAGTCATCAACAATACCGCCTTCATCATTAGGCAAACAAGAATATTGTGCTTTTCCAATAGTCAAAACAGCCGCATCATTAGAAGTTACTTTCTGAATTAAAGCCAAGGAATTCGGACCCGAAAGTAAAAATTCACCCATATGGGAAACATCAAAAACGCCCACATCCTTTCGAACGGTCTCGTGTTCAGCGTTCACCCCTTCATATAAAATGGGCATATTGTATCCTGCAAAAGGAAGCATCTTAGCTCCCAAACTCTCGTGAATGTGCGTTAAGGCAGTATTTTTCATTGTTTTCGTGGATAATATTTTATGACTGCTAATTTATTGCTTTTTTATGGAGTAACAAAGAATTTTCAGGTGGTATTTAAACATCTATGAGGGCTTGAATTTAGTATTAAATAACCTCGAAAACCCAAATTAAATTTTTGCTTTTACATCGTAGAGAATTAAGCTTGATTGTGAATAATCATCAAATATTAAATCATTAGAATATTTCTCTTTGGTTGGAATATTAAACTCACTTATTAATATTTCTAATTTGTGTAAAAACTTTTTTTGATTGTTTTTTTGTGTAGCAAAAATTAGTTTCAAAAGTTTTGAATTTTCAATAGGGAAGTTCATATCAAAAAATCTGCTTTTAAATTTTTCAGATTTTAAGTTTTGAGTAATGCTGTTTGAAAAAAGTACCCAATCCATTAGATGTGAAATAATTTTAGCAGAAACAGAAAAATATTCTATTTGAGAAACTGGCTAAAAAGCTATCTACATCATCAATCTTTGCTGGTCTACCGTCTAAAAAATAAAAGCAAGCTAGATTTTGGTCTTTTGTATATTTTTTTCTAATGTCTTTTAGACTAATTCGTTTAGATTGATAATTATCTTTTGTTTTAATATATAATTGCTCTTTATATTCTTTTCCATTGATAGATATTGCTTTTTTTTCAACAGAATAAGTGTCTATAAATTTTGAATTAATAGTTAGAAGTTCTATAAAGCTTGCTTGTTTTCCATCAATAAAGACTGCGGAGTTTTCACTTTTATCTGAAAGATTACCGTAAAACATTGTTAATGAACACTGTTCTTATTTTGTGCTAATTTGTAATCCTTTTACCTGTGCATTAAGCACTATAAATGAACTAAAAAAGCAGAACTTTCACAAATTTTTTTTGATGATTTTATGTATTTAGTGTCCACAAATACTGCATTTAACATCATTTATTAGTACAATTTAATTCTGTTAAATAATTCTTAATTCCTTGAGTTTTTTTTATAGACACGCTTAAAAAAAGAAGAAAGTTATAAATTAATAGAATAGTAATATAAGCTATAATTTAATTAAAAAAAAACACTTTTATTCCTTAATTAATTTTATTGTATTAGTATTTGAAGCGGTTATAATTTTCGCAAAATAAATACCAATTAATAAATCAGAAGTTTCAATCTCAGCATACCTACTTTTTGGAACTGAAGTACGAATTATTTTTCCTAAAATGTCCATAATTTCAATAGATTCTATTTTTTCAACAGAAGAGTTAAAATTCCAATTATTTTTTGTTGGATTTGGATATACTTTGAATTTTTCAAAATTTACTTGATCCAAAGATAAATAGGAACAATTATTAGCAAAAGTTGCCGTTGGATCTTTCGAATTAGCCCAGTTTTTGTTAGAGTAAATGGAGTCATCTACTTGAATACATTTTAGATTTGGATTTTCAGAAAAATATTCACCAGCATAAAACAAAAAATTCGTATTATTACCATTCTTTAAATTCAAAACTTTTAATTGATTTGATTTGCAAAATATTTCTCTTAATACTCTATTCTTAGAAATGTCTAAAAAAGCTATTTGGTTTTGATGACAATAGAAAGTTTCTAAAAGTTCATTTTTTGAAAGATCTAAATTTTTAATTTGGTTTATAGAACAATCTAAGCGGTTTAAATTATATTGATTGGAGGTATTTAAAACCTGTAAATTATTATTACTACAGCTAATAAATTCCAACAATTTGTTATTCGAAATATCCAGTACATTAAGTTGATTTTCATAGCAAGCTAAAGAAGTCAAAACTGCATTAGATGAAATATCTAGGCTTGTAAGTTGATTTGCACTACAATTAAAATTTCCAAGTGAACCACAATTAGTTAGATATAAGCTAGTTATTTTATTGTCATAACAGGATAAAAAAAGGAGAGCTGAATTATTGGAAACATCCAAAACAGATAATTTATTATTTGTAGTTGAGAGATAACTTAGTAGTTTATTTTGACTTACATTCAAATTAGTCATTGAGTTATTGCTACATTCCAAATAAGTAAGATTTGAATTGTTGCTTAGGTCTAAATTGTTAATATTATTAGTATAACATATTACTTTAGTTAATACTATATTGTTTGAAAGATCTAAAGACTCGATGTTGTTCAAACCACAATCTAAGTTGGTTAATTTTGTGTTTTTACTAAGATCTAAAACCGTTAATTGGTTTAAACCGCAATTAATTTCTTCTAGTAGTAGATTGCCAGAAAGATTAATAGATGTTAATTTATTTGAGCTGCATTGTAATATCCTCAAATTTTGAAAATCCTGAATTCCTGTCAAATCAGCAATGTTGTTTCCTCCTAAATAGAGGGTTTGAATGTTACTAATTGCAGAAGTTAATACTTTACCGTCTTTCACACCAATATCAATACCCATATCCAATAAATATTGTTCAAAATTAGGGTCTGGTATTATAGTTGTTTGAGCAATTAAAGGAAGACTTATTATTGTAATAACAAGGATTATAATTTTTTTCATTTATAAAATGGTTAAGCAATTAATTATAAGCGCATTATTTAAATTAGTAATAATATATTAGTTATTGAAGTTTTAGAAAACAAGAACTATTATATTCTGTTTATTATAATTAATATATTATCTTTCAAGAAGGCTTAAACTTATTATAAAAAATATCAAATTAGTAATCAATAAAAAAAAGTTTGTCTTTAACTTGAACTTATGTTTTTAATATTTAATAATCAAACCTAGTTATTTCATTTATAGATAACTAATATAAATGATAAATAAAAGTGTTAATTGTGAATAAAGGCTATTTTGATAATAAACAATTATTCTTTTGTGGCATAACTTTATTCGTATAATACAAGATTAAGTCAAACAACAATAATAACTATAACGAAAACAAATTAATCTTGTAAATAGTAAATTGTTAATTTTTTGTAATTTCGTAAAAACAATTCAGCATGAACAAAACTGTTTTCGTAGACCGAGAGGAAATACTAAAGCGTTACAAATCAATAGATAAGTACGCGCACAAAGGCACGCAAGGACATGCTTTGATCATTGGTGGTAGCTATGGCAAAATAGGTGCCGCCTGTCTTTCTTCTAAAGCCGCTCTGAAAGCAGGCTGTGGCTTAGTGACAGCTTTTGTCCCTGCCTGTGGCTACCAAATTGTTCAAATCGCCATTCCCGAGGTGATGGTCTTAACCGATTCTCAGCAGAACTATATTTCGGATATCCAATTCGATTTTCAGCCCAATGCAATTGGCCTTGGCCCTGGTTTAGGAAAGCATGCTGCCACCCAAAAAGCAGTATTCGAATTTCTAAAAACCAACAAAGCTCCTCTAATTATTGATGCCGATGCCTTAAATATCTTATCTGAAAATAAATCATGGCTTTCACTCCTGCACGCAAATACAATTCTGACACCCCACCCAAAAGAATTGGAACGCCTGATAGGAATATGGAATTCAGAAACGGATAAAATGCAGAAAGCAATTGCTTTTTCAGTAGAATATCATCTTATTATCGTCATGAAAGGGGCACCAACAAAAATCATAGATGGAGCTACAATATACGAAAATACAACAGGGAACCCCGCTTTAGCAACAGCAGGCACAGGAGATGTTCTAACAGGGATGATTACGAGTTTATTAGCACAATCCTACAATCCCTTAGACGCAGCCCTTATTGCGGTTTACCTCCACGGACGAACCGCCGATATCGCATTACCCCAAACGGGTTATCAGTCTTTTATAGCCTCAGATGTAATTTCAAATATCGGAAAAGCCTATCTAAGTATAGAAAACAAGCAAAATTGAACCAACAGTACTAAAAACGTATTAGTTATTTGTAAGTTTGTAGTCCATGAATTGCCGAATATGAAAACTACTCTCAATCTTCGAACCGTAAATGTTACGCGCTATATTACTGCTCTACGCGAAGGAGGATCCTTGCCTGCTTTGGCCGAAGCAGATGATGATTTTAAATATGTCCTCAAATTTAAAGGAGCAGGGCATGGCACGAAAGCATTAATAGCCGAATTGATAGGCGGTGAAGTTGCTCGGGCGCTAAACCTGCAAATTCCCGAACTGGTTTTTGCCAATCTGGATGAGGCCTTTGGAAGAACGGAGGCCGACGAAGAAATTCAGGATTTACTCCAAAGCAGTCAAGGACTTAATTTGGCCTTACATTTTTTAAGTGGAGCTATTAATTTTGACCCTGTAGTCACTATAGTAGATGCGAAATTAGCCTCCGAAATCGTTTGGTTGGATGCCTTTATTACCAATGTAGATCGGACGTTCAAGAATACAAATATGCTCCTATGGCACAAGGAATTATGGCTTATTGATCACGGTGCTTGCCTGTATTTTCATCATTCCTGGACCAATTGGGAAACCCATGCACGAAGTCCGTTTGCCCTCATAAAAGATCATGTTCTATTGCCAAAAGCAACTTTATTGGCCGAAACAGATGCGCTTTTCAAAAAGATGCTGACTCCCGAAAAATTAACAGCCATTGTAGCTCTTATACCTCTAGATTGGCTCAATTGGGAGGATACGGATCAAACAGCAGAAGAAATTCGCTCCGTATACCTGCAATTTTTAATAATGCGATTGAATCATTCCCAACTCTTTATAAACGAAGCCCAAAATGCAAGAGAAGCACTTATATGAGTATGCTGTAATTCGCGTGGTACCGAGGGTAGAACGCGAAGAATTCCTCAATGTGGGGATTATTCTCTTTTGTAAAAAGGCAAAGTTTATTGAGGTTCATTTTACTCTTGCAGCAGATAAAATCCAGATGCTTTCTGCCGAAACGGATATTGAGCAACTACAGCTAAATATGGAATCCTTCAAGAAAATTGCTTCTGGAGCCAAAGACGGTGGGCCTATAGCCCAAATGGATATACCCTCGCGTTTCCGATGGCTTACAGCCATTCGGAGTTCAGTGATACAAACCTCAAGACCGCATCCTGGGCTTACAGAAGATCTCGAGAAAACGGCCCAGCGACTGTTTGAAGATTTGGTACTGTATTAACAATCAAAAAAATCCCCGAATACGATTCAAAAGGAATAGTATTCGGGGATTTTAGGAGATTAAAGACTTAAAATATCTTTTAGTATTTTGCCGCTTCACCTACTTTAGGTAAGGAGGCTTTAATGAAATTTCGGATATCCTCATTTCCTTTGGCCAGATCTTCTTTTCTAAGATACATCATATGACCGCTTCTATAGCCCTTCCATGACATCCTTTCTTTAAGTTTACCACTCGGATCCATCTGCCACATATTGTATTTAGCATTAAAATAATCACAGGCACCATCATAATATCCCGATTGAACCATCAAATGCAAATAGGGATTCTGTGCCATAGCCTGACGTAGATTTTCTCCCGTTTGATTGTTAGTTTTGTCCCATGGATAAACCGATCCAAACATATTGTATTTCAAGTCCGTTTTGTAATTGAGTTCATTGCGAACATAGGAATTGATGGCAGGGGTAAAGGAGTGAAGCCAGGAAGTCAGCTCAGCATTGAAATCGGGGCTGTCTCCCGCATCTTTCTTGTCAATTCCTTTGTATCTAGAATCCAATCTTCCTACAGTAAATCCCTCTTCTCTTAGTAGTTCTTTCCAGAAATAGCTATAGGGAACATCCAGATTATTTTGTAAAATTACCTTTTCAGATAAACCAGAATAATGAGCTATCTTCTTGGCTATTGCTACTTTTTTACTTTCGTCCAAGGAACCACCCATACTCAGTGCAGGCAGTAATTCGTTAATCGTAAAAGATTCTATTTCAGGCAGGACATCGGTTAAGTCTTTTTGCTGTAAATCAGGACTTAATTTCTTGTGAAACCAGGCTGTAGCAGCAAAATAAGGAAGTTTTAAGGCCGCATCATTTACAACACCACGCTCAATCCCTAAATCGGTTGGGGAAACTAAAACAACGCCGTTCAAATACATCCATTGGCTGTTTTGTAATTCTAATGCCAAACCAGAAACTCGGGTAGTACCATAGCTTTCACCAATTAAATATTTAGGGGAAGTCCAACGATTGTTGCGACTCACAAAACCGCGAATCCATTCAGCTAAATATTTGATATCCGCATTCACACCAAAAAACTTACTAGCAGGAATATCTTTATTTAAGGGTCTCGAATAGGCCGTATTAACCGGATTCACAAACACAATATCAGCAACATCCAATATAGAATTAGGATTTTCCTTAATGCCATAGGGCTGTACGGGATAACCCTCATCATCAATATTCAACAAACGAGGACCGGTATAGGCGATTTCCATCCAAACAGAAGCCGAACCAGGGCCGCCATTAAAAGAAATTACCAAGGGCCGAGCCGATTGATCTTTGATATCGGTACGCTCATAATAAGTATAAAAAATACCAGCCAATGCTTTTCCCTCTTCATCCCAAACGGGCATGGTACCTGTTGTTGCCTTATACGGAATTCGTTGCCCCTTAATAGTGGTCTGATGATTACTCACCACCTGTTGGTCTAAATTATACGGAATGTTGTAAATGGAATTTTCTTCTTTTGCTTTTGGAGGAGTGCTACTCGCTTCTTTAGATTCTTGCGCTTGCAACTGAAGCGCGAAACCGACTAAAATAATTAAAAAGGCGTTTTTCTTCATAAGACAATTTTATAAGTTGATTCCAATTGGTATTCGAATCGAATATTTTGGAAATCTAAAGTAAATCATTTTATAATTAAAACTTGCCAAAAACGAACATTAAATGCGTAAAGATTCAATCTCTGATTTCCTATGCTAAATCCAAAAAACAGAATCTTTTTTTCGTTCCGGTGTTTCGGGATGTTCGTTACCATAGCCAATGACTATAGCAATATGAATCTCATCTGTTTCAGCTATATTCAGTTTTGCAAAATCCTTGGTTTTGCTAACTAATTTGCCAAAACCAATCGGACAACTGTCTAATCCCATAGCTTTAGCCGCAAGCATTATGTTTTGCGAACACATGCCAATATCGAGACCGGCCCATTCGTTATCTTTGGGAGCACTTATGAAAATAACAACCGGGGCTCCATAAAAAACAGGGTCTTTGCTAGTAAGAAAATCAATACCATGGGATAAATGAGTGATACCCGAAACTATAGCATGAGCCACACTTTTAAAACTCATTTCAGTAAAACTTCGCTTAGCTGCTTTGATAATTTCAGCAGAAAATAATTCAATGTCTTCTTTCTGACTGAGAATATGAAATTTCCATGCTTGACGGTTCATTGCCGAGGGCGCCATTCTTCCAGCATCCACTATTTTTTCGATAACCGCCTTACTCACTTCTTGCTCCTTGTATTTACGAACAGCTCTTCTTTCGTAGATCGCTTTGATTAATTCATTCATAATAGCTCCCGTTTATATGATTTGTTCCTTCTTTTTTAAAGGAGATTTAGAGAATAAAAACCCTTTTTTTGAATAGGGCCTAATACTATACTAAAGATAAATATAATTCAAACGGATAGCAAAAAACAATAAAATTAATTAAATTTAAATAATTGATTTTTAATAAATTGCGATTTTATGTGACGAAATTTAAAGAAGGTAGGCAGAATTCCTTTACACAGAATTACGGCTGTCACTAAAGCAGGTAAAATACTTCTTTTATCTTTTCGATTAGACAAAATTTAGAGGGATTGAATGCTTTTTTCTAAAACCACGAATTCCAATACTTGGTTTCCGATAATACCCTCAGAATGGATTGACGGAAAAGCTTCTCTTGCTCCTGTGTCCATATAACCTTGACGCTCGTACCAAGCAATTAATTCCTCCCGAACAGAGATCACTGTCATCACAATGCTATTCAAGCCTAAGGACAAAGCATGATTTTCGGCAGCATGCAACAATTTTTTTCCCAAACCACTATTTTGCAATTCAGGAGAAACGGTTAGCATTCCCAAATATAATTGCGATTCTTTTTCAATTAATAATACCGTGCCTATAATTACTCCCTGCTCGGTATATTTTAAAAGGGTATTCTTTGGATTTTCAAGAATCTCCGCTAATTCGGCTGCATCAGTTCGGCTGCCTTCCAATAAGTTCGCTTCGGTTGTCCATCCCTTTTTAGAGGTTTCTCCGCGATAGGCCGAATTGATTAAGATATTTAAATTGTATATGTCTTCAGCGATTGCTTTTGTTATCATGAGTATCTAATAAATTTTAATTCATGGTTTTTCGGTTCAAAGGTAGAAAAAAGAGATTGGATTTATTTTTTCAAACACCCTTTTCCTATAATAATTTGGAGAAATAGTGGCAGTTCCTCTGAAAGCGAAAATTTTATATTCGGGCATATTTATTTAAAATGATTAAAACAACACTAAAATTTTACGAACTCTTTATTATTTCTATTAGAAAGGCTATTTCGCTTAACTTAATCGTATTAAGTTAAAATAGTACAAGAAATTAAATAATTTACTACATTTAAGGTATATTAAATCAATCATGAAAAATTTTGCAGACACTAAAAAATTATTGAATGATTCCTCACTGTTTTATTATCTAAGCACTGCGATGGACGGTACCTATGCTTATGTAAACAACCATTATAATACAGAATTCGCTCATGTTAGTAACAACTTAGTAGGACAGCCTTATCATATAACCATGCATCAGGATGATGTCCAAACTTGTATTGAAGTTGCTGAAAAATGTTTTGAGAATCCAACAAAATTATTTCCAGCAACCATTAGGAAACACGACGGAAAAGGAGGCTATGTTTATACACAATGGGAATATAAAGCGATGCTCGATGATCAAAATAATCCGCTTGGAATTTTATGTTTAGGCTATAACATAACAAAATTTGTTGGCGAACAATCACTATTGAAAAAGGCAAATGAAGTCATTGAAAAAAACAGTCTTGCTATGAAAAATATTAATTTTCAACAATCGCATCTTATTCGGGCGCCATTAAGCAACATAATTGGTCTTACTCAAATTATAGATAAATCACTTCTAGATACGAATACCAGTAATATTTGTGAAATGATTTTAGAAAGCTCTAAGCAACTGGACAATGTGATTAGAAGTATAATAACAATTTCTAAAACCTAATTTCCTAGGTCTAAATAAATTCAAAACTAATAAAATCTATAAAAAATTCATTTTCGTTTTTTTTTAGCTTATTTTAATAGGACCAAGAATATTTCTATATATTTTTATGTTTTTAAGTTCGAATTAATTTTATTTAAAATTGATTTACAGGTCTTTAACAATCACTTTCTCATAGGCTTTTCGGGGACTTCCTCTAAAATAAACTTTGCCACAATAGGTATAAGCTGACTTTTCGAAAATTTTCAGCATCGCGGTATTGTCAAAATTGGTATCTGCTTTTATGCTGTAAACGGAGTTCTGTAAAGCATAATCTTCTATATGTTTAAGTATCATTTTAGCCAATCCTTGTCCAAGATGCTTTTCGGAAATAGCCAGTCGGTGAAACACAACAAATGATTCATTCGTAAGCCAATCCCCTTGAATTCGGGAATACTCCGGTTCATCATCAATCAATATAGCACAGTATCCAAGAATCGAATCTCCTGTTGTCAAAATAAATCCTGACTCCTTATGAATGTCGTTCTCTAGCACAGCGGGATTAGGATAGCCGTCTTGCCATTGATTACTGCCATCTTCTTTTCGCCTTTGAATGGCAAGTTCTTTAAGATCCCAAATGGGATTTAAATCAGAAATTAATGCTTTCCTAAATTGGTAATTCACCATTATTATTTTTTTCATTGAAAATCAAATTCGATTTACAATCCTTATTTTTATGTTTTGCTAGGGGAGCTAGGGGCACATTTAGGAATAGTCTTAATTAAAAATCTAATCAACTTTAGTCCTCCATTGTTTCCAAGCTCCGGTTGACCATAAGGCCGCGAAAATCAGTACAAGTTGAAAAGGAAGCCGCATCCATCGTGCAAAATCGCTGTTTAATCCAAAAGCATTCCGATGTTCAACTAATTGTGCAATATTCCCCGGAAATATAGCTACAAAAAAAGCAGCGGTAATCCAGCCTAAGCCTACTTTATACTTCATTATTAATACCAAAGAAACCCCTAGTATTATTTCAACACCACCCGATAAAACAACCGTCATATAGGGTTTTATAGGAAGCCAAGGCGGTACTTGCGCCAAAAATTCTCGCCGGAGAAAAGTGAGGTGAGAGACACCTGCTATTAAAAGAAAAAGACCTAAAAGGACTTGTGATACTTTTTGTAAAAAGGTAGTTTTATTCATGATGGGCGTAAATTAATTGGTTAGATTTATATTCATTATTACAGTACTCGCATAGTCTTCAAGTAGTTCAATTTCGCAGTCTCGCATTCTTTTTAGTTCTGCTAATAGAACTTTCCAAAATGCCACAAGATCCCTGAAGGATCGTGAACGAAACATTCCTTTCCCCAGTCATTATTTGTTATAGGGACTATTTTAACGGTATCATATTTTGCCCTTAAATTTAAAGCAAGTAGGCTTTTCCAAAAACCCTCGACATCTTCTACTTCCACAAAAATCATGGAATTATCAATCCAATCTTTTACAAAAGCATCTTGAAGGTAAAAACCAAAAGTGCCGGTTTTAAAATAGGACAGGGTATTTGATAAAATTATTTCGTCAAAGCCTAAATCATGGTAGAAATCTCTGGATATTCGATAATTTTTTGCACCAATAAAGGGGCGAATTGAATTTATTTTTAGATTCATAGGCGTTTGTTAAGCAGTTAAAATTCTAAACTTGACATTTTTTTGTTTTTAATAAAACTTATTATATTTTCTAAACTCTTATTTTTAGAGGTATCTTAAATTGATTTAAAGGTTAAAAAAATAATTAAAAGCCAAACTCTAAGTTCTTTCTTCTTGTATTAAGATCACAAGAATGTTGCTTTACAAATTTAGTACATTATCCCAATAATACTCTTTTTAAAATCGCTTCTTTAAATGTTTATAAGGACCCTTTTAATTACCTATTTTTTTTTAAATTTAAAACTTTAAGTATTTAGACGAACTCATAATTCCTTAAAATGATTTTAAGGGTCTTTTTAATTTTATTAGCGTATATAAATGGTACTGCTTTGAATCTTTAAAAGACTTAAAGCTAATTTAATAATTAATAAATTTTAGAAGTTTATATTGATTATTTTAACATAATTTATAGTTATTATTAATTTAATTAATTTTAAAAATATTTATAATTTATTAAATTATAAAAAGTTTAAACATTTTGTTTTTTTTGTTTTGCAAAAAATATGGCTAATAGTTATGAAATCTATGCTATTATATATTAATGGATTACTATTTATTTTAAAATCCAAAAACTTCATTAAACAATTTATAAAGAAATAATAAACTTTCGATTTATTTATAAAATTTGTTAAAAAAAATGATGCATTTAGGATTATGTTTTTCTAATTTAGTGGAAACACTAAATAATAAAATATGAAAAATGTATTAAAAATTAGAAAATCCGTTTTGATTCTAGTGCTCTTAGTAATGGGGATATCCTGTAACAATGACAACAATAATGATCCTGTTCCAGACAATACCATTACCGGAAAAGCAGTTGCAACACCCAATTTAAGTATCTTAGTTCAGGCATTGGTAAAGGCCAATTTAGGAGCAACTTTACAAGGCTCCGGTCCATTTACTGTTTTTGCGCCATCAAATCAAGCCTTTACTGCTTTTCTTGCCACGACTCCTTATGCCACAATAAATGATGTTCCTACGGATGTTTTGACACAAATTTTACTAAACCATGTAGTTAGCGGAGCTGTGAAATCTACTGATTTAATGACAGGCTATATTAAAACTTTGGCCAAAGGTACTGCCTCTTCAACAAATACCCTGAGTATGTATGTAAATACAAGCGCGGGAGTAAAGTTAAACGGCCAAGCTACGGTCACAACAGCCGATATAATGGCTTCAAATGGAGTCATTCATCTTGTAGATAAAGTTATTGGATTGCCAACTATTGTTACTCACGCTGCGGCAAATGCTAATTTTAGTACTTTAGTAAGTGTGCTAAATCGTTCGGGACAACCTAATTTTATTACGACGCTCTCAGGAACTGGCCCTTTTACTGTTTTTGCCCCTACTAATGCAGCTTTTACTGCTCTTAATACAGAATTAGCTCCAGGTGGTATCGCAGGAGTTTCAGATGCCAACTTGACCAAAGTGTTGCAATATCATGTGCTGTCTCCTGCTAATGTTTTAGCAGCAACCTTAACCGAAGGTCAAATTGTAACTCCCATTTTGACTCCTTCTCAAAATTTTACAATTCTTCTCAGTGGTGGTGCTAAAATTAAAGACGCAAATAATCGAATGTCTAATATTATTATTACTGACGTGCAATGCTCCAATGGTGTTATTCATGCCATTGATAAAGTATTACTGCCTGTTTTATAATTTATTTTTTAAAAACAGACTTTGATTAACTTAATAAAAAAACTCCAAATTTATTTTTGGAGTTTTTTTATGCTTTTACTTTTATGGAAAAAATTGTAGATAATTCTCTTTGCAGATAATGCCTCAGTTAGACTTTATCGTGCTTTACCCAAATAAGATCGGATGTTTTATATCCTAAATCCTTCGCGATTTGGAGATATTTATCTTTCGTAGCCTGAGGAACGGAAGTTTCACGGGATAAGATCCATAAATACTTTAAACTTGCGCCCGCAACAAGGGCATACTTATAATCGGGATCAATTGCAATGACATTATAACCGGCATAGAAAGGCCCAAAGAAGGATACTTTTAATTTCGCTATATTTTCATCACCTACAAATTTTGCTTTACCTATAGCCTCACTCCATTTGTCTTTTTGTGGATTATAGCCTCGGTTTATAACTTTTATGCTTCCGTCTTCCTTGATTGAGTATTCGGCAGAAGTATTATTTAAATCGCGCTCAAATCTAAAATCCAATCGAGCAATCTCATACCACTTTCCAAGATATTTGTTTTTGTTGAAAGGACTAACCGCTTTAGCCCCATCAGGAATAGTAGCACAGGACGAAAATCCTAAAAAACTGAATACTAGTATAAAATTTGAAAGGATTCGAATTGATTTCATGAGCGGAGGTATTTATTAATTGATTTAAGTTCTATTTGGCTAACTTTCGATTCTTATTTTTGCTTTAGGCTTTTTAGCTGAAATCTTAAGGGTGTAAAGATTTCGAGAAAATATTTAGTACCAAAACTCCCGAAACGATTAATCCAATTCCAATTAGTGCAGGAAGATCTAATTTTTGCCGGAAAATAACAACAGATATAATAGCAGTTAAAACAATTCCTGATCCGCCCCAAATCGCGTAAGCAACTCCAAGCGGAATTGATTTAAGAGCCAAGGAAAAAAAGTAAAAGCAGATACTATAGGCAACAACAACAACTAGGGAGGGAAGTACCTTTGTAAAACCGTCGGAAGCTTTTATAAAGCTGGAACCAATTACTTCAAATACTATTGCCAATGCCAAAAATAAAAAGTTCATTTTTTTTTTCTAATTTTCCCTACAAAGTAACTAAAATAACTAACGGTCAGTTGAATTATCTGTTTATTTTATGAAAATATTAGGGTGTTTATTCAGAAAACGCGTTCAGAATTTGCATTGCTTTTTCTCCATCTTTCTGATCCACAAAGAGATGGTCGTGATAAAAGCCAGCTACAACATTACAACTAATTCCTTTTTCGGATAAGGCTTTCGAAAAAGCAGCAGTGAGTCCAACAGCTTCTAATGCGGAATGAACGTTTAAACTTATCCAACAAGCTACAAAAGAATATTTTAAATTCAGGGCATCAGCAATTTCTTTTCGGATAATAATTGTTGTACTTTCCTCTTCTCTGAAAATCATTTGTATGTCGTTCAAATTAATATTTTCTAAATTCCTAACCGTACAGAACACATATTTACCGGCATTCTGTTTCGGTTTCATTGTTTTCAAGAGGATATCTAAATTTACTTCTCCATTCATTTTTCCGGATGTATTTTAGTTAGCTAACTACTGGAATTATTTTTTTGAGAACTTTGTTAAAGTACTAAAAAAAAAATGCCCTTTCAAATTATTTTACAAGGAATTAAGGCGTCTTCGTCTAGCGAATATACTGCGCATAATCGGTGGTAACCATCTGCAATTGAAACTTTTCCATTTGTGGTATTTCTTGTTAGTAGTAGGGGCGATAAGCTAATATCATTCTTTATTTTCTTAAGGTCTTTTTGTATGTGTTTATTACTAATTCCTAAAAGCGAAAGTGAACTTGCTCGAAAAATATCCTTGGCTTTAAACGCTACCATCCCCTCTTTTTTTAGTTTTTCAACAAATAATGTTGCTTGCGTTTCATCAAAAATTAAACTTAAATAAGATAGTGCCGCAATATAATCATGATTTTCAGGTTCTGATAACCACTTAATTTTATTTTTATTTTTCATTAATTTCTTGTTTTCGATTTGTTAACCAAGTGTCTACCGATTTTAAACCTACATTCACTAAAAGTATAAAAAATGTTGCAATGAATGTTTCGATATAATAGCCTGCCGCTGCTAGACAACCAATAGCAGAACTACACCAAATAGTAACGGAAGTAGTAAGTCCATGAACACTGAATCCTTCTTTGAAAATAACCCCTGCACACAAAAATCCAATTCCGGTTACTACTTGTCCGATTATTCGTGTAGCATCACCATTTGTTTGAGTTATAGTAATTGATAATAAAACATAAAGTGCTGAACCGATAGACACTAATGTAGCGGTTCTTAAACTTATAGTTTTATGATTCCATTGGCGTTCAAAGCCTATTAGCATTCCAGCTAATAATGCAACTAAAACGCGTAGTGTAAATTCAAGATAAGTCATACTCTAATTGTATATAATAATCGATAAAAATAATCATTTAAGTGGTATTGAAGCTTATTTTAGCCTTTAGTTAGTTGAATCCCATATAATTTATAAGCTTTATTCGTTATCCATAATATGGTTTTATCAATTCGGGATAAGTTTTTTTGTTGATGAAAATTGATCTTATTCGTACTTTCTGAAATTTATAAATGCCGAAATAAC
>Ga0114962_10002027_pt1 | contig 17244 bp, 13 predicted proteins | sample C_130820_MF_Meta_FD_87017 | JGI IMG/M metagenome (GOLD analysis project Ga0114962, IMG submission 87017) | Freshwater microbial communities from Lake Croche, Canada to study carbon cycling - C_130820_MF_MetaG | ecosystem: Environmental > Aquatic > Freshwater > Lake | place: Lake Croche, Canada...
AAGCGCCACACCCGCCTCGGTGACGTCACCTGAAGCATCGGCGCGCCGGGCCACACGCAAGGCCCGGTCATCGGCCATCGCTGCAAGGCCGCCCGCCGATGCGGTGATTGCACCCGGCCCGCTGCTGATGACGCTCGGCTCGCCCGGGGGCTCGCAGATCATCGGCTATGTCGCCCGCACGCTGCTTGCCACGATCGGCGACGGTCTGGATGTCCAGACCGCGATCAGCATGCCGAATCTGGGCAATCGCAATGGCCCGACCGAACTCGAGGCAGGCAGGGTGAGCGCCAGTCTTGCCGATTCACTGCGCGCACGAGGCCATGAAATCCGTGAAATCGACATGACCAGCGGTCTGCAGGCGATCGAACGGCGATGTGATCGGGCGGGTCGGTGTACGCTTGCCGGCGGAGCCGATCCGCGCCGCGAAGGCCTGGTGATCGGTCGCTGAAAGCAGACCCTCACACAATCAACCTGCAACAGGAGACAACCATGAGTCTTTTCGATCTGACCGGCAAGGTCGCCATCGTCACCGGTTCGAGCCGCGGTATCGGCCGCTCGATTGCCCTCAACTTTGCCGCCCATGGTGCGCGTGTCGTGGTCTCGAGCCGCAAGGCCGACGCCTGCGAAGCGGTCGTGAAAGAGATCCGAGATGCCGGCGGCGAAGCGATCTCGATCCCGGCCAACATCTCCGACAAACAGGGCCTGCAAGCCCTGGTCGACGGCACCCGCAAGGCCTTCGGCCCGATCGACGTCCTGGTGTGCAATGCCGCGTCCAATCCTTACTTCGGCCCGGCCGCCGGCATGGGCGACGAAGTCTTCGAGAAGATCATGCGCAACAACGTGCTTTCCAACCACTGGCTGTGCACCATGGTCAGGCCTGACATGGTGGCCAAGAAAGACGGCGCGATCATCATCGTCTCGTCGATCGGCGGACTGAAAGGCTCGACCGAGATCGGCGCCTACTGCATCTCGAAAGCCGCCGACATGCAACTGGCCCGCAACCTCGCCTGCGAATGGGGCCCGGACAACATCCGCGTCAACTGCATCGCGCCCGGCCTGATCAAGACCGACTTCGCCAAAGCGCTCTACGAAGACCCGAAGCGCAAGGCCGCCGCCGAAGCCCGCTTTCCGCTGCGCCGGCTCGGCGAGCCCGACGATATCGGCGGCATCGCCGTCATGCTTGCCAGCCGCGCCGGCGCCTTCATCACTGGCCAGTCGATCGTGTCCGACGGCGGCGCCACGATCACCGGCTGATGCTCAGGCAAGCGCTGCGGGCGGCGAATCGCGCAGCTCGCGGCGCAAGATCTTGCCGACGTTGCTCTTGGGCAACTCGGCACAGAACACAATGTGCCGAGGCTTCTTGTAGCCGGTCAGGCGCTCGGCGCACCAGTCCCGAACCGCCTGTTCGGTGAGCGCCGGATCCTTTCGCACCACAAAGACCTTGATCGCTTCGCCCGAATGCTCGTCGGGAATACCGACCGCGGCGCACTCGAGCACGCCTGACAGTGCAACGATCACTTCCTCGATCTCGTTCGGAAACACATTGAAGCCCGAGACGATGATCATGTCCTTCTTGCGATCGACGATCTTCACGAAACCCTTGAAGTCCATCACGCCAATATCGCCGGTCTTGAAAAAACCATCGGCGGTCATCGCCCGTGCAGTCTCTTCGGGCTGCTGCCAGTAGCCCTTCATGACCTGCGGCCCGCGGATGCAGATCTCGCCGCGCTCACCCGACGGCACATCGTTGCCGGCATCATCGCGGATGACAACCTCGACCGAGCTGACCGGCAGGCCGACCGTGCCATTGAAGGCCGTGCTGTTGACCGGGTTGATGGTCCCGACCGCACAGGTCTCGGACAGGCCGAAACCCTCACCCAGCGGCACGCCGGTGACCGCCAGCCATTTTTCGGCCACCGCCTGCTGGGTCGCCATGCCACCGCCGGCGGCAAACATCAGCCGCGAAAAATCGAGCTTGGCAAATTCGGGATTGTTGGCAAGCGCATTGAAAAGCGTATTGAGACCCGGGAAATTGTTGACCGGATGCTTGGCAAGCACCTTGATCAGGTCGGGGATGTCGCGCGGATTGGGCACCAGCAGGTTGCAGCCGCCTGACTTCATCCCGAAGCCAAAGCCCAGTGCAAGCATGTAGATGTGATACAGCGGCAAGGCGCACAGCCCGGTAAACGGGGCCTCCTCGCCGTACTTGGCCTTGAACGCACGGTCGATCGGCAGGAACCAGGCTTCGCATTGAAGAATGGCCGCAATCACGTTGCGATGGGTGAGCATTGCCCCCTTCGACAGGCCGGTGGTGCCACCGGTGTATTGCAGAAAGGCCAGGTCCTCGCCACTCACATCTGGCGCCTGATAGCGCATCGATGCGCCAGCAGACACCGCATCGGCAAACCGGCTGGCTCCCGGCAGATCGAAGGGCGGCACCATCTTGCGAACATTGCGAATCGCAAAATCGATGATCCGGCCGCGAACCGCACCGAGCATCTCACCGATCGAGGTCAGTACCACATGCTTGATGGCGGTATGAGCGATCACCTGCTGCAGTGTGTGCGCGAAATTTTCGAGAATCACAATTGCCTCGGCACCCGAGTCCTTGAGCTGATGCTCGAGTTCGCGCGGTGTGTAGAGCGGATTGACGCAGACCGCGGTGCAGCCGGCCCGCAGCACGCCGGCTGCGGCGACTGGAAATTGCAGGATATTCGGCAGCATGATCGCCACCCGCCTGCCCTTGCCCAGGCCCTTCGACTGCAACCAGGCGGCAAAGGCCCGCGATCGCCAGTCAAGTTCGCCGTAGGTCATGGGCTTGTCCATGCACAGATAGGCGGTGCGGGTGCTGTACTTCTTCAGGCTCTCGTCGATCAGGACATTAAGCGACGAATAAAGCGATGGGTCGATATCGGCCGGGACACCTTCAGGATAGGAACTGAGCCAGTAGCGATCCATGCGACCTCCTCGCGAGCGCTTGGGCGCTCATTATTTTGAATGACTCGCCATGGCATCACCGTCGGCGCAAGAGCCGCGATGATAGCGCCGCATTGCCCGGCATGGCGCACCGCGATGAACCGGCATCCCCGTGATTCAATGCGGGCTCAACAGGCGAATGGCTGCAGGGGTAATCAACGATGGCGATGATTCACAGTGGATTCGGCGTGCTGGCCATGCTCGGACTCGCATGGCTTGCCTCGGAGCGACGCGATCTGATCGCCTGGCGAACCGTCGCCAGTGGCATCGCCCTGGCCCTGAGCCTGATCGCAGCATTCAGCTGGCTGCCCGGATTGCGCTGGCTGCTCGAACGCAGCAACGGCCTGCTCGATGCACTGATGGTGGCCAGTACCGCCGGCACCTCCTTCGTCTTCGGCTACATCGGTGGTGGCGCCCTGCCCTTTACCCCGGTCAGTCCGGGTGCGGGCTTCATACTCGCCACCCAGGCTCTGCCGCTTGTGCTGCTGATCTCAGCCCTGTCGGCCGTACTCTTTCACTGGGGCATTCTCAAGCGCGTGGTCGAGGCCTTCGCCTGGCTGCTCAATCGCACGCTGGGCATCGGCGGCGCGGTCGGCGTCTCGGCTGCGGCCAATGCCTTTGTCGGCATGATCGAAGGACCGCTGGTGGTCAGACCCTGGCTGGCCACTATGAGCCGCGGCGAGCTTTTCATGGTCATGAACTGCGGCATGGCCACCATCGCCGGGACGGTGCTGGTGCTTTATGCCAGCATTCTCAAGCCGATCGTGCCGCAGGCATTCGGCCATCTGCTGATCGCCTCGGTGGTCGCGATTCCGGTGGCGATTGCGGTGGCCGCCCTGATGGTGCCGTCGGATCAGCCTGCCGATCGGTCGAGCCTCGTGATGCAGCGTGACGATGCCAGCACGATCGCCGCCCTGACCCGCGGCACGCTCGAGGGGCTGCAGCTGCTGCTCAACATCGTCGCGATGCTGATCGTCTTCGTTGCGCTGGTCGCCCTGGTTGATCAGGGCCTCGCACTCCTGCCGGCCGTGGCCGGCGCGCCGGTGTCGGCCGAACGGATCATGGGCGCCGTCTTTGCGCCGCTGGCCTGGCTGGTGGGCATCCCCTGGAGCGAAGCCGGCGCAGCCGGCCAATTGCTTGGCAAAAAGACGGTTCTCAATGAATTTCTCGCCTTTGCCGACATGGCCTCGCTGCCGCCCGAGACCCTGTCGGCGCGCAGCCGGCTGCTGATGACCTATGCGCTGGCAGGCTTTGCCAACTTCGGCAGCGTCGGCATCATGCTGGGCGGCATGGCACCGCTGATGCCCGAGGCGCGGCGCACCGAGGTCGGCCGACTTGCCATCCGGTCGCTGCCAGCCGGGCTCCTGTCGTCCTGCATAACCGCCGCGCTCGTCGGCGTTCTGACCGGCTGAATGCACGGCTTGCGCACAGCGTGAGCGACCCCGATGCGAGGCCCTCAGCCCCGAGCTTGCGCGCCCCTGAGCCTGCCCTGTGAAGGCAGCCGTCGATCCGGGCAGGTTGACAAGCGCACCGGCTCGCGACTAGGCTCTTGGGATGATCTGCGTCTCGCTGACCCGACTCTCGACTCTGACCCTGCTACGACTAGGCATGGGCCGGGGTCGTCTGCTGCCCGTTCAGGGCGCCTGAGTACCAGTCAGTTACGCCACCCCGGCCCACCCGAACCCCGACCGAAACTGGGGTGCCCGGGAGGCCAGCCGATAAGGCGTCTGCCTCTGTGCTCCCTGTTCCGGTTGCAGACCCCACCGCAATCGAAGGAGCCTTGAGACCATGATGAAATCGCCCGCCGGCAAATACCGCCCGTTCCCAGTCATTGACCTGCCCGACCGCAGCTGGCCTTCCCGGACCATCGACGCAGCGCCCCGCTGGCTGTCGACCGACCTGCGCGACGGCAATCAGGCACTGTTCGAGCCGATGGACACCGCGCGCAAACTGCGCATGTTCGAGACCCTGCTGAAGATCGGCGTCAAGGAAATCGAGGTGGGGTTTCCGGCCGCCTCGCAGACCGACTTCGATTTCGTGCGTCACATCATCGAGCAGGGCCTGGTGCCCGACGATGTCGTGATCAGCGTGCTGACACAGGCCCGCGAAGACCTGATCACCCGCTCGGTCGAGTCGCTCGAAGGCGCGAAAAACGCCACGGTGCATCTCTACAACGCCACGGCGCCGGTTTTTCGGCGCATCGTCTTCAACCTGAGCAAAGAGGAAGTGACCGACCTGGCCATCAGCAGCACTCGGGTGGTCAAGCGCCTGCTGGCCGCGCGCCCGGGCACCAACTGGGGCTTTGAGTACAGCCCCGAGGTGTTCTCCAGCACCGAGCTCGAATTCGCCCGGGATGTCTGCGTTGAAGTCATGAAAGAGTGGGGTGCCACGCCGCAGCGCCCGGTGATTCTCAATCTGCCCGCCACCGTCGAGTCAGCCACACCCAACATCTATGCCGACCAGATCGAGTGGATGATCCGCAATCTGCCCAATCGCGAATCGGCCATCATCTCGCTGCATCCCCACAACGACCGCGGAACGGCTGTCGCCGCTGCCGAACTCGGTGTCATGGCGGGTGCCGACCGGGTCGAGGGTTGCCTCTTTGGCAACGGCGAGCGCACCGGCAATGTCGATCTGGTCACGCTGGCGCTCAATCTCTATTCACAGGGCGTCGACCCCAAGCTCGACTTTTCCGACATCAATGAGGTGGCCCGCACGGTCGAGCACTGCAACCAGTTGCCGATCCATCCGCGTCATCCCTATGTCGGCGATCTGGTCTTCACCGCCTTTTCGGGCTCGCACCAGGACGCGATCAAGAAAGGGTTCGCCGTCCAGCAGCCCGACTCGCTCTGGGAAGTCCCTTACCTGCCGATCGATCCGGCCGACCTCGGCCGAACCTATGAATCAGTGATCCGCGTCAACAGCCAGTCGGGCAAGGGGGGCATCTCCTTCCTGCTTGAGCGCCACCATGGCCTGGTGATGCCGCGCCGCCTGCAGGTTGAGTTCAGCTCGATCGTGCAGCGCCATACCGACGAGCATGGCACCGAAGTCACCGCCGACGACCTTTGGCGCCTCTTCAATACCGAATACCTGCACGACGATGCCCGCATCAAGCTGCTGTCGCACCGCATGGTCGGTACCGACGGCGGCCATCAGATCGACCTCACGGTGTCGGTCGACGGCGTCACGCATGTGCTGCATGGCGAAGGCAATGGCCCGATCGACGCCGCGGTTCATGCGCTCGGCCTGCCGATGCGGGTCGACAGCTATGAAGAGCGGTCGATCGACTCGGGCTCGGACGCCCGCGCGGTGGCCTTCATCGAGGCCACCAGTGATGGCGTGACCGGCGCGCGTTTCGGCGTCGGTATCGATCGCAGCATCGTGGTGGCCTCGCTGCGGGCGCTGCTGAGTGCGGCCAACCGCTTCGGGCTGGCCGACCATGTCGGCAGCCGCGCGACGCGTCGCGCGGCCTGACCGACGCTCAATTCACCGCATCAGTACTTTTCAGGGACGTAGAGCTCGGGCGGAACCGGATGACGCAGGTAATCCGGGTTCCGCACGCGTTCCGGCAGCACGACCGGTTCGCGCTGGATCTCTTCGTACGGGAACTGCGACAGCAGATGCGAGATGCAGTTCAGGCGCGCTTTCTTCTTGTCGACCGCATGCACCAGCGACCAGGGCGCCTCGGCGATGTGCGTGCGCTCGAGCATCGTCTCCTTGGCGCGGGTGTAGTCCTCCCACTTGCTGCGCGCGTAGAGGTCCATCGGGCTGAGCTTCCACTGTTTCAACGGATCGTTGATCCGGGCGAGGAAGCGCATATGCTGCTCGTCGTCGGTGATCGAGAACCAGTACTTGATGACCTTGATGCCGGAGCGCACCAGCATGCGCTCGAACTCGGGCACTGAGCGGAAGAACTCCTCGTACTCGTCGTCGTTGCAAAAGCCCATCACGCGTTCGACACCGGCACGGTTGTACCAGCTGCGATCGAACAGCACGATTTCGCCACCGGCCGGCAGATGCGACACATAGCGCTGGAAGTACCACTGTGTCCGCTCGCGATCATTGGGTGCGGGCAAGGCCACGACCCGCGCGACGCGAGGATTCAGCCGCTGGGTGATGCGCTTGATCACGCCGCCTTTCCCGGCCGAATCACGGCCTTCAAAAATGACAAGCGCCTTGGTTTTGGTGGTGGCAACCCAGTCCTGAAGCTTGACCAGTTCACCTTGCAGCCGAAAGAGCTCGCTGAAGTAAAGTTGCCGGGCCTTGCGGTCTTCCTCGGTGGCGGGGCCTGCCGGTTCGGTACCCGGCATCTCGAAAGCCTGATCCTCGAGTTCAAGTTCGAGCGCCTCATCGTAGCTGTCGATCAGATCGCGCTCGATACGTCGGCGCAACTCGCTCAGGTCGGGGTCAATCGGCGTGCTCATCTGAACCTCCATGGATTGGTTGATCGTTGGAACGACCGGAGATGGTCTATGACCGGGATGTCCTGCCAATGACAGGCAAGCCGGTCGGCGACCGGCCACCTTGCTATCATTGGCAGTCATGCTCAATTTTCAGCCAAACCACCCTTCACGGCACAGCCCTTCGCGCAGGGAGAGCCTGAAGTCGGCCGTGGTTGCGGTGGTGTCGGGTCTGCTCGGCAGCCAGATCTGCCCACCGGCATCGGCGCAGGTCAACCGGATCATCCCGCCCGAGGCGCTGCCCGGTCTGTTCAAGCCCGCCATCTTCCCGCAGGCCTTCATGAACGGGCAGCCGGTCGTGCTTGGCGCGGGAACGCGCATCTACGACGAACAGAACATGATCCGCATGCCGGCCAGTCTGAGCGGCGATTACCGGGTGGCCTTCGTGCGCGGCAATCTGGGCGAAATCCTCCAGATCTGGATGCTGACCGAGGCGGAATACCAGGTCGTCGCCGAACGGGCGGCGGCTGCGCGCCGATCCGGCGGATTGCGCTGATTTCCGCGAGCAAGGCCCGCACTCCCATGACCAAGAAGCTCTATATCCGCACGTTCGGCTGCCAGATGAACGAGTACGACTCGGCCAAGATGGTCGACGTGCTCGCGCAGTCACAGGCAGGTGGCATCGAGACCACCGATGATCCGCAACAGGCCGACATCGTGCTTTTCAACACCTGCTCGGTGCGCGAAAAAGCCCAGGAAAAGGTGTTTTCCGATCTCGGTCGCATGCGCCTGCTCAAACTCGAGCGACCCGATCTCGTGATCGGCGTGGGCGGCTGCGTGGCCAGTCAGGAAGGCGCCAACATCGTGAGTCGCGCGCCTTATGTCGATGTGGTCTTCGGCCCGCAAACGTTGCACCGGCTGCCGCAACTCATCGAGGCCCGGCGCAGCTCGGGGCGTTCGCAGGTCGACATCAGCTTTCCGTCCATCGAGAAATTCGATCACCTGCCACCGGCCCGGGTCGAGGGCGCCAGCGCCTTTGTGTCGATCATGGAAGGCTGCAGCAAATACTGCAGCTTTTGCGTCGTGCCCTATACCCGCGGCGAAGAGGTCTCGCGACCCTTCGAAGATGTCCTGACCGAAATCGCGCTGCTGGCCGAGCAGGGTGTTCGTGAAGTCACGCTGCTCGGGCAAAACGTCAACGCCTATCTGGGCCGCATCGGCGAGCCGGGCACGCCCGACACCAGCGCCGAGATCGCCGACTTTGCGATGCTGCTCGACTATGTCTGCGAGATTCCCGGCATCGATCGCGTGCGCTACACCACCTCGCATCCGCGCGAATTCACCCAGCGCCTGATCGACGCTCATGCCAGCCTCGACAAACTCGCCGCGCATGTCCACCTGCCGGTGCAGTCGGGCTCCGACCGCGTGCTGGCGGCGATGAAGCGCGGCTACAGCGTGCTCGAATACAAATCGATCATCCGCAAACTGCGCGCAGCTCGCCCTGACATCACCATCACCTCCGACTTCATCATCGGCTTTCCGGGCGAAACCGAACGCGAATTCGAGCAGACCATGGCCCTGATCGAGGACATCGGTTTCGATCATTCCTTCTCGTTCATCTACAGCCCGCGCCCTGGCACGCCTGCGGCCGACCTGCCCGACGACACGCCGCAGGACGTCAAGCTCGCCCGGCTGCAGCGCCTGCAGTCGACCATCGATGCCAATGCCCGGCGCATCTCGCAGGACATGGTAGGCAGCACTCAGGCGGTGCTGGTCGAAGGCCCCTCGCGCAAGGATGCCGCCGAACTCGCCGGACGCACCGGCAACAATCGCGTCGTGAACTTCGCCGGTTCGCCGCGCCTGATCGGCCAGCTGATCGATCTGACGATCACCGCCGCACTGCCGCACTCGCTGCGCGGGCAGGTGCCGATCGTCGACTGAATGAAGATCAACACGCTCACCTTTCAGCCGGTCGGTGCCGACAACCGCAGGCTGGCCAATCTGTGCGGTGCACTCGACCAGAACCTTCGCCAGATCGAGCAGGCCTACGATGTGCGGATTTTGCGGCGCTCCGACCAGTTCGCGGTCGCAGGCGTCGGCATTCAGGCGCGTCAGGCGGTGCGGGCACTCGAGCACTTCACCCGGCTGGCCGACAGCACGCTGTCGGTCGACGACATCCAGCTCGGGCTGATCCAGCTGCGCGCGATGCCCGAGACAGCCACAACACCCACCGCATCTGCCGTGCCGGCAGCCCAGGCAACGCCTGTACAAGGCGCTGCAGCCGCCCCGCCGGGCGTCGCTCCCGCCGACGACACCTCGCCGGTCCTGCATACCCGCAGGGCCGACCTGCAGGGCCGTACCCCGCGCCAGCGCGAATACCTGCGCAGCATCCTGTCGCACGACATTACCTTCGGCATCGGGCCGGCCGGCACCGGCAAGACCTATCTCGCGGTGGCCTGTGCGGTCGACGCGCTCGAACGCGATGCCATCAAGAAAATCGTGCTCACCCGGCCTGCGGTCGAGGCCGGCGAACGGCTGGGCTTTTTGCCCGGCGATCTCGCGCAGAAGGTCGATCCCTATCTGCGTCCGCTCTACGATGCGCTTTATGACCTGATGGGTTTCGATCGCGTCGCCAAGATGTTCGAGCGCCAGTCGATCGAGATCGCACCACTGGCCTATATGCGCGGGCGCACGCTCAATAACGCCTTCATCATCCTCGATGAAGCGCAGAACACCACACCCGAGCAGATGAAGATGTTCCTCACCCGCATCGGATTCGGGTCGCGGGCGGTGGTCACCGGCGACATGACGCAGATGGACCTGCCGCGCGGCCAACCCTCAGGTCTGATCGAGGCAAGGCGAGTCCTGCGTGAGGTGCGCGGACTGGCATTCACCGAATTCGACACCAGCGATGTGGTGCGCCATCCGCTGGTCGCGCGCATCGTTGAGGCCTACGAGCGGCATTCGCCGCCCGAGCTGCGCTAGACGTCGTCGCCATGGCGCAGCTGTCGCTGTCGATCCAGCTTGCGCCTGATGCCGGCGAGCTGCCGGCCGATCGCAGGCAACTGCGCCGCTGGGCCAAAGCGGCCCTTGCCTGCGATGCGACGCTGACGCTGAGGCTGGTGGGCACTGATGAAGCACGCGCTCTGAACGCACAGTTTCGCGGTCGCGACTATGCGACCAATGTGCTCACCTTTGCCTATGACGACGATGCCAGCGACGCTGTCGACGCGGCCCTTGTGCAGGCCGATATCGTGATCTGTCTGCCGGTGGTGGCCCGCGAAGCTCGCGAGCAGGGCAAGTCGGTGCGCGATCATCTGGCGCATCTGATCGTGCATGGCGTGCTGCATGCGCAGGGCATGGACCACGAGATTGCCGCCGACGCGCAGGCGATGGAATCCCTCGAGATCACGCTGCTGCGTCGATTCCGAATCGGTAACCCCTACCTGGCCTGACATGGTCGCGTGCTTGGTCGGCCCCTGCATCTCCGGTATGCTGGCCGTCCCGCGACCAACTGCCTGACCCAATGCCCGACCCTTCGTCGAGCAAATCCAAACCCACTTTGCTCGAACGCATGTCGGCAATGCTCCTGCGAGCACCCGACGACCGCGACCAGCTGCTGCAGTTGTTGCGCCAGTCGCAGGAGCGCGACCTGCTCGACGCCGAAGCAATGTCGATGATCGAGGGCGTGCTGCAGATGACCGAACTCTGCGCCCGCGACATCATGGTGCCGCGTTCGCAGATCGACGAGATCGACATCACCTGGTCTGCCGCAGAGGTCGTCCGGTTTGCGATTCAGACTGCGCATTCACGCTTTCCGGTTGTCGAGAACGATCGCGACAACGTGATCGGCATTCTTCACGCAAAAGACCTGCTGCGCCTGTATGCCGAGAAAGATGTCTCGATCCGCGACCTGCTTCGCCCGGCACACTTTGTGCCCGACACGATGCGACTGAACGCGCTGCTGCGCGACTTCCGGCTCAGTCGCAAACATCTCGCGATCGTGGTCGATGAGTACGGCGGCGTTGCAGGCCTGATCACCATCGAGAACGTGCTCGAGCAGATCGTGGGCGAAATCGAGGATGAATTCGATCAGGGCGACGACAGCGACAACATCGTGCAGATCGATGCCGGTTCGTACGGGCCACGGTTTCGCGTCAATGCACTCACCGGCCTGGCGCAGTTCAACAAGATTCTCGGCACGAATTTCGATGATGACGCCTTCGATACCGTGGGCGGCCTGGTGACCGAGCGGCTCGGACGCGTACCGCGACGCGGCGAGCGCATCGAACTCGATCGCCTCGTCATCGACGTGATCCGCGGCGACGATCGTTCGATTCACACATTGCTGATCGAGCCTTTGCCCGATGACCTGGCGCCGCGCTGAGCTGGTGCTCGGCGCCTTTGCGCTCGGCCTGCTGAACGCCGCCAGTTTTGCGCCGTGGTCCCACTGGACCGTGTCGCTGATCGCACTCACCGGCCTGTTCTGGCTGATGCACATCGCCCGCTCGCGCGGCGCGGTGTGGCGCATGCAGGCGGGGCTGGCCTTTGCCTTCGGTCTGGGCTGGTTCGCCGCGGGGCTGTCCTGGCTCTTCATCAGCATGCACTTCTACGGTGGCATGCCGGCACCGCTCGCAGCGCTGGCGCTGATCCTGTTTGCCGCCTATCTGTCGGTCTATCTGATGCTGGCCAGCGCGATCGCCTGGCGCTGGTGCGCCGATCGCGGGCCGCTGCGCCTGGCGCTCGGCACGGCCGGCGCCTGGACGCTGGCCGAACTCGCCCGCGGCTGGGTATTCACCGGCTTTCCGTGGCTGGCACTCGGCTACGCTCAGATCGACGGCCCGCTCACCGGTCTGGCACCGGTGGCCGGCGTCTTTGCACTCGGCGGCGTTGCGGTCAGCGTGGCGTCGCTCTTTGCCAGTGCGATCACAGGCATCGGTCGAGATCGCACCTCACCCGGCAGCCGACCGATCCGCTCAGACGCGACAAGGCCTGAGCCAACACTTGCTGAGCGAACCCCCACTGAGCGGACTACTACCGAGCGGACTACTACCGAGCGAGCACGGCATGAGGCGCTGCGCGCCGCAGCGGCCGCGCTTGGCCTGCTGCTTGCTCCGCTTGCGCTGCCTGCCAGCGACGCCTGGACGAGCCCTTCGGGGCCGGTACTGCGGGTGCGGCTGCTTCAGGGCAACGTCGCCCAGGACATGAAATTTCGTCCTGATCGCACGCTGGCTGCGATGCAGGCCTATGTCGGACTCATCGAGGCCGGCGATGCGGCACTGACCATCCTGCCCGAGACCGCCTGGACCATTCCCTTCGAGCGCACGCCGCCCGAACTCGTGCAGCGACTCGATGCCCATGTCGGCGCAGGTCATGCGGTGGCCATCGGCTTGCCCGCCTTCACCCTCGATACCCGGCGCGGCTTGCGCGACGACTGGCGCCTGACCAACAGCGTGCTGCTGCTGGAGCCGGGCGGCGCGGCGAATCGCCATGCCACGGCGCCGCGCTACAACAAGCAGCATCTGGTGCCCTTCGGTGAGTTCATCCCCTGGGGATTCGCCTGGTTCGTGAATCTGATGCAGATCCCGATGGGCGACTTCGGGCGCGGCGCGCCGATTCAACCGGCTTTTGCGGTGGGCGGCCAGCGGGTCGCCTTCAACATCTGCTACGAGGATCTTTTCGGCGAGGAGATCCGGGCCGTGCTGCTCAGCGAACCGGGCGCTTCGATCCTGGCCAATGTCAGCAACATCGCCTGGTTCGGACGCTCGCACGCCCTGCCGCAGCACCTGCAGATCGCCCGCATGCGCTCGCTCGAAACCGGCCGTCCGATGCTGCGCTCAACCAACACCGGTACGACCGCGGCCATCGATGCCGCCGGCAAGGTGACCGCACAACTGGAGCCTTACACAATGGGCGCACTCGATGTCAGCGTGCAAGGCACCAGCGGCCTGACCCCGTTCGCGCGTCTGGGCAATTCTGCGATCCTGCTGCTGGCGCTGGCATGCCTGGCACTGGCCCTCTTCGCGCCCTGGCGACGCGGCCCTTCATCGGAATGAACGGGGCTGACGGCAGTCCGAGGCAGACAACCGGGGGGCACCGGGCAGCCTGCCCTGCGCTCGCCGCGTAGACTCGATCGCACCACCTTCGGGGGCTGCCACTGATGACTCAATCAAGCACCACTGGCCTGATCCTGACCGGCGGCGGCGCCCGCGCGGCCTACCAGGTGGGGGTGGTCGCCGCCATCGATCGCATCGCCCGCGAGGCAGGCGCGCCGAGCACCAACCCCTTTCAGGTCATTGCCGGGACTTCGGCGGGCGCCATCATCGCCGCAGGCCTGGCCTGTCATGCCGACCGCTACAGCGAAGGCGTGGCAAAGCTGGTCGATCTGTGGGCCGACTTCAGCGCCGATCAGGTCTATCGGGCCGATGCCCTGGGCGTGGCGCAAAGCGGCGCGCGATGGCTGTCGATGTTTACCCTCGGCTGGGCGATCGCGCGCTGGCGTCGCGCACGTCCGCGCTCGCTGCTCGACAACTCGCCGCTGCAGGAACTGCTGCACCGGATGATCGACTTCGATCGACTGCCGGCGATCATGGCCGATGGCCATCTGCACGCCCTGGCGGTCACCGCCTCGAGCTACAGCAGCGGCGACCATGTCACCTTCTACCAGTCCGCATCGACGATCACCCCCTGGACCCGCTCGCATCGGCTGTCGGTCCGCACACCCATCACCATCGATCATCTGCTGGCCTCATCCGCAATCCCGTTTGCATTTCCATCGGTGCGCCTGCCGCTTGAAGGTCAGCAGGAATGGTTCGGTGACGGCGCGATGCGGCAGTCGGCGCCGATCTCGCCGGCGGTGCACATGGGCGCCGAAAAAGTGCTGGTGATCGGCGCCGGGCGCATGCGCGAGCCAGCCGAAAGGCGGACGGTCAGTCCGAGCTATCCGAGCCTCGCCCAGATCGCAGGCCACGCCATGTCGAGCATCTTTCTCGATTCGCTGGCGGTCGATGTCGAGCGTCTGGAACGCATCAACCGGACGCTCGCGCTGCTCGACGACGACGCGCGCTCGCGCACAAACCTCAAGCCGATCGAGGTGCTGGTGATCTCACCAAGCCAGCGACTCGATGACCTGGCCGGACCGCACCTGGGCTCGCTGCCGATCGCGGTGCGATCGATGCTGCGGGCGGTCGGTGTCGCCGGCCGGGGCAGGGACACGCGCGGCGCGGCCTTCCTGAGTTATCTGCTCTTCGAATCGGGCTACACCCGAGAGCTGATCGCGCTCGGGCAAGCCGACGCGATGGCGCGTCGCGACGAGGTGCTGCGCTTCTTCGGATGGCCGCAATCGCCGAACCCGTTAGAATCCAGGCCTTGTCCGGAACAGCCGACTTGTGCGCGGCCCTCTCCCACCGATGATCAGCTTTCAGCAACTGATCCTGCGACTGCAGGAGTACTGGGACAATCAGGGCTGTGCCCTGCTTCAACCCTATGACATGGAAGTCGGCGCCGGCACTTTCCATACCGCCACCTTCCTTCGCGCAATCGGTCCCGAGCCATGGCGAGCCGCCTATGTGCAGCCCTCGCGACGTCCCAAGGACGGGCGCTACGGCGACAACCCCAACCGGCTTCAGCACTACTACCAGTTTCAGGTCGTGCTCAAGCCCTCGCCGCCCGAGATCCTCGACCTTTATCTCGGGTCACTGCGGGCGCTGGGCGTCGACACCACCCGCAACGACATCCGTTTCGTCGAGGACGACTGGGAATCCCCCACACTCGGTGCCTGGGGCCTGGGCTGGGAGGTCTGGCTCAACGGCATGGAAGTCACCCAGTTCACCTATTTCCAGGAAGTCGGATCGCTCAAGTGCGTGCCGATCACCGGCGAAATCACCTATGGCCTTGAGCGTCTGGCGATGTATCTGCAGGGCGTCGAAAGCGTCTACGACCTGGTCTGGACTGACGGCGTGAAATACCGCGATGTCTTTCACCAGAACGAGGTTGAACAGTCGACCTACAACTTTGAACACGCCAATGCGCCGATGCTGTTTCGCCACTTCGACGAATACGAAGCCGAGGCGCAGCGCCTGATCGCTGCCGAACTCGCCCTGCCGGCCTACGAGATGGTCATGAAGTGCTCGCACTCATTCAACCTGCTCGATGCACGGGGCGCGATTTCGGTGACCGAACGCGCGGCCTATATCGGTCGGGTGCGTGCGCTCGCCCGCGCGGTTGCCAACGCCTACCATGCCTCGCGCGAGCGCCTCGGATTTCCGATGCTGGCGCGCTCGGGCGCACCGTCTGCCTGACCGCCACACCATGACCAAGCCTCTGCTCGTCGAACTGCTCACCGAAGAGCTCCCACCCAAGGCGCTGGCCAGGTTGGGCGACTCGTTTGCCAACACCATCGTCGAAGGGCTGCGCCAGCAGGGTCTGGCGCCTGCTGAGGGCGGCTTCGAGGTCTTTGCCACCCCCAGGCGCCTGGCAGTCTGCGTGGCGGCTGTACGCGAGCAGGCCGACGATCGCGCCGTCGAAATCAAGGGTCCATCGGTTTCTGTGGGTCTGGACGCGCAGGGTCAGGCGACGCTGGCATTGAAAAAATGGGCCGAAAAGCAGGGCGCGCAGGTCGAGGCGCTCACACGCGCCTCCGACGGCAAGCAGGAGTGCTTCTATCTGCGCAGCACCGTCACCGGCGCCGCGCTCACACAGGCCATCCAGCCCCTGATCGAGCAGGCGATTGCGCGCCTGCCGATCCCCAAGCTCATGCAGTACCAGCTTGCCGACGGCCATACCAGCGTGAGCTTCGTGCGCCCCGCGCATGGCCTGGTGGTGCTGCACGGGCAGTCGGTGCTGCCGGCCACCGCCCTCGGCCTGCAATCGGGCGGCATGACCCGCGGCCATCGCTTCCAGGGTGAGTCGCAGATCGAACTGTCGGATGCCACCGACTACGAAAGGCTGCTGGCCGAACGCGGCCGGGTGATCGCCTCGTTTGCCAAGCGGCGTGAGCGCATCGAGACGCTGCTGCGCGATCGCGCCCGCGACCTGGGTGCCTCGCTTGGCGACGAGGGGCCGGTCGCGCCCCTGCTCGACGAAGTGTGCGCGCTGGTCGAATGGCCGGCGGTCTATGTCGGCCGATTCGAGGACGAGTTTCTGCAGGTGCCCCAGGAGTGTCTGATCCTGACGATGCGCACCAACCAGAAATACTTTCCGCTCTTCGATCGCAACGGCCAGCTCGAAGCGCGCTTTCTGATCGTCTCGAACATGGCGGTCGACGATCCGTCGCTGATCGTCGACGGCAATCAGCGGGTCGTGCGCCCGCGCCTGGCCGATGCCCGCTTTTTCTTCGAGCAGGACAAAAAACTGCGCCTGATCGATCGCACCGCGCAACTCGCTTCGGTGGTCTATCACGCGAAGCTCGGCACGCAGGCCCAGCGGACCGAGCGCGTGCGCACGCTGTCACGACTGATTGCCGGGCACATCGGCGTCGACGCCGATACCGCCGACCGCGTGGCGCTGCTCGCCAAGGCCGACCTGCTGACCGGGATGGTGGGCGAGTTCCCCGAATTGCAGGGCACGATGGGCCGCCACTATGCGCTGCACGACGGCGAGTCACCGGCTGTGGCGCAGGCCATCGCCGAGCACTACCAGCCACGCTTTGCCGGCGACGCCCTGCCGGCCTCCGAACTCGGAATGGCGGTGGCGCTCGCCGACAAGCTCGAGACGCTCGCCGGCATCTGGGGCATTGGCGCACAGCCCAGCGGCGACCGCGACCCCTTCGCCCTGCGCCGCCATGCGCTCGGCGTCGTTCGCATGCTGATCGAGCGCCCGCTTGCCTCGGGCATGCCGACTCCCGCGCTGTCGACCCTGATCGCAGCCG
>Ga0114962_10002028_pt1 | contig 17242 bp, 13 predicted proteins | sample C_130820_MF_Meta_FD_87017 | JGI IMG/M metagenome (GOLD analysis project Ga0114962, IMG submission 87017) | Freshwater microbial communities from Lake Croche, Canada to study carbon cycling - C_130820_MF_MetaG | ecosystem: Environmental > Aquatic > Freshwater > Lake | place: Lake Croche, Canada...
ATAATAAAAATGATCGATTTTATAACAATTTTAACTTTATTAGCTCTTTTCATTTCTGAAATTTTACCCTTTATAAAAAATCACGATGCTAATGGTATTTTACATTTTATTCTTAATTGTTGTACTATTATTATTGAGTCAAAAAATATGGAACTTACTTCAATCCTTCCTCTTCCTGATAAAATAATCGAGGAGGAGAAAAAATAAAATGAAACGCGCGCGATTAAATGAAATTCATATTAAAAACGGACTTGTAAATGGTCCTGTAAAATATAAAAAAATAAAAACTCCTTATTCTTCTCCTGAATTATTTAAATTACATACATTATGTGCATTTATTGGAATGAGAGGATCAGGTAAATTTTAAATTATTAAAATTTATAATACTAATGAATTTTTTTTAGGAAAAACACATGCAATGGTAAATTTAGCAAAAAGAATGTTAGATGATGGAAGTTTTACAAGAATATATATAATGTCACCAACATATGAATCAAACCCTATTTTTCACGTTTTAAATGCAAATAAAGAAGATGTATATGAAACAATGACAAGTGCATTAATTGATATTGAAAAAATATTAGATAGTACAAAAAAAGATAGTGATGAATATGATGATTATGAAATATATATGAAAGCATATTTAAAATGGAAACGTAAAAAACCATTAACAAATGATGAAAGAGTTATGCTTGAAAATAATGATTATGAAAAACCGCCAGAAATTCCACGTCCTTCTCCTTTATTAATTATTGATGATATGTCTCATTCAGACATTTATTCAACTTCAAGACAAAATCCTTTTATTAATTTATGCTTACGTCACAGACATATAAATCATGGAAAAGGAATTACAATTTTTCTTGCTTGTCAAACATTTAAAAGTGGTATTCCTTTGGCTCTTCGTCAAAATATGCAACAGGTATGTTTGTCAAAATAGTACATTTTAAATTTATCTAAATCCTATTTTTTTACAGTATTTTATTTGGCCAACAAAAGATAAATCACAATTAGATTCTATATATCATGAAGTTGCAAATTTAGTAGATGAAGAATCTTTTTTAGAATTATATGAAAAAGCAACAAAATTACCACATGCATTTTTAACCATAGATAATAATCCAAGTCACCCTTCGCTACAGTTTCGTCGTAATTTTGATACTTTTTTAATTCCTTCTCATATGTCAGAAAATTTATCTGAAAATAGTGAAAGTGATACAGAAAATAAGAAAAAGAAAAAGTAATGGCAAGTTTAGAACAAAATGCAATTATGGCTGAAGCCACTTGGAATAAAGATTTATTTCAAAATAAAAATTTGAAAAATTTAAAAGATAATAATTTTGAAACTGTAGGCAATTTAGCAAATTCTTTACAGTTCAATTATCGTACGAATATTCTTTTAGGAGCACGAAATGGTGTTCAACAAGGACAAGAACAAAGTACTTTATATGATACGGAACGTCAATTAAAACCATATGTAAATGGAATGAGTCCTTTTCCATCTACTAAAATACATGATGTAATGATGCCTATTTATGGTGTTAATCCTATTGGAGGTACAAATGGATATTTACCAAATATGGCAAGTTATGCTGGGGCACCATTAGCATATGCTATTGATGATATAACTGTATTACAAGATCGAATGCATAAAGAACAATATCGATTAAGTTCAAAAGATATTTTAGGAGCTCAATTTGCATTAGATACACAATTAGAACAATTACAACGATTAGGTCAATATAATCGTATGGCATTAAATGCTGGGTTAGCGTCAAATAATCATATTATAAATATTTCAAAAAAATTTGTTGCAGATCATCCAGCATTTCATGCAAATAATTCATCACGTAACAATATTTTGGGGGAATCAAAACATCAAATGATTCATGAAAAAAATCATTATAAATTACATCATGAACATGTTTTTGGTAGAAATAATGGGTACCGTTAAAAAATAGTTTTTTTGAAAATTTAAAAAAGAAATAAAAAATAAAATCATAATTAATTAAATAAAATGAAAAATCAAGAACCATTTCAACGTTATTTAGCACCCATACAAATATTAAAAGGGGGTATTTTAGAAGATGTTCCATCCCAACGCGCAATTTTTGAAAAAATCCATATTCCTGCAAATGGAGTAACGTTTGCTCAAGCCGGAGAAATAACATTATTGCGAGATAAAGATGGAGTAATTTTTCCACCTGTACAAATATGGCGACAATCTGGAAATTTGCCATAAATTTTTTATCTACGACGTTTTTGTGGAAGATACTGATTTTCTTCATATGTTTGTAATGGATCATGATTTGTATTATAAAGCATAGGACGATACGTACGCCCACGAGTCACATCTTCTAATCCAGCACTTCCTAAATCAATAGACCATACAATGCCAATATTTATTTTCCATGAGCCATTATTCCAATTAATTGCATTTCCAAATTCATCTATTGTACGTATTTGTATGTTTTGTAATTGAAAATTTGGAACTATATTGTAAAATTTTTGTTTTGGTTCGTAAATAACTTCATTTCCAAAATTTTGATCAAAAGGAACACAAGCAAAAATACTTCCATAAGATGATTGTGGTGTTGAACTACGATTATTTGTAGACATTCCACTTATAGAAACATAAACACAACGAGGATAGGATAAATCCATAATATTATAGGGTTGAAATGAATAAATAGTATTATTTAAATAATTACTTGCTGCTAAATTATAAGAATAGTTATTTATATTAGAAATAGGAGTAGATAAATTTAAAGCATTTGTAGTTGTAGTTGGATTTTGTATAATTGACAACACTTTATAACAATCACTAACTGCTGTAACCCAAGATGGATGAGGTATGTATTGAACTAAAATATAATTTGTATTTGTAGCAGTTGCACTTATAAAACCAGTTTGAAATCCAGTATTTATTGTAGCAGGAGTGTTAGTAATATTATAAGTTTGATCAATATAAGAAAATTGAGGTTGTAATTGAATTCCAAAACCATAGTAACTTGGTGAATTAGGTATTGAAAAGGCTTTATCAATAGGAAATCCCATAGTTTTTAATAATCCTGAATTTCCATTGGATGAAATTACATAAAATCCACTATAAATTCTTTTAAAAAATCCACTTAAATCATTATAGGAAGTTACATCATTATAATACGTTAAATTTGTTAAAGCTGGAACAGCTGTATTTAAAGTAAGATAAGATGGAATTGTTTGAAAACTATACAAATTCGATATAGTACCAATGGGTCCAGATAAATAAGTAGATAAGGTATATGTATAAGTTCTAATACCAGTTACTCCATCTCTAGTTGATGTATAAGTAGTAAAAGTAATACCATTACTAGAAATCGGGACAGTTTGTCCAGTTTGTAAAGGATTATATTTAAATAATATATTACTTGGAAGACTTTGTGTTGTATATAAATAAGATATACTAGATGCATTCACTGTATATCCCAGAAAATTAATTAATGGTGTACCAGCATCACTTTGAGATGTTGTACCTAATAAGTATACATTTAAATTGTTAATTGCACTTGTATAACCTGTTGATATTCCACATGGAGTAATTACTGAATTATTATCGTAAACATAAGCACCATCACTTAATGGAATTAGTGTATATAAATAATTGTTATATATAAAACCTTGAAAAGCTGTAATAATTGCATTTATTGGATTTGTTTGTGCTTGAGATAAACCAAATCCATAATATATAGAATTAGTAGAAGTAGTTGGACTTGTTACTGATGTTCCAGAACTAGTTCCTAAGATATATGCACCAGTTGGAATAGTAAGTGATGAAGATGTTACTAAAATTTTATCTTTAATAATCATTCCGCTAAATGTAGCAACTGTATTAGAATAGGGTGAATTTGGATTTCCAGAATAATATTTTGAAGATGTAATATCCGTTAAAATACTAGCATTATTGTAATCATGAGGAATATTAAAAGAAATTAATCCAGTTTGTGAATTGTATGAAACAGCTGAACTGGCAGTTGAAGATGTTACACCACCATTAGTTATGGGATAATATACTTCAGATAGCATTTGTGCACCAAAACTTAATGGATAGTATGCATTTGTAATTTTATTATAAGGACCATATTGAGTTCCATTATTACCATAAAGATTTGTTATTTTAGTAGGAATTTGATTATTGTTTGGGTCTAATATTGTATTATATGTTTTATTAAGACTTTGAGATGAAGTAGCTATTAAATAATTTAGTGTATCTACTAATTGTTGTGTTGTATAATGTCCATCAGGAATAGTATATGTAATTGTAGATGATGTACATGTAGTTAAAGTAAAATCTGTAAAAAGAGGAACAAAAATTTCTAATATATTATTTTTTAAAGCACTGGAAATATTATATATTGAATTTGTACATTGAAATTGAAGTAATTGAACATTTGCAGATTGAATTTCTGATTGAGTTAATGTATCAATTCCTTCAGGTAGTGTAAAGTATGCTGTCGACCCGTTTTCTCTTGTCTGGGATGCATTCTTCGAATCCAAAAGTAACATTGTCGGTGGAAGACTTGCATTCGTTCTCGTTGCCATCTTCTTCTTTATTTAAATGTTTTTTTGAAAACCACAATTCTAAAGATTTTTGAGTTTCTTCTTTTGTTACAAAAGGTAATTCTCCATTTAAATATTTTTGAAAACTTTGTTGAACAAAATCTGAAAATTTATCATGATTTTCTAAAATAACTGAAACCGTTTCTCCATATTCAATTTTATCAATATCCATTTTATTATCCATTTGTTTTATCAATTATTATCAAAAAAATTATCAATATAGATAAAAATTATAAATGTCTGATAAAAATGAAAATTCAGAAAACGATGAAAATAATAAAGAAAGTGAAACTGTTTCCAAAACCAAACAAAGAAAACGAAAATTTACCTGGACCCCCGCTCGAAAAGCTGCTTTCGAAAAATGTATTGCCGCGCGAAAAAATAGTAAAAAGAAAAATAGCAGTGGTGAAGAAACAAAATTGGAATCAAAAATGGAAGAATCCCAACAAAAAAATACTAGTAAAGAAAAAAATGAAAATTCTGGAGAAAAAAAGAAACGAAAAGTCATTACGCTAGAATCTTCTTCTTCTTCAGAAAGTGAAACTTCAAGTTCTGAAGAATCAATAATTGTTCGTAAAAATAAAAAAAATAAAAAAAAACATCACATAAAAAAATTATCGAAAGAAATTAAAAAAATTCGCCATATTGTAAAAAATAATAATAAAAAAGAAATTAAATATCCTGAAAGTAGTACTGATGAAGAAAATTTAAGTGATTATGAAAAAAATATTCCTCCTCCACGAAGACCTCCTCCTCCTCCAGCACAAACTTATCATCCCTCGCCTTATTTTTTTATTTAAAAAAAATATGAAACTGTTTTTATATTTTTAATTTTTATTTTTTAAATTTATTTTTATTTTATTCTTAAATATAATAAATGAAATCAAATTCACATGCATTAGGATTAAAACGTTCCATAAAAATAAGATTATTAGGTCATAAATTATATTTAAAATTACAATTATTAGGACATAAATAAATTAATTAATTAATAAGTAAAAATGAGTCCAAGAGATGGCCCTTCTATGCCTATGCAACAAGCTATTCCACAAGATTTAAATTTAGGAGCTGTTAAACCTGCAGCTATTCCTGCATACACTCGTCGAGTAGTTAGTATTGCTACAAATGCACAATCGTTTACTGAAAATATGTTAGCTAATGTATTATTAGATACATCCACTCCTGGATCTTTTTTAGATCCAACACAATCTATATTACAATTTGATTTAACAATTCAAAATACAAATCCATACATTGATTATATTAATTTTTCTACTAGTGGAGCTGCAGCTCTAATTCAAGAATTTCGAGTTATATGTCAAGGAACACCCATTGAAGAAATTTTAGATTATAATATGATGTTTGAAATGTGGATGGATTTAGGAGGATTTGCACAAGAAGAATTTAAAATGTATGTTGAAAATAATTGGCGTGCACCTGTACTTCCAGGAACACCTGATATAAATTATGTAAAACCACCCATGGTAGATCGAGAAGGAGTAATTATGTGTCCAAATCCAATAAATCAATTTGGAAATCCTGCAAAATTTCATAATGAAAATGGACGTTATTTATTATCTGCAGATTCTGGTTTTACTACTAGTTATTCTGATGCAACCGGAACAAATAAAGCTAGAGTTTTTAGTTCAAATTTTGTTCATGCGTATGCCCCGAATGATTCTAATAATTCTTTAAGTATGGCTCCTGGAACAATTCGTTCCCAAACATGGACAAATCGTATTGATAATACCTATGTTACTTGGCCTTCCACTCTTCGTCCAGAAATTTCCGGAACAAACACACGTGTTGCAATTAATGATATTGGACAAAAAAGATATCGTTTACAAGATTATATGATGTTTTTAGCAAATGTTAAAAATATTCCAGTAGGAATACAACCAGCAAAAAGTTTTATTAAAACTTCGGATGCAATTACTCCTACTGGCGAACTTTTAACTGCAAGTTGGAATTTTGATAGCCAAACGAATCATATGACTCAACCAAAAGCTTCCATTCGATTTAATGTTAATTTACCCATTTTTTCAGGAATTATTGGTTTATGGGCTGAAAAAGCATTTCCTACCATGTTAATTGCTCCTGGATCCATGTATTTGCAAATAAAATGGGCAAAAGCAGTTCACGCGTTCCAAGTTGCACAAGATCCATGTCGTCGTGTATATGGCACATTTCGCGATTATTTACCTAATTATGGTCTTCCTAGCGGATATATAACCGAAATTGGAGGAAATGCTATAAATAAAGCAAGAACGGCTAAAACTACTGGTGTTACCTCAACGGATAGTGTGACGCCTCCACTAGCATTAACAATTAATGGAACAAATGGAACAGATTATGCTATGGGAGCAAACACTACTACTACAAATAGTGTTACTTTTTGTGCATTTGCAGGTTATGGAATGTGTACCGGCAATGCAAAACCGCAATATATTCCAATTGATGCTCCTTGGAGATTTGGTGGAAGTTGGCTAAGCTCAAATTTTACTGGTTTTGTAAAAATTGCTGATGGTAGTGCAAATACTAGTCCTACTTATTATTGTGAAGAAACTCAAGTATCTTTTGGAACATATCTTCCAGCTTCAACTGCTCAAGTTCGAAGATGTTTTGGGGATAGTTATAATAATAAAATATTACCTAGTGTGGCTACCGGTAGTAATAATGATGTTACTTATTTAATTAATAATTTACAATATGTAGGTTTACAAATTATATTACCAGATGAAATTACTTCTTCTATTGTTCAAATGGCTGCAAGTGGAGATATTTCTCTCCATTCCCATTCATGTCGTACTTATAAAGTACAAACAAATACATCTCCTTCTCAATCAATTATTCTTCCTATTAAAATTGCTAGTGCATGTTCTTTATTTCTTTTATTTCAAAATCAAGCATTACTTGATAATCATTATTATTGTGGAATGACACGTAATAATCCATTTGTTGGATTTACATGGAATTCAATTACAACAGGTGAAAATACTCCTCCTTTTGTTGGGTCAAATACTCCTCCTACTATTACTTCTGGTTCAGCAGCTACTAATAATTCTTTTTCCATTCAACTTCGTCTTGGAAATGAATTATTACCTTTACAACCAATTACAGATTATAATCAAATTATTTATGAATTGGAAAGATCTATGCATGGAACACAAGATATGTTAAGTTCTATTCCTATTCAATCTTCTATGCGTCATTTTCGTTCAAGTTTAACTTGGGCAGATACTAGTAATATTATTTCCGGAACTTCCACAACAGAATTTTCAATGTTGAGAAATAATGATTTTTTTACTCCTTATATTCCTATTCGTGCATTAGATGATCAAACCATAACGGATAATCCTCTTTTTAGTGATTATCCAACAAGTTCAAGTACGAATATTTCAGGTGGAAATCGTGGAAAATATGTAGTAAATAATTTCTTACCCCCCATTTCAAAATTTATGCTTGGATTTGATTTGGAAACATTTTCAAATCAAGGGGAAGTAGCACGTTCTGGACGATATCTTGGAAATGGTCCAATTACTCTAACTACAACAAATATGTTTGCATGTGGTCAATCTAGCGATAATTCCATTACTGGATTTGATGTTTTTAATGTTATTGCTGTTTGTTATCATGATATTCGATTTTCAATAATGCCAGGAGGACAAGTCTTGGCATATTATTAAAACAGTTTGTATTTAAAATATTAATTCGTTACTAGTACAAATTTATATATATTGATTAAATGTATCTTCCTGGATATTATGCATTTTTACTGGAAGAATCTGGACTTCCACCAAATGCAATATTATACCAAATTTTTTCCGAATCGTTATATAATCAATTATTACAAAATGAACCAAAATTTTTTTTGGATGGGTTTACTGTTTTTTTAAATCGAGTATATCAAAATGTAAGACTTCAAAATATACCCATGTCTAAAGCTGTATTGACACCTTACGTAAAACATTTTTGGAATCGACAATTTGTTACTCAAATAATTATGATTCCGACAAAATTTAAATATTATCATTTTAGTGTTCCTTTACATCGACATTCAAGTTCTTTTAATATTCAAGCTGATATTATGTATTTATCTGTTGATCAACGTCATCGAGGATATCGCTATTTAGTAGTTATTATAGAAACATATTCTCGTTTTTTATGGGTAAAACCTTTAAAAGATTTACGTGCTAATCATGTTGGAGAAAAAATACGACAAGCGTTTCAACGGCCAGGATTAGCACATGATTTTTTTCTGTTTTTAAGAGATAAAGTTCATGAAATTACAATTGATGGAGGAAGTGAATTTCGTGGAAATTTTCCAAATCAAGTACGTAATTTATTTACAAATCAACATAATCAAAATCAAACAACAACAATAAGAGTTGCAAAACCAAAAGTTGCTTCTTTTGGTCGTCCAGATCGTACAGGACCAGTTGAAGCTGGAAATCGTATGTTACGTCGTGTTTTACGCGATTATTCCATTGGAATTACACGACGATTTTTATATCCTCATAATCAACAAGACGATGGTTTAGAACCATTACTAAATACATATAACGAAAGAGTACAAATTCAAAATTTACATAATCATTCTCCTGCTCAAATTGCAGATGCTTTAATTAATGGAAATAATCAACTTCTTACGTTACTAGATAATTCTTTTCAACATAAAAAAGATAAAAAAATTGCCATTCAACAAGCATATCAAGAACAATATCCTATTATAACAGATGTACGTATGGGATATGCTTATCGCCTTATTTTAGAACGTGGTGCATTTCCAAAACAAGTTGATTTTCGAATGGGTGTACATTTATACATTATAACTTCTTATGATGCATTTCGAGTTACATTACGAAAATATTATTTTCCAAATGAACCGTTAATGAGAGATGTTCCTTGGAAAAGACTTGTGCTTGTAAAAGTTCCCATAGATTTTGGACCGACAGGAACAGGACCAAATAGTATGATAGCTCGTGTTTTACAAATGCAAACGAATGGAAACCAATTTATTCCACCTTAAGTTGTGCAAGTGCTGTAGAATCACGAACGATAGCATCCCAATCATATTTACAACAACAAGCTTTCAAATCATCATTTGCTTCGGCTATTCCTGACATAATATCACGTGTATAAAATAAAAATCCTTCTTTTAATTCATCTGTTGATTTTTTAATTTCTTGTTGTAATTCTTCTTTTAAAGTTTTAAATCTTTTTTCTAAACTATCATTTAATGCTGCATGTAATCGATAATTTTGATCAAATATTGTTTCAAAACTTTGAACTAAAAATTCTTGAACTGTTATTTCCTTTTTCTCTTTTTCTTCTTCTGGAATTGGTTCCATTTGATATGAAACAGTTTTGTACTAACAAAAAAAGAAATATTTATTATATCAAAATAAATTTAAAAATGATTTCATCCAATAAACGAAATTTGAAAACTGTTTCTAAAAAACTTTTTAAAATAACCAAAACCTCGCCAGGATACACACTTCCAAGTGTAACTACACCTTTTAAACAATTAACGACTCCCCCCGCTTTACCTTTATATATTGTAAGAAAATATTTTTAAAAAATGAAAAATATGTTTTATTACCAACGTAAAATACGAAAAACATCAAGAATACGTAATCGTTCAATATGGTATACATAAAAAATTATCATTATTCTTCTAGAACAAATTGTAAATCTTCCTCAGTATCTTCTTCTTCTAATGACCATGTATCTTCCGTTCCTAATGTTCGATCTGAATCTGATTGTTCATCATTTGTCGTTTCTCCTGCTTCAGATTCTGTTTCTCCTTCTTCATCATTTATTAAATGGGGAATGGTAATAAATAATACAGGTTCTGGATCATTCGGATCATCAAAAAGTAATGTTGGATTCGGATGGGTTAAATCAATATAAATATTAGTTGGTTCTTCTTCTTCTTGTGTCAAATCAATTAATATGGGTGAATTAGGTGCTTGAGGTGGAGGAGTTAATTCAGACAAGTAAGAAGTAACAAAATCTTGTAAATTTTGTAACCGTCGAAGAACTCTTCTTGTAAAAGTAGTAAATTCAGTATCAACAAAAGAAACTTGTCTTTTCATATTTTATTTTTTTATGTTTGGTAATATTCTTAAAAATTTTGAATTCATAGAAAAAAATTTTGAATTCATGCAAAAATTTTGAATTCATCAATTTTGAATTCATTAATTTTGAATTCATGAAAAATGAGAAATGTGAATTCAAAAAATGTTTTGATTAAAAATATAAAATCACAAAAAATTCATTTCTACAAAAACAAAAATGTTCACCGAATCTAAAACAACTCTTCATTTCAATTCTGCGCAAGCATTTCTTGAAACTATTGGAATTTATTTCCAATTCTTTTTTAAAGATTTAGGAGATAAAATTACTTTTTATGATATGTTTATTCGTCGTATTGAACCAAGTATTTTTAATGTTATCCCCTATAATGCTACTCTCTTTCCTGAAAAAAGATTAACCACTTTTGCCGTAAAATACCATGATTTAGTTTTACATGAAGAAGATCAAGAAAAACCATATTTTTCTTTACTTGCAAAACAAGGGTGTGAAAAAGAAGCCGAAATGGAAGCTGGGTATATTTTAGACATTTCAAATCATTTAACAGGACAAATGAAATCGTTGACTATTACAAAAGATTGTACTCCTATGATTAAAAATTGTATTGGCGATATTAAAATTAAAATACCAAATAATAAACGTTATCCATTTAAAAATGTTGATGAATTTAATGCTCAACCAGGACATCTTGCTATTCGATTTCAATGTGGATGGTGTATTCCCCCCAAAGATGGTATTACTGGAAAGTATGGAGTGACTTTTGCATTAAGCCCTTGGAAAACAAAAGAAGAAACATTGAAGAAACGTGCATTAGCATTTGATGTTGCAGCAAAGAAACGTCAAAAACAAATTGAAGAAGAAATTTCTTTTGTTGGTACGGACATTATGAAAGGAGTTCTTACTCAAGATTGTGATGCGGATGTTTTGCCCCCACCTGTAGAAGAATCGCTTTTACCAGTTGAAGAAAAGGTTGTTGAAGTTGTTGTGTAGATTTTGAATTGGGAATTTTGAATTCATTTTTTTGGTATTACTGTTTTATTTTTTTTTAGTAAAAATATTAAAAATGTCTTCTGATTGGTTAACTTCTATTTTAAATCAATCTTGTATTCATAATGAAATTATTGAAAATTATCCTGAATTAAATACTCCATTTAATTTAGCAAATTATCATTTAATATGCATAGGAAATAGAAATAAAATACGTCATCATGTTTACGTACGTTTACATAGTTATCATTCTTCTAAACCATTACAAGGTCCACATTTAGTAACTATCTATATTGGTGCACCCAAAAATATTTTCGTAGATTTATGGGTTGCATCATTAACTACTTTAAGAAAACAGTTTTTTCATTTTGAAGATAGATTATCTTTTGAACGGTCCACATATATTATATTACCAGAAAAACAAAAATTAATAAGATTAAAAAGTGTTCGTGGATTTATTCGCTTACATTTTGAAAAAGAACTAAAAAGTATTTTTATTAATGACAAAACAAGTATTCCTTATAATATAAGTATAAACAGTGTAAAGAAAACAAGTTCTTTAACTATTCGTACAAAACAACAAATTGAACGATTATTACGTCATATTTTTACAAGTTTTCAACGTGATTTAGCAGATTATTCAATGAAAAATATTTTTGAATTGTTTGAAGAAGAAATTATTTCTTATATTTATTGTTTAAAAAATCAATATTTACAGGAAAATGTGTAATTCGTTTTGGCCATAATTCCCAGCCTTGCATGTAAGGTTTTAAAATTAAAATTGCTTCTCTTGAAAAATTTAAACAATAACAAGTCCAAAAATGATTTATAGCATAAAGAACATCTTCAAAAAGAATTTTATAAATTGATGTGGCTACGTCGTCTGGTAACTTCTTCATAAACTTTTTCATTAGGCGATCCGGATAGCTGTAAAACTAGAATTGCTCGGCAAAGATGAAAAGGATCCTGTCACATAACCTATACCAACAACTAAATAATATGAAGTGTTTGCTGATGTAATTGTAACTATTCTTGTAACAGAAAAACTGTATTGCCCAGTAGCTGCAATAGAACAATTTGGAAATGTAATATAATAATAACCAACATTTATATTATTGTTCACTGTGCTTATACCAGAATAAATACCTGATATTGTTCCTGTAGTATTACAATATAAATCAACATATCCACTAAGAATCCATACACCTATAGGTAATGTTATACTACCAAAAGATGTATAGCCATAATTTGAATTCATAGTTACTTGAGATGCCATTGTACCATTCAGTATTCCTCCAATTTGAGTAGATGATAAAGCACCACTAGCATTGTTTGTTGAATTTTGAGCAACATAAGTAGTTGAATTCAATGTAACGGTTTTACAACTTAATGTACCAGAATCTGTTTCACTTGAACAAATTAATGTTCCACAAGTAAGTGTATTTGTAGTAGACGTTAAAGGTGCGTAGGTAGAAGATGCAGAAGCTGTTGTTAAATAATTTGCTAATGTCGATGTTAAACTTGAAGATGTTACATAAGATCCTAAACTGGATATTGTGGCATATATACTTGATGCTGAAGTTGAAGTTAAATAACTTGATAATGTTGAAGTTAAATTTGAAGATGTTACATAAGATGCTAAACTAGATATTGTGGCATATGTACTGGCTGCTGAAGCAGAAGTTAAATAACTTGCTAATGTCGATGTTAAACTTGAAGATGTAACGTAAGATGCTAAACTTGATTTACTTGCATAAATTGTATCAATACCATTTAATCCATACAATGTCTGGTTAATATTTGTTAATTGATTATCTCGTGTTGAAAATTGTGCTGTAATATAATTTTGTATACTTGAAGAAATATCATTTCCAGGTAAAGATGATGTTGGATAAAATAATGATCCAACAAGATTTTGAATATAACTAGTAATATTATTTGATATATCAGTTCCAAATGTATAAATGGATGGATAAAACAATGGTCCAACGATAGTTGCTAAAGTATTATTTGTGATAATGTTTGTTGGAATTAATGTACAAGCAGAAATATCACACGTACTATCTAATGTTTTATTAGATAATATTTGTACAGTGGATGTATCACATAAATTTGTAGTAGTATCTGTATCATCTATAAATGTTGAGTCAACAACATCTACTCCAGTCAAATCATTAAATGTTGCTAATGGTGATGCTAATGGAGAAGCACCAAGTAAAAGTGATTGTGTATTTACTTTTGTTTTTATTACATTTGTAATATAATTGGTTAAAGTATAAGGAATGTTTTGAGAATATAGTATTAAAGACTCAGTTATTACATTGTTCGTTTGAAATCCTTGTGTAAACCAAATATAAACAGCTCCAGTATATCCTTTACCACCACTTGTTGTTCTCGTAGAAGTTCCTGAAGCTGTCGGTTGTCCTCCTCCTCCACCACCACCACCATGAGCAGTTGCATTATTTCCATTATTTGGACCATATTGGTATTCAGCACCTCCAAAATCTTTTCCATATGGACTATCAGATATTGTGTAACTATTCGTTGTTCCTCCAGATCCACCACCACCAACTTTATAAATTGTATTATTAATATTTACGCTAACCCCAATTCCTCCTTGAATCAAATAATTTGTTATTACTGCATTCCCACCAAACCCATTTCCACCAACTTGGGTTTGTAAGGTATGACCTAAATTTGTAGTATAACTTGTACTAAAAGAATTTGATCCTCCTATTGTAGTGTTAATACCTGCATTACTAGCGTTAGAACCTTTTAATGCAGTAACAAGAGGGGTCGAATTATAACTTATAGTAGAATTTGATTGTAAACCACAATTAATTACATACACTCCTAAATTATTTATTACTAATGACCCTGTTACAACTTGACCACCAGCTCCGCCTCCGCCTCCTGTTACATAATAAGGTGGTCTTGATGAAAAAACATAATTTCCCCCTGAACCATTTCCTCCAGCTCCAATTACACAATAATTTAGTATAATAGGTGTATTAACAGTAATAGAACCTCCGTTTGGTTTATCAAATATATAAAGTACATTATTATTATTAATTATTCTACTCGTTGCATTTTGAGCATAAATTAAATTCGTAAAATCACTTTTATATGCTATTGGTGTTGTACTAGTAATAGTTTGAGTTGTGGGTAAAGTAATAGTACCCGAAAATGTTGGGCTTGCAGTAGGTGCTAAATTAGTGATATCACTTTTAAACGCTATAGGTGTTGTTTTACTTATTTTTTGTCTGGTAGTTGAAGTTGTTGTTCCATCTATTGTAGAAGGTAATGTTAAAATTCCATTTATTTGTGGATTACTAATAGTTGGGGTATCACTTGATATAAATGAGGATATGTCCGATTTATATGCTATAGGTGTTGTTTTTGTTATAGTTTGATATGTTGTTGTTGTACTTATTCCATCTGTTGTTGATGGTAATGTTACTGTTCCTGTAAATGTTGGACTTGCAGTAGTTGCTAAAAGATCTGTATCAGATTTATATGCTAGAGCTGTTGTACTAGTAATCGTTTGATTTGTAGGTAATGTTACTGTTCCTGTAAATGTTGGACTTGCTTTAGGTGCTAAAAGATCTGTATCTGATTTATATGCTATTGGTGTTGTACTAGTAATTGTTTGATTTGTAGGTAATGTTACTGTTCCTGTAAATGTTGGACTTGCTTTAGGTGCTAAAAGATCTGTATCTGATTTATATGCTATTGGTGTTGTACTAGTAATACTTTGAAGTGTTGGTAATGTTACTGTGCCACTAAATTGTGGATTTAGATTTTTGGCATAACTTGACAAAGAATTATTAAAAGTACTAAATGTTACATAATCTTTTAAATTTAATGATATACTGTCTACATCACTTTTATATGCTATTTGTGTTATACTAGTAATAGTTTGATTTGTAGGTAATGTTACTGTTCCTGAAAACGTTGGACTTGCTTTAGGTGCTAAAAGATCTGTAACACTTTTAAAGGCTATAGTATCTGATGATGTTATTTTTTGATTTGAAGGCAAAGTAATAGTACCCGAAAATGTTGGACTTGCAGTAGGTGCTAAATTAGTTATATCACTTTTAAATGCTACAGGTGTTGTTTTTGTTATGGTTTGATATGATGTTGTTGTGCTTAGTCCATCTGTTGTAGATGGTAATGTTATTGTTCCATTTACAGTTAATTTTCCACCAATAGTTACATCATTTACTATTCCAACACCACCGTTTACTATTAATTGTCCAGAATCAATACTAGTAGAATTAATTCCTGTTAAAAATTTTCCTTGACCATCTAAAGGTCCTGTAATAATAGGACCTGTATTTTGAAATAATCCTAAATTACTTAATACACCTGTAATTCCATCAAAAAAGAAATAAGGAAATCCCTTTTGTGAAAAAGAATAATTAAAGTTTGTATTCCATGGAACTAATGATAAATTAGTAGCATTGGTATCGGATGGTTTTACTGTAAAAATACTTTGTTGAAATGTTAGTGTTGTAGCAATGTCCAAACTTTGTAATGAAGATAATGTAACTTGTGTTTTAAAAGAGTCTAAAATTATTATCCCTGTAATAACACAATTAGAAATTATTTGAGGCCCCGTTACTAACATGTTTACTTTTAAAGGATGTACTGTCTCATCATTATTTACAGTAACAATATTTGAACTTATTATTTTTTTAGACACTGTTCTGGTAAAAGTAGTTGTTACAACATCTATTATAGAAAAAATTGGTTTAAAGCTAGTATCAAAAAAAATTTGTTCAACTTGAATTCCAACTGCAAATGTATTATTGTAATTTGGTATTAAAGTATAAATATTATTATTTTGAGATAAATATGCTTGACATTGAAATACTCGATCACTTAATGTTAAGGCTAATGAATTACAAATTACTGTAATGTCACCATTTATACTTGGTGCTACAGCTTCACTTCGAAGTAAAGGTGGACCTGCACCTTGAATCCACCCATTTAATTCTGCAGCAGTCCATGTACCATTAATAATGTTAGCTTGTACATCTCCAATAAATTGTCTTTGTCCTAAAATAAAAGCTGATTGAGTACTTTCAAGTTGTATTCCTTGTAATAATGGATTTCCATAAGTAAGATTTCTAAAAAATTGTGTTAAGCTTTGAGTTGAAAATACAGACATATTAGTGGTAGCCATACTTGATTCAGACATTGATGTAGCTAATTCAAAAATAATTTCTTCCATAGTTGATACCGAAGAGGTTATACTTGAAGATGAACTACTTATTCGGCTATATATATCTAAAGGTAAAGTGTCACGTAATATTTGTAGTGTATTTGCTCCATTTGTATTAACAATATCTTGAACTCCTGTTTCAACCCAATTTAAAATTCGATCTGCTGAATTAACCCGACGAACATTTGTTGAACCTGGAAGTCCACCAGTAAATGTAGATTGAGTCGAACCACCATTAAATAATACATTAGAAATAGGAGTTGTAACTTGTTGATAAAGAAAGTTAGAAATTGATTCAACAGAATTTGCTTCTGATGCTAAATCATTATCAAT
>Ga0114962_10002030_pt1 | contig 17227 bp, 16 predicted proteins | sample C_130820_MF_Meta_FD_87017 | JGI IMG/M metagenome (GOLD analysis project Ga0114962, IMG submission 87017) | Freshwater microbial communities from Lake Croche, Canada to study carbon cycling - C_130820_MF_MetaG | ecosystem: Environmental > Aquatic > Freshwater > Lake | place: Lake Croche, Canada...
AAGTAAATGTGGCCTTAGTAATAGCCTATGTATTAAAAGGAAGCCCTGCTGAAAAAAATGGATTAAAAAGAGGAGATATTATTTTATCAGTAGATGACCAAACTATTACTTCCTCTAATTATAATTCGGTCTTACAAAATCAAACTTTAAGATTAGGTTTAGGTACTTATAATAATAAAGTATTTAGCAGTACAGGTAAAACTGTAACAGTTACTAAAGTCGAATTACAAACCAATCCTATTTTACAAGACACGGTTATTAATTGGGCAGGTAAGAAAGTGGGTTATTTTGCCTACTTACAATTCTTAACAAGTTTTGATGATAGCTTAAGAGCTGTATTTGGTAGGTTTAAATCAAAAGGAGTCAATGAACTAGTGATTGACCTTCGTTATAATGGAGGTGGCTATGTCACCAATTCAGATTTATTAACCAACTTAATGGTGAATGACTTAGCAGGTAAAGTAGATAAGGTGATGAATAAAAGAATGTATAACGATGCTTATACTAAAGAAGTAATAAAACAATATGGAGCAGCAGCCCTTGTCACCAATTTTAAAATGGAGTCTAATAATATCGGCTCCTTAAATAGAGTTTTTGTTTTAACTTCTACTGGCACTGCTTCAGCTAGTGAACTTATTATTAATAATTTAAAGCCTTTTATGAATGTCATTTTAATTGGCGAACATACTTATGGAAAAAATGTGGGTTCTTTCACTATTACCGATAATGCCAAAAGATGGAACTACGGTTTACAACCCATCACCTTTAAAATATTAAATTCCTTAGACCAATCTGAATATGGTACAGTGAATGGTTTTTTACCAGACTATGCCCTTTTAGACGACGTACTTCCTTATAAATTATTAGGCGACCCTAATGAAACCTACTTAAATAAAGCACTCAGTATCATTGGTCCAACTGCCTATAAAGCCAATGCTATAGGTAACAGTACGCCAGTTTCAAGGGCCAATAAACTACAAGCAGCTTCCCTTTCTGACAATCCTATTCAAGATAAATTAGATATGTTTGATAAGCCCCTTAAGCGTAAAAACTAGTTCCTAAAACAATCTTTTATCAGCGCTTTGTTTTTTGTATCTTAGGCTTATAAATAAGGCCTTATGAAAAAAATATTGCTGCCATTTTTAATAATGGTTTCGCTACAATTAATTGCGCAAGAAAAAAATACAAAAGTGCATATTAACCATACAGCCATTTTTGTAATGGATATGGAAAAAACAGGTACTTTCTATAGTAAAATTATTGGGCTTGACACCGTACCTGAACCCTTTCATGATGGAAAACATATTTGGTACAAAACTGGTGATCATAGTATGTTACATGTTATACAAGGTGCTACAGCAAAAAAAGAATATTATAAAAATCAGCACACTTGTTATACCGAGCCTGATTTTAGAAGCTTTATAGAAAAACTAAAAGCGGCCAATTTACCTTTTGAAGATGTAAGTGGTAATAAAAATGCAATTACTACCCGCCCTGATGGCATTCATCAAATTTGGTTACAAGACCCAGATGGCTATTGGTTAGAAATAAATGATGATACTTATTAATCATCAATAGAAAGGATTAATATTATTTTAAAATAAAATTTTAATAAATAAAAGAGATATGAAAAAAATACAATTACTACTACTATTCGTTTTCACTTTTGTCATAGGTGGTTTTGCGCAAGGTTTTGTAAAAGAAAAACAAGTTATAAAAAGCGCCATCCTAAATAAAGAAGTACATTATTCTATTTTCTTACCTAGCGACTATTATACTAGTGAGCGCGCTTATCCTGTGACTTATTTATTACATGGTTATGGCGATGCAGATGATGGTTGGATTCAATTTGGGGAAGTAAACCGCTTAGCGGATGATGCCATTAAGACGGGTAAAATTCCTCCTATGATTATTGTAACCCCTGATGGCTTTACAAGTTTTTATATTAATGCGGCCGATGGTAATTTAAATTACGAAGACTTTTTTATTAAAGAACTCATTCCCCATATTGAAAAAACCTATAAAGTAAAAGCAGAGAAAAGATTTAGAGGTATAGCAGGACTTTCCATGGGAGGCTATGGTTCATTATTATATGCCCTTAAATACCCTAATTTATTTGTTGCTGCTGCACCACTTAGCGCTGCGGTATGGACAGATAATGATATTATTAATCTGAACGAGGGCATGTTCAATGGTTTATTTGGCAATTCAATGGGTAAAAATTTAAAAGGAAAAGATCGTTTAACAACTGCTTGGTTAAATAATAGCCCTTTAGCTATTATTGATAAAAAAACCAAGGAAGAGTTGTCTTCAGTTAAGTACTGGATTGATTGTGGTGATGATGACTTTTTAACTATTGGCAATGCCCAATTACACATAGCACTCACTAATAAGAATGTGCCTCACGAATTTAGAATGAGGGACGGTGCCCATAATTGGACCTACTGGAGAACCGGCATTATTGACGCTTTAGCTTTTATTGGCGATAGCTTTCATCAAAAATAATTTTATGTCAAGCACCATTAAAGTTTTTGTTACAGGAGGTACTTTTGATAAAGAGTACAATGAGTTAAATGGAAGTTTATTTTTTAAAGAAACACATTTACTTGAAATGTTACAATTGGGTAGAAGTAAATTAGATCTATCCATTACGACACTCATGATGAAAGATAGTCTAGACTTCATTGAAGCTGACAGACAAATGATTGCTTCAGCCTGTAATGAAATTAAAGAAGATAAAATTTTAATTACCCATGGCACAGATACCATGACCCTCACCGCCTCTTATTTAGCGAAGCATTGTAAAGGCAAAACTATTGTACTCACAGGCGCCATGGTACCTTATAAATTTGGTAGCTCTGATGGATTATTTAATTTAGGTAGTGCCCTAGCCTTTGTGCAAGTAGTAAACCCTGGCGTCTACATTGCCATCAATGGAAAAATATTTGAAGCAGATAAAGTTAGAAAGAATACCGATAAAGGTGAATTCGAAACGATCTAAATAAACTTTACTTTATAAAAAATACCTAAAGTATTTTAGGGATAGCGCGTATCTATTAAGTATTGAATTTTCCAACCTTCTTTTGTGCGCACTACTTGAAAAGAATCCACCCCTTGATGTATGTATTTCTCTTTAACATACAATTGATAAGGTGTCCATACACTGGCTAATTCTTTATTGATCAATATTTTATCAAAAACAATTCTTTCATCTAAGGCACCTACTGGTTGTTTTCCTACGCTATTAATAAAAGCTTGTACGCTAGCCTCTTTCACCACAGCCCCAGCCTCGCTTGATTGTATGGTTTGTATAACTGCATTTACTGAAAAGCAAGATTTAAGTAATACGGTATCACTATTTTTCATAGCAATAAACATATTTTCAATTACTCTTTTTACGCCTGTAGTATCTTGTGCGTAGCTATTTAATATAAGTATGCTTGTGAAAATGGTAAGGACTATTTTTTTTATCATGCTAGATTTATTTTAACTGAGTAGTGTCCACTCTAGTAGGGGTATCCTTTCCTGCAATAATAGACTGCGCACTTTTAGCAATGGCTTTAATAATTTCATTCATATTGTCTATATCTAAAGTTTGAAATTCATCACTAGGTTTATGATAGTTAGGTTCACTATCCATTTTAGAAGTAGAAATGGTATGTGCTGGAACTCCTAAACGTGCTAGTGTGGCATTGTCTGATCTATAAAATAAGTTTTGATCCGTGTAAGGGTCTGGATAAAAATTAAAGGCTGTACCTGCTAAATTCTTTTGTAAAATAGCGCCCATATCTGTTTTTTCATACCCCGTAATATAAGCGCTGTTTCTACCCCACTTACTTTCTGTACCAATCATCTCTAAATTAAACATAGCTTTCACCGTCATAGGATCAAACTGCTTTGAAAAATATTGTGCACCAAAGCCTCCTACTTCTTCTGCCGTAAAAGCCGCAAAAATTAAAGTGCGTTCATTGTTATTTAATTTTTTAAAATACTTAGAAAGCATAATCATAGCTGTCGTACCTGCTGCATCATCATTGGCTCCATTATAAATACTATCGCCATTCACTGCTCTTGCGCTATTAATACCTAAATGATCATAATGCCCAGAAAAAATTACAAATTCATTAGCAAGTGACTTACCTGGTATGACCGCTACTACATTGGCTAAATTTAAACTTTCAATTTTATGTGTAGCCTCAATAGTAAACTTTGTTGGTGTTGCAGTTGTTAAAACAAATACCAACGATTTCTGATTCTCCGTTAAATTTGATTTTAAGCTAGTTAAGCGGCCAAAATTCTGCGCAAAAGATTCATCCACTAGTATTAAATAATTTTTAGAGGCCCCCATATATTTTCTAATAGCCATACTAAAATTATCTTCTTTATTTATTTTCACCACCTCATAACCACTAACTTCTGTAATAGCAAAATTTGCTTGAGACGTTACTACTATTATATTTTTTTGATCCAAAGCATTACCGTCAAAATTGCCTGAGGCACTAATAAATTTCGCAGACATTCTTGAAAAAGATTGTAAATAAGTAGCACTATTTTTAAAAGTGGCTAAGCCTGCTTGTGCAAATTCATTAGCAATAAAAGCAGCCGCCTTATCAATGCCCTTGCTAAATGTTTTACGCCCTTCTAGTTCATCTGAGGATAAATACTTTTCAATACGTTCTGTTTCAGCTTTTGAAATTGTATTTAATACATCTTGACTCCAAGATTTTCCAGCAAATCCTACTGCTAATAATAACAGAGAAAATTTCATATACTTCATAAGGTAAATTTTTATGTGTTTCCTAATTATGATTTTTAAGATACTTCTTGCTTTATAAGGCATGCATTTAAAGCAAGACAAAATAGTCAAAATAGGCTAATTCATAAAACTTTTTGTTACATTAGCATATTATGGCAAGTGATCAAGAACTCATTATTCAGTTTCAAGCGTCTACCAATAGAGAAGCCAATTTCACTGCCCTTCTGAAAAAGCATCAGCAAAAAGTTTATTATCAAATTAAAAGAATAGTCACCGACCATGCAGACGCAGATGATATAGCCCAACTGGTATGGATAAAAATTTGGGATAAATTAGATGGCTTTAAAATGGAAAGCGAATTCACCACCTGGCTATTTAGAATTGCCTATAATGAGACCCTCAACTACCTACAAAAGCAGAAAAAACAGGGTACCAGCCACTCAAATAGCGACTTATTGGATTACGAGAACGCCACCGCCAGCTCGGATAGCCCCAAAAGCACTGAAATTCAAATTGGCCTTGACCGTGCAATTAGTCAACTGCCTGAAAAACAGAAGGTTGTGTTTATGCTGCGCTATTACGAGGGCTTTGATTATGAGAAAATTTCATCTATTGTTGGGACAAGTATTGGGGGCGCAAAGGCCAATTACCACCAGGCAGTGAAAAAAGTAGAGGGTTTTATTAAGCAGCTTTAAACTTATAGTATAAAAAATAGTCAAAATAAGGATATGGAAAAAGAGATGAAATTAGATAATCAAGATAATATAGGCAACAGCTTAGAACAAGACAGGGCCTGGGCAGAAAGCTTATTAAATAAACAAAGCCTGAGCCAATTTAACTTGTCTACAACGGAGGTGCCTTTAAATTATTTTGAATCTTTTCCTGATCAATTAATGAGCAGGATTGAAAGTGAAAAAAGAGAAAAATTAGAAAAGAAAAATCCAAAAATATTTTTCTTGCCTTCTTTTATGCAACCTTTAAGCAGGCTAGCTATTGCAGCTGCATTTATTATTGTTGTGGGCGGTTCATTTATTTTTCTAAATAATTCTGTTTCTAAAAAAACAGAGGCTTCCATAGTAGCTAATAATATTTCATTACATGAGCTTAGTAACGCAGAAATAGAATCTTATGTGGATGCCAATGAATGGATAGCAGAAATAGATGTACAAGCACAAATGCAAAAAGAAAATGCAAAACTTTCCAGTTTAGATGCAAAACAAATTCAAGAAATTGAAAAAATAATAAACAAATGAAAAAAATAATTTACTTTCTTTTGATAGGTATGATGATACATACATCTGTAACAGCTCAGCCTAATACAGATAAAAGACAAGGACCGCCTCCCCCTCCGCCAAGAGAGTATCAAAGAGGCGATGATCGTGGAAGAGATAATTATGGAAGGGACGATCGCGGCCCAGGACCAAGAAGGGGAGATAGAATGAGACCTGAACAAAGAGAAAAAATTGAAATATTTAAAATTCAATTTATTACAAAGAATTTAGAACTTAGTTCAAAAGAAGCGGAAAGCTTTTGGCCGGTCTATGAAGCGCATAAAAAAGCAATGCAAGAAATTATTAAAACTAAGATGAGCGATGAAATTCTAATGCAAGAAGCCATGCTAAATGCTAGAAAAAAATACAAAGCCGATTTAATGCCTGTATTAAAAATAGAAGAAAGAGTAAATAATGCCTTACGTGTTGAAAGAGACTTTCTAGATAAAATGCGTAAGGAAGTAAGTAAAAGAAGAGGCTGGGAACAGGAGGAATAAGTACTTCTATTAAGAGATAACATAATAAATAAAAGCGTCCCTAATTAAATAGGGACGCTTTTATTTTATAGCTTAGTTTTCGTATATTACAGTACATAATTAAATAGGTATTTATATGAAAAAACTAATAAGCATCTTGGGTATAGGACTACTCGTAATACTAAGCATTGTACTTGTCAAAACATTTACTAATAGCCCTGGCGCACACCAAAAAAGTGCTGCATTAGAGGCTGTTCCTACTAATGCCATTGCACATATGTCTGAGGCCATTCAGCTTCAAACGGAAACACCTAACGATGCTTATGAGTTTGATACGGCTACTTTTTTTGCCTACCGAAAATTTATGGAAAAGTCTTATCCATTAATTCATAAAAATTTACCTCGAACTACGATTGACAGTTTTAATTATATCTACGAATGGAAAGGAACGGATACAAGTTTACTTCCCATGGTATTAATGGCACACTATGATGTGGTACCTGTAGAAGCTTCCGCCGTTAAATTATGGCATGCGGTTCCTTATGGAGGTGAAGTGAAAGAAGGTTATATATGGGGAAGAGGTGTACTAGATGATAAATCAAGTATGATTAGTATTCTAGAAGCCACTGAAGCTCAATTAGCTAAAGGATTTCAACCTAAGCAAACAATATTATTATGTTTTGGGGCAGATGAAGAATCGAGTGGTAAAGGAGCTACTGCAGTTGTTAAATATTTTAAATCGCTGAATAAAAGATTTGATTTAGTAGTAGATGAAGGAGGAGAAATTTCTACAGAGGATATGAAAGATGTTAAAAGACCCATTGCCTCCATTGGTGTGGGAGAAAAAGGCTATGTCACTTTAATTTTGACTGCACAAAAAGCAGGAGGTCACTCCTCTATTCCTGGACAAACTACAGCCATTGATATATTAAGTAAGGGGCTTTATAAATTAAGAGAAAATCAAATGCCTGCTAAAATAATTCCTCCTATTAAAGCCTATTTAGAAAGAGTGAGTGGTTACACCGATAATTTTTGGAAAAAAATGATGCTTTCTAATATGTGGTTATTTGAAAAACAAGTCATCAATAATTTATCAGAATCGGCTAGTTCAAACGCTTTAGTGAGAACCACCATTGTACCTACCATTTTTAATAGTGGCGTAAGAGACAATGTCATTCCAACATTTGCTACAGCCTATATAAATAGTAGAATTTTACCAGGGGAAACACAACAAGATGTTTACAATTATGTAGAAAAGGCAATGAATGATACAAACATTAAAATTACTTACTACCATAATTATAGTACACTACCTTCTCCTACCACCGATATCAATAGTAAGGCATTTAAAAGAGTAGAGCAGGCTATCAATGCAATAGTAGATGATGTAATTGTAGCACCCATGCTCATGGTAGGTGCCACCGATTCTAGAAACTACAGAGAGCTTAGCGATGGAGTTATTAATTTTACACCTATCACCAATGCCAAAGGGTATCATGGTATTGATGAAAGATTATTAGTAAGTGATTTTCAAAAATGTATAAATTTTTATACTTTGTTAATTCAGGGTTCGAAATAAATTTGAAAAATCAAATAAGAATAATTGATAAATAAAAGTATATCTAAATATTTTGAAAATTATTCAAATTATTAAAATGAAGTCCTATGCTGCCTAATAAAATTTTTACTACAATTAGTTTACTTGTTTATTTAATATTTTTTAATATGTCTACCTCAGAAGCACAGTACCAGCCATTATATAAAACGATACCTAATAATATTTCTTCAAAAAATCAAGAATCGGAATCTGATACTGTGGGCATATTAATTGTAGAGAAGGTATCTATACCTAGTTACCAATATTTTAGAGTAGCTAATGACAATACTAAAAGACCTTGTGTTATTATTTGTCCAGGGGGTGGTTATAGTATTCTTGCTGCGGGACATGAAGGCAGCGATGTAGCAAAATATTTTAATAGTATTGGAGTGAACGCTATTGTTTTAAAATATAGAATTCCGAATGATGCGAATCAAATAGATAAATCCATTGCGCCTTTACAAGATGCACAGCAGGCAATACTACTAGCAAGAACCCATGCAGCTAGCTGGGGCATTGATCAAAATAAAATAGGTATCATGGGCTTTTCAGCAGGCGGTCATTTAGCGTCTAGCCTGGCCACTCATTATAGTGATGTTAAAATTGAAAATCCCACTAAGGTTTCATTAAGACCAGATTTTCAAATACTTATTTACCCAGTCATTAGTTTTGGTCCTGAAGGACATGAGGGTTCAAGAATTAATTTAATTGGTAATGCCAAGGATGAAAAGACCAATAAAGCCATTGATTATTTTAGTAGTGAAAAGCAAATTACCAAGGACGCCCCTATTGCTTTTTTAGTACACTCGAAAGACGACGACGCAGTACCCGTAGCTAATTCCATACATTATTATGATAATTTAACAGCTAATAAAGTACCTGCTGAAATTTATTTATACGAAAAAGGAGGCCATGGCTATGGCATGAAAAACCCTACCAGTGAAATTATATGGACCAGCGTTATGAAAACCTGGATGCAGAAAACTAAAATTATTCAGTAGCCTTTTTAACTATGCTGCCCTTCCATCCAAAATAGGCTACTACGGCGAAAGCCACTAGTGGCACTATATAACCCATTTGTATATTACCGGTAGCATCGCTAATTAATCCAAAAATACGAGGTAAAATAGCACCCCCTACTATGGACATGACTATTAAACTACTGGCCATTTCAGTATCTGGGCCTAGTTGCTGAATACCTAATGAAAAAATAGTGGGAAACATAATTGACATAAAAAAGCAAATGCCTATTAAGGCATAAATGGTAATCATTCCTTTCGCAAAAATAGCTACCAAGCATAATAGCACACATACAATAGCAAAAGAAGTTAATAAATTACGAGGCGTAAAATATTTCATTAAAGCAGTGCCTAAAAAACGGCCTACTAAAAAAGCAAGGCCCCCCATACTTAAATAATCGGCAGCTTGTATATCTGAAATTTGAGCCGACTGAGTGGCATATAAAATAAATAAACTAAGTACACATACCTGAGCACCTACATAAAAAAATTGTGCGATCACAGCCCAGCTTAAATGGGAATGTCTAAATGTTTTTAAAATGGTTGTATGCTGGTTGGCCGCATTTTTATCTCTAATATCGGGTAGCTTTATTTTAAAAAATAAGAAGGCGATACATAAAAGAATAATACCTAAAATGGTATAAGGTGTTTTAACGGTATAGGCCTCTGCTGCCAAGGCCGCCTTTTGAGCAGCAGCTGTCATAGATCCTAATTGCTCCCCAGTATAACCCTTGGTTAAGATTATTCTTGCACCAATAGCAGGCGCTAAGGCCGCAGCTAAGCCATTGAAGGATTGAGCTAGGTTTAGTCTTTGAGTAGCTGTACTAGGATCGCCCAATGAAGAAGCATAAGGGTTTGCAGCGGTTTCTAAAATAGTTAAGCCACAGGCAATTACAAATAAAGCAAATAAGAAATAGTTATAAGATTGATTATTCGCAGCCGGTACAAATAAGAATGAGCCTAATGCAAATAATAAAAGACCTGTAATGATACCTGTTTTATATCCCCATCTTTTCATAATATATCCAGCAGGCAAGGCCATAAAGAAGTAGGCTACAAAAACCGAGGAGTCTACCAAGGTAGACTGAGTAGTTGTAAGGGTAAATGATTTTTTTAAATGCGGAATTAAAATGGGATCTAAATTATGTGCAAAGCCCCATAAAAAAAATAAGCAAGTAATTAATATAAAAGGAATTAGGTCTGATTTAGTTTTTTGCATAGCACATAAATTATATTTAAATATAATCTATCCAAAACATTTAAGCAAAAAATAAGCTAAGAGAATAGCATTAAAAGAGGCTAAAGGCCTACTTTTGAATAAGTTTCAAATCATATTACAACACAATTTAAACAGAGCAGAGGCTAATAAAACCTTTAGCCTTACAAATAAAAACATATGAAAAAATTATTATTAAGTATTACTTGTCTATTCGCTAGTCTTATGATTTTCGCGAATGTATCTAATGCACCTATTTCAAATGTTAAAAAAGCTATCTCCACATTTGCAAAAGAGCCAGCACGTGATTATTACTTAATACAAGTATACCACTGTACTACTAGCAATCAAATTGAAAATATAGACGCTTTTTTGAAAAAAACTTTTCTTCCTTATTTACATCAAAATGGTATTGAAAAAGTAGGTGTATTTGCACCACTTGATAACGATACCGCAAGCGATAAAAGATTATACGTTTGGGTGCCCTTTAAAAATATTCAAAAATTAGACGAGCTTGATCAAAAAATTGAAGCATTGGATCCTATGGGAAATGCCGCAATTATACATTTAGAAAATGCAGATGGTAGTTTACCTTATACTAGAATAGAAAAAATAATAACTAGAGCTTTTAAGTTTCAGCCTCAATATGTAACAAAATCCTCGCTTACTAAATCGAGTAGTCGTGTTTATGAATATAGAAGTTATGAAAGCCCTACAGAAGCTATGCATTTAAAAAAAGTACATATGTTTAATGAAGGCGGAGAAGTGACACTTTTTGAAAGTCTTAACTTTAATGCTATTTTTTATTCAAAAGTAATTGCAGGTAGCAGCATGCCGAATTTAATATACATGACCAGCTTTAATAGTATGGAAGACCGCAATGCACATTGGAAATCCTTTGGAGAGGCTCCTTTATGGAAAAAGATTTCTGCCGCTCCTGAATATTTAAATACAGTGAATAGAAATGAAACTGTTCTTATGAGCGCTCGTGATTACGCCGACTTTTAGTCGACTAATTCCATACCCATTAATTTAATAAGTTCTAATTGCGCATTACAAAGTTGATATTGGTATTGCAATTGATTTAACATTGCTCTTTGGTAGTCTGCATTGGTAGAAGTTATTTCAATGGGAGTAGCTGTTCCATTTTTTAATTTACTCACGCTTAATTTTTGTGCAAGTGCCGCTTGCTCAATTTGAGTAGCTGCATTTTTAATTCTTGCTTGATTACTTTGAATATCTATTAAAGCTGCTTGAATATCTTTTTCAAAATCATGAATTTGTGACGCTACATTGGTTTCACTTAAAGCCAAGCTACGCTCTTGAATTTTAATTTGTTGTTTGATCTTGCCGCCATTAAACAGCGGTACAGAAAATCCAATACCTGCATTATAATTAAAGCGGGGGTCATTGATTTGAGGTAGGTAGCCATTTCTAGAGCCCACACTCGCTTTCATGCCTACATAAGGGCGCTCATTGAGTTTAGTAATAGCCACATCTGCCTTTGTAACATTCACCTTATCCTTTGCAATGGCTATGCTAGGATTATGTATCAAGGCCATTTGCATAGCTTCATCAGAAGTGTAATTTTTTAAGCTTATACTTAATTGACTTTCGCTAATTGTAGCCACCCCTGTTGCATAATTTAATAAATTTAATAATTTTTTCAAATTCGTTTCAAGGTCAATCTTTCTGTTTAACTCATTGTCAATTTTAGATTGAATGGTCAATAAATCTAACTGAATCGCATTACCATTTTTTAGCTGGGTTTCAATAATGGTCTTATTTTCTGTCAATAATTGGAGCACTTGATTTTGTATTTCAATAGCCTTTTTAGCATAAATAATTTGGTAATACAATTGGCTTATTTGAAAAAATAAACTGTGTTCCAATTGCTTTGCGATATGTTTAGAGGTTTGTAATTCTAATTTAGCTTTTTGAATGTTGGATGCTAATCTTCCAAAATCAAATAAAGTATACGTACCATTTAAAGCACCTGATACATTATGTACCGGAGCAAATTGAAAAGTTTTTTCTCCAAAGGCCACTTCAATTTTTGGTTGCACATAAGCATAACTCGCATCCATGGTAATGTCTGGATACTTATTCAACTCCGTTAAAGTGAGTTTATCTTCTGCTAATTGCACAGCCTGTTCCACTTCTTTCACTTTAGGAAAATATTGTAAGGACAGGTTTAATAAATTTTTAAGTTCCCTATTTACTAAACCCTGTGACATAGCACTAGTGTAAGCACTTACAATCACTACTATACATAAAACTATTTTTTTCATATCTCTTTACTTTATAAGTATAAATACATTTATTTTAATGTGCTTCTGCAGCAGCTTTTGCGGCAGCCTCATCTGTTTTTTTATTCGTTCTTAAAAAGAATACTAAAGGAATGACTATAATAAAGAAAATACCCACTAACCTGAAAGTATCTAAATAAGATAAATAATAAGCCTGTCTATCTACCGACATGTCAATCATTTTATAAGCTCTCTGTGTAGCGCCATGTAAGTCGCCTGTTTTAGCAGCAATGCCTTGTGTTACCGCAGTCACTCTTTCTTGCCACTGAGCGCCATCCGATGGCATATTCGAAATTAAATTGGTACGGTGTAGATAATATTGTCTAGCTACATAATTATTGGCCATGGCAATACCAAAGGCACCCCCTAATTGACGAATCATATTATTTAAAGAAATACCTGCTGCATAATCCTTGGGCGCTAGTCCCACTACTGCCTGATTTATTAAAGGCAGTTGACTCATTGAAATACCAAAGGCTCTAATTAATAAAGGCCAGAAAAAATCCCATTTGCTAGCATCTAAAGGCATATTGGCACTATAAAAAGCATAGACCGAAAACAAACTAAAACCAACAATTACAAAAGGAATAGGCGATACGCCCTTGCTCATTAATTTTCCAATAATGGGCATCATAATTACCCCTGCCAGTGTGGGAGGCAATAAGGAGATACCTGTTTCAAAAGCGGTATAGCCCATAATTCTTTGGGCAAGCACAGGATACACAAACACAGAGGTAAACAATCCAAAACCCGCCACAAAAGTAAAAATGGTAGTGAAGGCTAAGTTTCTATTTTTCAATACCCGCAAATTCACTGCAGGTTGTTTGATATTTAATTCATACAGTATAAAGGAGACTAGCCCAATAACAGCGATACCAGAACAATAACGAATGGTTTCACTATTGAACCATTCTTCCGATTCACCTCTTTCTAGTACATATTGCAAACATCCAATACCTGCCGCGAGTAGCATAATACCGGTATAGTCAATTTTAATGGCATCCTTGCCCTTGCCCTCTCCTTCTTTTTTATCAATAAAGGTGAAGGATAAAAAAATGGCAATAATTCCAATAGGAATATTAATGGTGAAAATTAAAGGCCAACTATTGTGCTCAATAATCCAACCGCCTAAGGTAGGACCCAAGGTGGGACCGAGTACAATACCCATACCAAATAAACCTGCCGCCATGGGTCGGTCCTTAGGTTCAAAAGCATCAAATAAAATAGCTTGTGAAGTAGAGAGTAATGCGCCTCCTCCTATACCTTGTACAAAACGCCAAATAATTAATTCAATTAAACTATCGGACTGGCCACATAAATAAGAAGCGGCTGTAAAAATAATCATCGATACGATGTAGTAATTTTTACGGCCAAAATATTCTGCTAAAAAACCAGTCAGTGGAATAATAATAACATTCGCAATCGCATAAGAGGTAATTACCCAACTCACATCTTCAATACTGACGCCTAAGCTTCCTGAAATATCGTTTAAGGCAACATTAACAATAGAAGTATCGATCAACTCCATAATGGCAGCTGATACAGTAGTAATAACAATGATGGCTCTTGCGAATCCCTTAAGCGCTGGCATATGAACTATTTGTCAACGGTGATAAATACGCTCATACCTGCTCTTAATTTATTTTTAAAAGCAGCTTGATTGTTAATAGCAATTTTTACAGGAATACGTTGTGTTACTTTAATAAAGTTACCACTTGAATTATCCGGAGGAAGTAATGAAAACTTTGCACCTGTTGCATCGCTTAAACTTAATATAGTACCTTCTATAACTAGATCTGCAAAGGCATCTAAGCGAATATTTACTTTTTTGCCTTCTTGTAAACTCTCTAATTGGCTTTCTTTGAAATTAGCTACAATCCAGTAACTGCTGTCATTTACGATAGAAAATAAAGGTGTTCCCGCTTGCACAAACTGTCCAATATTAATATTCTTCTTTCCAATTTTACCAGCACTAGGTGTAATAATTTTGGTATAAGATAATTTCAATTCTGTTTCTTTGATTTTTGTTTTCTTCATATCAATCAAAGCCATGGCTCTATTCACATTTTGTCTTAGTACCGCAATTCTATTATTCGCTGTAGCTAATTCAGTTTGCGCATTGCTCAATTCTTGATTAGAAGAAGACAATTGAAATTCTGTTTCTTCTAATTGCTTTCTTGTAATGGCTTGTTCTTTAAATAAATTTTGATCTCTATTTAAATCGTTATTCGATTTTTTTTGCTTAATTGTTTTTAAATCAATCAAGCCCTTATTATTTTTCAAAGCTAATATGCCGTTTTCTAATTGCGCTTGCGCATTAGAGACATCTGCTAATGATTGTTGTAGGTCGGCTTTTTGCTCTTCTAATTGCATTTGTAATTCAGCATCGTCAATTTCAGCCACTAATTGATTTTGTCCCACAGAATCATAGTCCTTGATGGAAATAGTTTTTACATACCCTGCAATTCTGGTTAAAACAGGCACAATTGAAGTTTCTATTTGTGCATTATCAGTTGTTTCGTGTGTGATAGAAAAAACAACTTTTTTACCCCCAAAATAAAGGGCAACCACTAATAAAGTACCAATAACTACTTTACGAATATTGGCTTGTTTTTGCTTTTTTTGCTCCTCCATAATATTATAAAAATTAATATATTAAATGAGGCCACAAGGTACCATAAATATGTTAGACTCAAATCATTATGGAATTATCTCTATATGATATTCCTGTATCAGGCCTGGGTTTTCAGGTGTTAAAGTAAAGGCCAATTTTATTTTCTTTTCTTGACATTGAATAATACAATAGCCCCTCATTTGATTTTCTGGAACCATTTCGCCCACAGATATAATTTCTCCTGCTTCTTTTAATATCGCTGCTGCTTGTTTTTTCAAAGTTTCAATAGGATAATCTTCAAAAAAGTTCTCTGCAAAAATAGGTAGGCTAGAAGTGAAATTAGGAAGCATAGAAACTAATTGTACTTTCCTCTTCTGTAAAATGGGGGAAACGCTAATGACCCTCGGCTTTAATTTTGCCAATTGTACAATGGTATCAAGGACAGCATTGTTAATGCCTGAAGTAGGCGCATAAGTCACATTGGCAAATAAAATAACCCCAATACCATACTCAGGCATAAAACGCCAATTACTTCCAAAGCCTGGCAGGCCACCACTATGACCCACGCTTTTTCTACCTAAAGCATCTTGTATCCAAGTTAATCCATAAGTATAACTATCGGTAGCAGCTAATACGCGTCCACTTGGATATTTATAATTAGGCATTAAAGAAATAAATTTAGAAGCCTGATGCATTTCTCTAAGGCTACTTCTTTTAATGGGAAAAGTTTCTGCATCATTTCTTTCTGGCCAAGCCAATTCATGAAGAGCTACATATTTACTAAACATATCAATAGAAGTAATCATACCACCCATGGCTCCATAAATACCATCATGTAATAAAGTTTCTTTTCTCCAATTATTATTGATGTATCTGTATCCATTGGCTAAAGTTTTCTCTGGTACATTGGCAAATTCATAAGTAGTTTCATTCATGCCAATAGGTGCTAAAATATTTTTCTTTATATACGCATCATAGCTTAAGCCCGATACTTTATGAATAATATATCCAAGCATGGTAAAACCTAAATTAGAATACTCGTATTCTAAGCCCGCTGCATTGGAAAAAGAAATGCCTTCTTTAATTAATTTCAATAATTCATTTTCTGTATCAGCTAATTGTCTGTCGCCCCAAGGGTTATCCTCTGGGAAACCTGCACTATGACTCATTAAATGACGAATGGTAATAACTGGCTCATCCTTAGTTAGGCCCTGTCCTTTCATAGTAGGTATATACATTTCAACAGGATCATCTAAATGCAGTTTGCCCTGGTCTCTTAATTGAAGAATTGCTAAGGCCGTAAAACTTTTAGACATGGAGGCAATTCTAAACATAGAAGAAGAACTGGCTGGAATTTTTTGTTCCAAATTCGCATAGCCTCCACTACTCTTAAATACTAATTGGCCATCCACTACAATACCAAAAGCATAACCAGGAAAATGATGTTCTTCTGCAAATTTTTTGATCATATTTTCTGCAACAGGAAATGTAGTGGCGATACGATTATTTCTTTCAGCATCCTGGTACCTTGCAGGTGAAAAATTTGCAGGCGTTTGTGCATGAGCTGTTTGATTTACTAATTGTATACTACATACAAAACTTAGTAAAATAATAATGCGGTTCATTTGTATATTTTTCATACTATTATTTATAATGCTATTTATTAAATTTTCTATTGATAAATTCAAAAGCAGCTTCATCTACTTTAAGCCAGCTTTTATATAATAAGAAGCCATGGATTTCATCGGGGAAAATAATTTCTTCCACGTCCACTTTTTGTCTTCTCAATTGTTGAATCATATGAATGGTTTCAGCAAAGGGAACATTTCTATCATCGTCTCCATGAATAAATAATACTGGGCTTTTCCAACCCTTAGCGGTAAATACAGGTGAGGCTTTATAGGCTACTTGCCCTGCTGCAGGAAAGCGCAGGCTATCATACCAAGGAGCGAAATTAGGCTCTTCATCG
>Ga0114962_10002032_pt1 | contig 17222 bp, 15 predicted proteins | sample C_130820_MF_Meta_FD_87017 | JGI IMG/M metagenome (GOLD analysis project Ga0114962, IMG submission 87017) | Freshwater microbial communities from Lake Croche, Canada to study carbon cycling - C_130820_MF_MetaG | ecosystem: Environmental > Aquatic > Freshwater > Lake | place: Lake Croche, Canada...
CGTAAATGGTTGCTGAATGCAGATGAGTGACAGGGATTTTCGCTGGTCTTGTGTAAGAGGGAGTAGATCAAGAGCAAACATCCATTGATGGAATCCGTCTGTCCAGCGAATGTTTCGATGGAGGAGCCCATAGACAATTGCACGGATTTCCTTGACATCTGAGAGTTTCGGCGGGGTCTCGAGCCAGCGCTTATATATTGTCACAATTTCCTGCTCAGGTGTGAGAATTGATGACGCCTTTGAATTAGGCGGCGCGTTTTTCAATAGATGCTCGAGTGAAAGATCAGTTGCCGATACAACTGGGAGCTCAATGCACCAATCGGCTAGACGCGGTGAAAGAGGATGTTCACTCGTCAGCCAGAGCACAGTGTCCTGATAATTTTCCTCTAAGAATGCCTGGAGGAAGAGGACAGATTCGCTGCTCAAGAGATGAGCATGATAGAAAACGAGACAGCGCTGACTATGTCCTGACGATAGGACTTGGCTGCCCCTGCCCCATCGTTCCAGAATGGATTTTACGTATTGCTTATCTTGCAATGACATACGGGCACAGTCAAAGCCCCAGTGTAGAATACTGATTTCCATGGGTAAGAGTGCCTTTTCAGAGGCTTCATCGGCCGCATCGTCCTCAGTGACTTCGCCACCTTGGAGAGGAGCATTCCAGCTTTGGCGTTTTATGCAATATAGTTGGCCGATTGATTTTGCCCAAAGTTGGAGTTGATTTTGGAGAGCCTTTCGTTTGCCGGATCCGGGAGGTCCTCTCCAGCAAATAGATAGGCCGAGAGACATTATTAGAGGATGATTGTGTTACTTCTTTAGGGCTGGTCTAAACAGTGTCAGCATGTGTCGTGTAGGAGGAGATGGAATGGCAGTTACCTATTCAGAAAGTGGAGATCGGAAATATCAATATTGGATCGCCATGGGCAAGAGAGCATAGGAGAGAATATGAGCAGAAACCGATGGCGCCGTTGTCGTACTTTGGCACTCAGTTTCGCATTCCCTTTGTGAGTCTGTTGTTTCCGCCGCTGCCTATTCTGGAATATGCCCAGTCATCTGGCAAGCTTGTCTTGGATATGTCTGGCACAAACTTGGCCTGTATTAAGTTGCAGACCTTGCAGGATACTCTGATTGGGGCTATTGTCTACCACCAGTATGGCTGGTTCAAGAGCGAGTATAGCAAGGAGAGTGTAAAAGGGGGTTTTCAGCCTATTTTTACGGAGAATCATCTTCATTTATATTGTCCTGCCCTGGCTCATGGCATAAGGGGGGTGCCTATTTTCAAGGATGGGAAGTGGCATGCGAATTTCACACCTGACGATTTGGCAGTGGGGTGTAAAATTCGGGTGGCTGTTAAGATTCATGGGATTAGTTTTTTAAATTCGCCTGATGGTAATTGGAGTGGGAGGTGCCGGTTGCAGCACAGGGTGATTGGGATTATTGTGCAGAGCTGAGAGGCTTGAGCCTTTGGCTTGGGCGCAAGCCGCTAGGCTTGCTCTTTAGCAGGCCTTCAAGCCTGCCATCTCATAATATTCATACTCAACATGATTGCAGTAATTGAATAGCCTATTGATCCAGCCGCAACAACCGATATTAATATCTGCCAAACAATCGGCTCAGTAACTTCTTTATATGCTCCCATTATTCCTATGAATAATAAGAGCGTTCCAATAAATTGCGGGATAAATATCTGGGTCAAATATTGTTCTCTACTTAATTTTGAATTCTGTGCATTTGCGATAACAGTGGGTATAAAAAGCATAAGAAGACCAACTGACATTAATCCATAATATAGCATACCCATCTCTCTGAAATGCTCTTAGACTTTCGTTACTGTCACTTGATACAGGGAAAACACAACAGCGATTTGTGAGATAAAAAGACTGGCAAATGCTAAGAGAAAGACAGCCAAATATTTATTAGCGATTCTGGTGAATAAAAGCCATAGAGCAAAGCCCACTGCAAAAACGCTCACGCCGGTTAAAACACTTATGATATTTGTTCGTACACGATCGTCAACTGTTAATTGATTTGATGTTCCGTGATTAATCACGCTGAATTGTAATATAAGAGATACAATAACTACAATTATTCCTATAACAGACATTACAATACCAAATGTAGAGTATCTCGGAGTTATTGATATTTTTCCTGGTTGCTCAACACTTTCCATCTCTCTAACGTGAAGTACCGAATTTAAGAGCTCCTTCACTTCGCTCAGTCGTCTTAAATTCTTTATACTTCACATTATTCGCGGACAGTCCGAAAATATAAAATTTAAGAACTGGCGTTCTTAAATTTTATATTTGACGGTATAAGTTCATGGTAAATTCGCTACTTCGTTGTATGCATAGATAAACCCATCTTTCCAACCTGGCTTACTGTAGGACTGTCTGTATGAAGATAAACATAAACTCCTAAAAGTACAAATAGTAATAAAACATTTACTATAAGAGGAATCCAGGTATATTTATCAGTGTTTAGTTTGCGACTCATAGGATTTGCAGATGTAGCCACCATTCTGTTTCGTACGTAGAGTTAGAATGGTGCTGGTAGATTCAAAAAGAAGAGGCAGACAGAACAGACATAACAGACATACCAGACACACCAGAAAACGTAAACAAACGGAAAAGACACCAGGACCTAATCAGTGTCACCCGAGAGTAAAGAATAGACCAACAATTGGTTGTCTCCCTCGATCTGTGTTAGAGGAGTCTGCTCGGAAGCTCGGATTGTCTGCAGACTCTGGAAATATTCTACAAAGCCTCGCGTCTCATTTGAAGGTGGATCCGAATCATCAACGCTCATTTTTAATGAGCCTGCCTTTATCAGATATTGAGAAGAAGGAATTAGCACATAAATGGCTACGTCCAGCTATGCCTCCCAAGTGGAAAGAAGACCCCGATATGTGGCTCGACAGTAATAATATTCGTGACGTTATGCATCAATATGAAGAGGCGCGTCCCGATTTCAAATTCTTAGGTCCCTACCCCATTGATTTTGCCGTGCGAGATCCTTATGATACATCTGGCGATGATAAATGTCTAATCGGCGAAATGTGTACCTTGGACTTGGATGAAGAGACTATGAAAGGCAAGAAATATATAGGAATTGTCTATAATTTGGATCCACATTATAAGGGTGGGTCGCATTGGGTGGCAAATTTTATAGATATTGGGCGACAGAAATGTTATTATTTTGATTCATATGGAATGAAGCCACCGAAGCAAGTATATGCTTTCATGCAATGGCTGGGTATTCAGAAACCGCAGATATGTCTGGGATGGAATGGCAGGCGATTTCAGTATTCAGACTCAGAATGTGGTATGTATAGCATGTATTTTATTGAAAGAATGTTGGCTGGAGAGCCATTTTTGAAATTCTGTCGTCGTGCTCCCCCCGATCGTTTTATGTTAGATATGCGGGATTGGATGTTTTCTACCTGAAGCGACTCAGGAGCTGAAGGCCGCGGCAACAAGATCTCAATGTGAATATTGCGACATAGTTAGAATGTCTTCACAGACCGAGAATTTCTTTAGTCCGAAAAATGAAGCAATGCTCCAACGTGTCCTATACACCGATATATGTCGGCGTATAGGCGGCGATTTGAATGAAAAGGAGGCTACTCGCCTAATGAAGACTGTAAAACACTATATGGTTGAAGTAAGCCGTGTAAAAGGGGATGGTGCGCCTGTCTCATCCCTAAATAAGGAAGTTCTGCAGGTTGTTTTGCCTGATTACATGATGTACATGGAAAGAAATACCCGGACTTCTGGGCGTTCTGTTATATCCGATATTGAAACGGGACCGCCTATATCCGCGCAGACAAGTATGATGGCTATAGAAGACGATGCTCCGCGACAGAAGGAGCAGCTTGACGTGGGCGTGGCATTCAGCCAGCTGCAGGCAAGACGTCAAACTGCTAATGCTAGACCCCGTGCTCCTGAGATGCAGGATTTCCGCTTGACGCTGGCCGATGAGGGTCCCGTGTCTATTGACACCTTCGAGCGCATCAAGCAGGAGAGAGAGGAAGAGGCTGCGCGTCAGCAGAGAACTGCTGCTTCTGCTTCTGCTTCTGCTTCTGCTTCTGCCTATGCTCCTGCCTATGCTCCTGGAGGAGGAGGAGGAGGAGCAGCAGCAGCATCCATAAGCCCTTCTATGCAAAATTTCGTGCGGGCGACCGATGGGTACTCAAGGGATCGTAAAAGAGCAGAAGAAGAGTCCGAGGCCGCATATGCTGAAATAGAGCGAAAACAACTTGAGGCACGTGCTGCTGCGGCTGCCGAGAGTCAGGCGAATCTTCCTATGCCCCCCGATATGCGTTCCCTCATTTTAGGTGATCGCGAGAGTCTTGACCGCACCTATAATCGTCTGCCAAATGCAAACGCAAACGCAAACGCAAACGCAGGAAATTCTACGCTTGCCCCTGGTGATATCGGGCGCGAATCAATGAATAGTCGTCAGCAAACGATCATAACACGTGAGCCACAGTCAATGGAATATAAGGAAACTGAGTTGAATTTGTTCGCATACAGTGGTGACCGTGACTGGATCAGTAACTCCACCGAGACACGCTATAATTTTACAGTGTCTTTCGATCCGAGTAATATGCCTGTAGGTCTTCGTATGACTCCCGCGACTACTGCAAAATTCCGCAATATTGTGCGCATTGAGCTGGTAAAGGCAATCATGCCTGGCGAGTCGCTCGACAATCTTGTAACACGCAGTTATAACCCCGCCGGCGGTGGCTTATTCACATATTCATCACCCTATAATATTAACGTTCTGAGCTTCCCTTTTATTCAAGTTCGCATCCCTGAGCTGGAGAATAATAATTACGGAACAAATCTGGGGTTGACTGCGTCTTTTGGTGTTCTGCAATATGATGCAAACTGGATTTACGATACGACGAATTCAAATACCCGTGGCTACCTGGCGATGATCCCTAAGTTCATGAAATGCCAGAAAACCTATTCTCCTACTCCGTTGGCCACTATCCAACGCCTAACCTTTCGTTTTGAACGCCCTGATGGAACTCTAGTAAGCACGATTCCTGACATTCTTGATATTAACCAAATTCGTAGTTCGAAAGAGATTGCCGCATCAGCAACAAATCCTTATGGATATGATGCAACAGTTGAGAATGGAACATCAGCCGCCTATTATTTCTTGAATACCACAACATTCTTTAATCATTTAACCGTGACAACGGGTGATCGTATTATGATAAGAAATATATCATGGCTCGGAAATGCAACTGGCGATGCTTTAGCACAGATCCAGCATTTCTTAGAGTTTATTGAGCAAGATGGGGGATTTATTGTGGTTGATACAGGATATAGTAGTGGAGCTTTTAGTCAGTTTTCCGTAGGATCAAATAGCCAGGGCTACTGTAATTATATCGTCTTACGTGGAAAGTTCTCCGATCCCACCACTGGTGCAACATCAACAGCGGCACTTGGAAAAATTTCTGATGCAAGTGTACCTGGAACTTTGGTGCCAAATACAATTACAACTTTCCTTGCTAATACTCTAACATCTTCTGGTCGTCTTCTCAATCAGAGCCACCAAGTGCAAGTTGTTTTACGCGTGATTGTAAGAGAGATGGACTCAACAAGTATTATACGTCCTGATATATTGTAATTGTCTTGTAGTTATGAAAGAAGGAAACATACATATAGTATTGATTATATTATTCATTATTATAGTATGTCTATATGAATTTTCTGGGGATTCAGTGCCAGTTCAACCTATAGAAGGCAAAGGGGACAAGGAAAGCAGCGAAGTTCCAGTGCGGCCTCCTCAGCTAAATGGTGCCGAAACAGTCTGGATCTGGTTTGAAGAAGAAACGCCTATAATTCTTCGTTGCGATTTGAATTTGCTTCAAGACAGTAAAATAATTCCAGAATTCAATGCACAGAAGTTAAAGAGTTATGTCTTACCATCTGACGAAAATATTGCCTTTTTCACGACCTTTGAGTACCGTCCTCAGACTGAGAAAATCTCTTTTTCTATTCTCACCCAGAGTGGATTTATTGTCGGTTTTAATAATAATCCTACTGAAACAACCAGCCCCTTGGATTGGGGCGCATGGGCTACAAAACATCAGAATAATCCTCGCTTATATACAAGCAATGAATATCCTATTGAAAAAAAGAATGTATTTATGATTAAATGGTATAATACTATAAATTACCCCTTTTTCCGCTGTATATTAAATTTCGCCAATAATCCTTATAAAGATATATATCCAACCCAAGATATAAGAGCACCTTGGTTACAATATGAAATGTGTAGAAAGAAGAATAAACTGGGATTTTATGAAAAGCGATGGGGAGGATCATGTGCTATTCGCGACGGCCAACCCGTTTATTCATTTGACACTGTACATTCAGGAGTTGTATTTGATACTTCAGAGTTGCCGCATATGAGTTTCATAAGCACAAGTCGTTGGTCTACGAAGGCAAGATTTGGATTTACTGCATTCAAGGCAATCACACTTCTTGTGCGTCCCAAGGTCTTTATTGCTTCTAAAGCGGCAATTGCACCTGATGAAGCAGGTATATTTAATTTTGGAGAAACGAGTCTTTCCTTACTATATGCAAAAGGGAAATATGCTTTCTATTTCTCTGCTCTAGGAAATCATATAACACTGAATTGCTTAATAAATGAATGGAATTATATAGCGATTCAATATATAGGTGATATAAATGGAGTTCGTACATTTTCCTGCATATCGATGGGATACGATGAGTTGTGTAAAGATGTGAATCGACAGAAAGAATTTTGTAAATTATCGGGACAAGTCGATAATACAGGCGCATATGTCTTCCCTTATATTAATACACCGTCGAAATCGAAGTTTTCTGATAAAATATGTCTTGGGAGTTATTCTGTAGTTGAGGGTTCTGCTCTTCCTGGAGTTGGAGGAACGGGAGTTTTTACCCCTGGAGGAACAGGCGGAAGAATCGGCAACTCTTTTACAGGAGATATACGATGGCTTCATGGATTTCGTGACTATATTGACCCTTATATTCTTTCAAATGATTTACAAGGGTGGTCTAAACCATCATTATAGAAAGGTGTAAATGGACTGGGTTCCTCATATATATATGCTATGTAATCCTGAGAAGGAGCCGCTACGCTATGAGACCTTGAAAAATCATTTTAAGAATCGTGGAATTCCTTCTGATAAGGTGCATTGGGTAAAAAGTATTTGGGGTAGTGAACTTACTAGCGAACAAGTATTTTCTGCGTATGATCCCTTTCATCACAGATTTGGAATGAAGGAAAATTTGTCTCTGCAATCACTTGCCTTGAGCCGAGGGGAGGTGAGTCTAACTCTAACCTTTCGTGAGGCAATGCGTCAGATTCTTCAGGCCGGCCATGAAATATCTATGGTATTTGAATCAGATATTTTCTTGCGTGAAGATTTCTTGCCGCGGCTCGAGACTGTGTTAAAGGAAAGTGCGAAGGATGAGAATGCTGATTGGGATTATATAAGTCTTGGCGAGGGAGTTGGGACTCGGCCTACTGGGTGTGGACAGCTCTCATATTTTTGTGAGACTACGCTTCATGTTCCCCCTCATCAATTTGTATTTCGTTGCTGTGATTCTATGTTATTTCGCCGCAAATTTTTGGAAAAGGTGTGGCAAACGTTTATTCCTGTGCGTGAATGCTTGGATTGGGAGATGAATATTCAGCTTATGATTCATAAGGGTGTGGCGCGGTGGGTCGATCCGCCGTTGGCCGAGCCTGGGACTGGACGAGGGCGATACCATTCTTCCTTACCCGCCTAAAATAGCTCAGGTGATATGGGTTTTCCATCAGAATCTGCATCAGCTGTTCCAACTTTCTTAACCATTTTAAGATCCGCGCGACCATACAAGTTATATGTTAAAGGGACAATTTGTCCCTTTTGCAGAACAGGGACGGCTAGATAGGGAACCTTATTAATTATTATTTCACGAGCTTTGATTGTGCGTTTGGGCTTGGGTGCTGGCGCAGGCGCAGCAGCCGCAAGCACAGGTGCAGGGGCAGGAGCAGGAGCAAGCTCTCCTTCGCTTGCAGCTGCAGCTGCAGCTGCATCTCCTGAAAAGGCGTCTGCAGCCGAAGGAGCAGGAGCAGGAGCAGAATCACTCACAAGTGATTCATCAGGATATTTCGTACTGGTCTCCGCAATATCCTTCTTCAAATCTGGATGAATCGCATATTGCTGCGGCGTACCTGGGAGCTTAATGCACCCCAAACCATCATCGCCATTCTCATACATATTGATTTTACAATCCACAGCATTTGTCTTCATCAAATTCTGGATATTCTGAAGAACCTTCTTCTTTCGCTCACTCAACTGATTCAAGTACTGGTCACTCGTTACAATATATTCACTTGCCCCCTCTGGCACATCAAAACCTAAGGCCTTTGCTTCTTCTGCCTTCATACCGTCTGTATTCAGAATCGTCTGATCTATTCTCGGAAATCCTGTGCTTCCATCAGGCTTCAAGAGAGCCTCCGTTGAATACACCGAGCAATACGTATATACTTCCACGGTTCTCTGATTTATTGTTTCGTCTGGGCTATAATCCAGATCAATGTGTGAGCAAATACGTACAGCACGTCCTTTTACCTGATCCGTTCTCACATGATTCCAGAAAGGCTCCATAATATGCACACGGCGCACATTTCGCAAACTGAGGCCTTCTGCACCAGCTGATGTGATACAAAAGACGCGGCATAGTTCGCCCTTCAGATTGCCTGTAAATCCTGCGGCCACTAGCGCTTCAGACATCTCAGGCGGTAGATCTATGAATTTGCCATCACTGTAACGAGCATTGAAAAGTTTGAGCGCCATATTACGCAGATTAATCGATGATCCATATCGCCGTCTTCCAGATATTCCTGCAAAACCCGATGAAGATTGTATACCAGTAAAAGTCAAATAGCGATTTGCGCCAGGTCCCTTTTTGAGGTTCGCGATAGTAGTGGGACCAAAGCGCATCTTCCCCTCATCGTCAACTTCTATATCAATTCTATGAAAGTCGTTAATATCTAATACTACTGAAAATATACCAATTCCCGCCAGATCTAAGAACTGACTATAGACCAAGCTACTGCCAGGAGCCTCCAGAATCTTCCGCAAAATTGCTGCAAACTTAGGTGAGTACTTCATCAGTCGCTCAGGATCAGACGGTGCACCATCATTAATCTTCTGCTGAGTTTTCTCGCCAGGTGGAAAGAGACGAAGTTTCTGTGATGCAAAGATGCGCAAACAATCCTTGGAGCGCTTTGTCGCTAGATTATAATTTTCACCAGGTAAAACACCCCTCTTACAATCTTCCTTCTTCTTTTCCTGTGCTATCTTCATTGTCTGAAGAGATGTGAGCGTTTTCTTACCTTCTTGAGGTTCTGCTGCAACAGGAGCAGCTGCAGGAATCAATGTCCCTGTGGGTGCGACAGCTCCAGACTCAGGAATGAGAAGAGTCTGTTCTTCCGAGATAGCCTGATCTACTTCTGCAGCTGCAGCTGCAGCTGCATCTGCAGAATCACCAGCGGCTTCCTTGGCAGCCTCCTTCTCTGCATCATCAATTAACTCATCCTCCTTTGCTGCCTCTTCAATTGCTTCTGCTTCTGCATCTGCATCTGCAGCCGCTTCCTCAAGTTCCACTTCTCCACCCTCTTTTGCAGGGACATCAGCAATTATATCATCTGTTTCATCACCAATCTCAGCACTAGCATCTTTCATATCTCTCGGTCTCGGTCTCGTAATTCCCTCAGGAAATGAGAAATTGCAGGCCTGGCGACTCGCCATACGATAGCTATTTGACTGCTTCAGCTTGGAAATCTCATAAATATCTGCCCACAAATTGGCCATTCTTCCCGCCGCCCCTAAGGCAATCGCTCCTTCATCCGTTCCCTTCTTTTTCTTCTGCTCCTGCTGCATATTGATTTCCTCGCCACGAATGCGCTGGTAGTCGGCCTGAGCGTAAGGTGAAAGAGGGACATTTACCACTGTGTCGATAGTTACAGTAGGCATTAACTCCTTTTTACTTCCACGATAGTAAGATATCAAGCCCTGGAGACGTTTGCGCAAAACCACGGTATTCTTCAAATTGCTACCATTAATGAAATTATTGCGGAACTCCTCGCCAATCGGTGGCAAGAGCGGCTCTGACTTGAATTCAGGTGTGCCTACTATGCGCATACCTGATGACATAAGTTTAGCAATAACTGTCTGGGCAGTTTCTTGAATTGTGGGGGTGACTGTATTTATCCTCTCTACACCTGTTGTACCATCTTGGGCTATCGCTTTCTTGAGACCTTCCGCTAACACTGAAAAAGTCACGTTCATATTCACACCAAGCAGATCAACTTCCTCGAAATCGACATAAGGGTTTTCAATCAAGACTTGACGAATCTTGGTGCGATTTTCTTCAGTTGCCGGGCTCACCACGAATTTGCAGATATTGATATAGCCGCCAATCAGATTTGCCAAAATGGCAATTTCCTCTGGAAAGTTAATGAGTGGTGTGCCACTGAGGCCAATGATTTTGGAGTTGCGCGCACCTGAAAGAAGACGATAGAAGAGATAGCCGCGCTTGTAATTAGTAGTATAAGGACGGCGGGGATCTGTTGGTTTTTTGCAGAGTTCTGGATTCCAGGGGCCAGGGGCGACTGGTTCCATGGGCACCTTACGCCCTTTCATGCCAGCGAGTGATGTCAAATAGGGTTCTATAGTTCCTTGCATGAGACGTGTCAAGTTATGGATTTCGTCTACGACGATGACCGAATTGTCGAAGAATCGGTAGCCATTGGCGTCTGGTGCGGCACAAGCAATTTCCTTCAGAGTTGTAGCCTTGATACCGTTATAATTAATAAATGTTATAGAAGAAGTAATTTGGGCTTCGATTTGCTGGGTAATTTGTCTACGTTCTTCGTCACTCAGACTATTGAAATTGGGTGGTTGGGTGAAATCAGGAACCCAGATCTGGCCGACCTTTTTGATGAAAGTGTCCTTGAGATGAAGGACTTGGCTCGCAAATAGACGTACTATAGGAGCATCTTGGAGTGAAAGAGGTGACCAGTGATTTTGCAGACGGAAGTGGCGGAATCCACAGAAAGTGATTTCACGCACGAAATTATAACGTAGTGATGACGGGGTCATGACAATAATTCGTTTGCGAGACACTGAAAAAAGAGCTTCGGCGGCAGCAATTGCGGAACAGGTTTTGCCTGAGCCAAGACCGTGATAAACGAGAAGGCCGCGATACGGTGCTGCCTGTCTCACGTATTCGCGGACGAATTTCTGGTATTCGTACATCTCGACTTGGGCGCCAGCACCTGCACCCAGCTTTTTGCAAGCGTCAAAGTCTGGCTCGACACCAAACTCTGGGATTTTTATAAAGGACGAGAAGACTTTGAGAATCTGATCCTGGAATCCGAGACGTGTCTGGAGAGGATAGACACTTATTGAGTCTTTGATCATATAAGGATTCTTGGACTCTTGGCCAACAATCTCAATAGCATATTTGCTGGCTTCTCCGTAGGAGTCAGGTGCTTTTGCAGCAGCCTTGGATTTTGGTGCAGCAGTCTTGAGTTTTGGTGCAGCTGCAGCCTTGGGTTTTGGTGCTGCAGATGCTGCAGCAACAGCAGCAGCTGCAGGCGCTCTCGTGAATGCAGTTAAATCACCTTCTTGCGAATTTTCAGGATGTTCTTCCCTCTGGGCACTCGTAGCCACCGAAACGACCCCAGGAATAAAAAGTTTCGCTCTGGGGGCAGCCATCTAACTTTAGCAGTATCATTCAATCAGTCAGACACCGCGGCTATTCTGAATCAGGATCGAGAATGGCAAGTGCAAGTTTACTTGCCTCCTGCTCTGCCACCTTCTTATTACGTGCTGTGGACTTGGCAATGATCTTTGTCTCATCTTCAGGATCAATAACTCCCATTGTAAAGGTTCGGTCATGCGGTGGACCCGAGACATCCACTTCTTTGTATCGGGGCGGCTGGTGGAATTTGGCCTGGAAGAATCTCAAGAGCTGATCCTTGAAATTGTTATCATCTGTAATCAGCTCCACGAAATTCACGTGTTTTTGAATGACCGAAATCAAGAATCGCTGGACAATGGTAAATGCCAACCCGGGATTCTTTGGATCCTCAAAATTCTTGAACAAGGCGTGAACCCAGGCTTCCAACATACTTCCCAAAAGTCGCAAATTGCCTCGCCCTCCCGTGCAAACATCTTCCACATGTCTGCTCACCACTATCCACGGCTCCAATCCCATCTTCTTTGCCAAAACTCCAAGCATCTTGTTATTTACAATCCGTGTTCTCAGTCGTGTCAAGAATCCCTCTCCTTTCCCGGCATAACGCTCGTATAAATACAAGGCAACGACACATCCCAAGAGAGAGTCGCCAGCAAACTCACACTCCTCATTGTCAGCCTCTTGAAGTGGTAGACAATTAGGAGGTCTCTCAGCCAGAATCTGTTCCTGGCCATCCGCCGCCTCAGCAGCCCACTCCTCAGTACGATCAACATACGATTTGTGCACACAGGCTTGGCGGAATAAATCAGGTCGCGGAGCACCCTCTTTTACACCATATTTCTTGAGAATGTCACGAATGGTATCATCATCAATAATTTTGTTACGAGGATTCCAAGGGTTGAAAATCTTAGCAGTAGGGTCAGACATTGAAGTAGGTTATAGGGACTGCCAGTAGATGGGGGACGGCAGTTCAAATTTAGGGAAGCCAGGGAAGCCAGGAAAGCCAGGAAAGCAAGAGAAACCGTATCTAGAAAAAGGTATTGAAGATCTAAGTTTCATGGATCAGATAACACATCTTGGAAAATCCTTCACAAAAGACGAGAAAAAACAATTCTTTGATGAATTATCTGACGGAAAAAGTAAAAAGTATAAGATTGGCCTTCTTCGTAGTCGTGAATTAGACAATGTTATTACAATATTTACTGAATCCTTTGATTTCTCTAAGAAGTTAAAAAAGAGTATTGCTGGAACCAATTCATTCGATGATAGAAAGTGCACAGAAGATACTATAACCTTTACACCAATCGATAAATTAAAGGGTGATGAACAAATTCTTAGCACTGTTGGATCTAAGATTGAGGATACTTTTGATTATTATAATAAGGAGCCTTTGGCTAACAAATCTGCGACTGTCACCACAAACCCTGTCACTACAAACCCTGCGGCTACAAACACTGAAGGGGATGGGGTTGAAGAAGCTCCTATTGATGAGCGCAAAAAACAGAATAAAATAGCAGAAGAATTAAATGCTTTTGAAAAAGAATTACAAACAGGAGGTGCAGATGATAAAGATGCATTTGAATTAAATGATAAACCTTTGATAGAGTTGGATACCCCACCCCAAGATTCAGAAATTCTAACATCATCTGACTTTGAACGCAAATACTTAGGCTGGATGAATAATCCTGAATTAGATATGAGTGATACCGATAAGCAAAAACGCAGAAATATATTAAAGTCTTTATTTCGTTTTATATTTGGAAAAAAGACTATCAATGAGGCAACGGCTACAACCTATCAGAAGAAGTATCGCATTGCATATACGAAACTTACAAATGAAGAAAAACTCCCTTGTAAAGAGTCAGGTCTTAATGATTTATGGAGCGATTTCAAGAAATCTTTGGAATACAGGCGAGCTCTTGCTATGTGTGAGATGTTTGCTGCGCGTGATTTAATAAGTGAAAAACCTATGTATGTTCAGCTGAAAAAAGAATTAGTCCTTGGTCTACGCGATATGATTAATGTATTAGATCAAAATAGTTATGTGTGTATGCAATATGGCTATGATCCTACACAGCATGAATTAGAAGGAAATTTAACAGAGGAAGAATATTCTCGTATTTTAAAAGTCTTCAAGCAATTTATCCAACAGAGAAAGAATTCTAAACCTCATTATACACATGAAGAACTCAAAGAAGAACTTGGGAAAAAGGATGGAGAAAAAGAAGAATCTATTATTTTATATAATCAGCTTTTAGAATTATTAATCTGGACAACTGGTACTGGGAAAGCTGGAAAAATTGAAGAAAATCTCAGAGGAGAAATTGAAGAACTGAAACGTTTATCAAAAGAAAAGAATATTGATATATCAGAATTAGAACATTTAGTTCTTCTTTTATCAACTCTTATCACTATGAGTGAGAAGATATTTACATTAAAATATGCTATACAAAAATTAGAATATGATGTGAATATGATTAAAGAAAAAAGAAAAAGAGCTATTGAATTATTATCTGGAGAGCTTCAAAAAGAAATTGCAAGCTATAATGAAATAATTTCTAAACTTAGAGAAACAAGTAAAATACAATCAGAAGATATAAAAGAATTAGAAGATATTGTATTACAATTAAGTAATTTTATAATTTCTATTGAAAAAATATATAATATTCAAAAACATATATTAAATATACAAGAGTATTTAATAAAGACAAATGACTATAAAAGAAAACTTGAAGCTATTAGACGTAAGATTGAAAATAAAGAAAATTCAGCAAATAAAGTTGCTGCCATTGCGATTATTGATAGATCACTTGCAACAATTACTAATATAGAAAGAGAATTAAGAGATAATGAAGTAATTAATAATGCCAGTAAAAATATAGGTTTACTTAATCTTATAAAAGATCCTCCCATAGGTGATCGTGAAATACATAATCAAAAAGGTGGTTCTAATAAAACAATTTATGATACCTTACTTGCACTTTTATTATTAAAAGCCAAGAATGAGAAATCAATCGATATTCCTAAATTTATGAAAAAGATGGATTCTATAATCAATGCACTTGGTGGTAGAAGTGAGAATCTTAGTGCATCATTTAATGATATTATAGATAAATGTATGATTCAAGATATAAGAGAGGATGGTTATTTCTTTTCCTCCGTTGGCACTGAGACTCCAGAATTCTCAACCAAACTGGAAGAATTATATAGCCAAGAATTTACGGCTGATGAAAAAGAGGTTTTTACTGATATGTTCCCTTGTATTGTGTATCATTCAAAGGTACCTGACGAATTTCAAGAGATTCTTGGAACGCAGCCATATTTCTTAAATGGATGTTTTGATACAAAAGAAGATGTTCGCCTTTATGGACTGGAATATGAAGATGTGGTATTAACTCCTGAAGAACGTGATAAAGTGACAAAGGGAGGGGTTCCTCTTGGAGCACTTGTTATTCTATTCTTGTCTTCTAAACAAGAAAGCTCTGACAGTTCTTGAGCAAACTTTTATGTTTAATGATAGTAAATGCCTTCCGGATCCACGCCAGTTAGAACAGCTGGCTTGAATTATGCACTCAAAGCAAAATATTCTGCCTATACCGCCTTGGTTTTCTTCTTAGTAGCAAATCCAGAGACCTATAAACTCATGCAGAAGTTTTTAGGAGGCTGGATGACAATTGCGAATGAAGGTGGATGTCCTACTCCTCTTGGATTCTTTTTCCATACCGCACTCTTCTTTGTGCTCTTGTGGAGTATTATGTTGTTTCCTAGGGACCCGTAAAGGGTTCCTTGAGAGTCCCTTAAAGTCCTGAATAAGGAGGTGCCGATTCAGGAAAAATCACTGAATAAATACCACTTAATTGAAAGCCAATATGAATAAAAACAATCTTAGCAAAAAATATTAAACTTTCTGCTAATATCTTCTTATATGATGTAGTGCCTCTTATATAGCATAAGAAAGCTATAGGAATAGACGTTAATACACCCATTAGAATTGTTTCAGATAGAAACTGTTTGGGGTGAATCTGAATATAATACGTGTCAAAGACAAGGATAGAACATATAATAAGTGAGACAAATGACAGCACAATACCAATAAGAATAGCATATTTAAGATATATATAGACTAATCTATCATAATTGCCCATCTACATAAATAGCCAGAATATCATTCTCCAGATCTTTTTGATAAACAAGACCTGGATAAAGTCTACGATTTACAATCGCCTCTGCAACTTGCTCAGCTCTTTGCTCGGAGAAACCCTTCTCCTTGGCCATAACCCAGAGTGCAGAATATCTCCATACATCCGAGGAATTCCAGCACGGGTCATGGCCTTTCGGCGCAGCAACAGAGATCCAGGTATTTGTGTTAGAGAGGATTAGGTGAGTCATTATGTATAAGACACACGCAACCTTTGAGCCTTAATATTTATATATTATAAGGTAGATAATGGATTCAGTTATCAATTTAGTAAAAGATTATGAAATAATAGGGCTTGGAGAAGCAACTCATGGAAATTACAAGAATTCTAAATTTCGTGTGAATGTCATTAAAAAATTAATTGAAGATCATAATATTCGCGAGGTATTTTTTGAAGCTGATGTATTTCGTGTGAAAACATTAAATAAATCAGGAAAAAATCTATCTTCAAGAATGAATAAAATATCATGGATATTTGATAATAGACCCACAAAAGAACTTTGTGAGTTTATTAATGATACTCCAAATGTTAAGGTATATGGAATTGATGCCCAGTCATATGATACTGAAAATGATATATCAGATGATTCTGAACTTGGAAGAATTTATAGAAAATGGGGTAAATATATGATACCAGATCCTAAAAAAAGATTTAAGGCAATGTACAAGCTATTTGAAGCACAGCATACTGAAGGTGTAAAAGCAGTTATTATATGTCACAATTTTCATCTTAATAAATTAGCTAAAAATGAGGGTATGGGACATTATATCAATAAATCATTCAAAGATAAATATATTTGCATAGCAAATACATTTACAAATGGAACATATCATGGTCTACATATTTCAAATACAGCAAGAGAATTTCAAGATGTAGATATAAGTATTAAAGAATCATTATATAATAATGAATTAGTATTATATTCTCCACCACCTACATATATATATGAAGGAAGTGCACAAGTAGATAAAGAAAATCCAAGACAATACTTTATAAGAGAATCAAGTAAGGGATGGGATGCAGTTATCTTTATAGATGATGAAACACCTCTAATACCATATTCTTCAAATCAAGGAGTACAGTATTTCAAGAAACTTCAAAAAATTTGATTTATGACGGCATGCTGATCGCAATGTCCCAAATGCGTTTTATCCTGTTTGTAGCTGCTTCTGCATTCACTGCATTTACTGCATTTACTGCAAACGCCGACATCATAAACTGTGGCAAGAATGCCCTATTCACAATTACGGAACTTGGTCAAACA
>Ga0114962_10002033_pt1 | contig 17213 bp, 11 predicted proteins | sample C_130820_MF_Meta_FD_87017 | JGI IMG/M metagenome (GOLD analysis project Ga0114962, IMG submission 87017) | Freshwater microbial communities from Lake Croche, Canada to study carbon cycling - C_130820_MF_MetaG | ecosystem: Environmental > Aquatic > Freshwater > Lake | place: Lake Croche, Canada...
CAGAGCACACGCATTTTCCCCAGAGCACACGCATTTTCCCGCAGCGCACACGCATTTTCCCGCAGCGCACACGCATTTTTCCCCAGCGCACATGCATTTTCCCCCAGCGCACATGCATTTTCCCGCAGCGCACACGCGTTTTCCCCTCCGCAATCGACGATTAAGCCCTCGTACCCGCCATTTCAGCTTTCTGCTTTCCAAATTTCCGCTTTACCCCAGCTCAATCCACCTGAGCCACCGCAAGGGCCGCGATCCCCTCTTTCCGGCCGATGAAGCCCATGGTCTCGTTCGTCGTGGCCTTGATGCCAACTCGTTCGGGCGCAATTCCGAGGGCTTTGCCGATGTTTTCGCGCATGGCGTCCCGGTGTGGCAGCACCTTCGGAGCCTCCGCGATGAGGGTGGAGTCCACATTGATGATCGTGAGGCCAGCCTCATCGGCAAGCTGCCGGCATTTCACGAGGATTTCTAACGAGCAGATATCCTTGCATGCTTCATCACCGGGCGGGAAAAAATAGCCAATGTCTGGCTGGCCCATCGCCCCTAACACCGCATCCGCGATCGCGTGGCAAAGCACATCCGCGTCGGAATGACCTGCAAGCCCGTGGCTGTGCGGAATGTTCACGCCGCCTAGGATGAGTGCACGGTTTTCAGCAAATGCATGAACGTCGTAGCCGATGCCAGTCATGATGGTATGAGGGTTTGGAATTGAATGATGGGGTGGCGTCCTTGGTTTCGAGAAACCCTTTTAAAGAATTTCACCGAGTGGGATCTTGCCATTGCTGGCAACGATTGACCAAGCATCCGCATAGCCTGGAACGGCTGTTAGTTCGACCTTGCCGCCCGCGGTCTCAACGAGGAGCTGACCAGCGGCGATGTCCCAAAGCGAGATCCGCGACTCAATGTAGGCGTCCAGTCGTCCCGACGCGATGTAGGCCATGCCGAGCGCGGCGGAACCCATCATGCGCATTTTCCGGGCTTTGAGCGAGGCACGGTGAAATCGCTCGATGCCGGTTTTCAGGGCAGCTTCGTCTTTGCCGCAGCCCACAAACAAGATCGACTCCGCGAGCGTGTCCCGCTTGCTGGTCTGAATCGGCCGGCCATCAAGCATCGCTGGCCCACCTTTTTCCACGGTCCATGTTTCGCCCACCATCGGATCATGAATCACGCCCACCACGATCTCACCCGCGATGCGGAGGGCGATGGATACGCAGAAATGAGGAATCCCGTAGAAGAAGTTCACCGTGCCATCGATGGGGTCCACGATCCATTGGCGGTCAGAATCTTGGTTCCCCGCGATGCCCTCCTCGCCGTAAAGCGCATCTCCCGGACAAGCACCGAGAAGGATGCCGGTGATGAGGTCTTGTGACTCTTTGTCGAGCGCAAGCTTGATGTCGTGGTGGGTCGCCTCATCCACGGTGGCGTCGCTGCCGAAGTGCTGGCGCAAAAGTTTTCCCGCTTCGAGGGCGGCATGAGTAGCAAGTTCGAGATCGGTCATGGTGAGTTGCGTGATGATTTGAGTTAGGTAAATCGGGAGCCTTTAGATGATGGTGGCAAAATGATCGGATTGCCTCACTGGCGCGCGGCGTGGACTTCAAGGATGGCCTGAACCAGTCGATGAGCGAGGTCGTGCTTGGTCGCGCGTGGCCATGCGTCGGCGTGATCCGGATAGACGAGGATGACCTCATTTTGATCGGAGTCAAAGCCGATCCCCGGCGTCGAGACGTCATTGGCAATGACAAGGTCGCAATGTTTGCTCATGAGCTTTTGGCGAGCATTCTCTTGCAGGTTTTGGGTCTCAGCCGCGAAGCCAATGAGAGTGCCTGAAAACCCGAGGGGCTCGCGAGCCGACCCGAGAATGTCCACCGTGCGGGTGAGCTCGAGCGTGAGGGTGGCCCCAGCCTTTTTGATTTTATCGGGGCTGGCACGGGTGGGCGAATAGTCAGCGACGGCTGCCGCAAAAACCGCGAGATCCATGCGGCCGAGCGAATTGGACACTGCATCGTACATTTCGGCAGCGGTCTCGACTGGAATGAAATCCACAAGCTCAGGCACCTCGAGGTGCGTCGGCCCCGAAATCAGCAACACCGAGTGCCCCTCGTGGGCGAATGCCGCCGCAAGCGCGTACCCCATTTTTCCGGATGAACGATTGGTTAAATATCGAACAGGGTCGATGGGCTCACGGGTCGGACCGGCGGTGATGAGAATTTTCACAGGGGGAGTCTGGCGGGAAGGCAAAAAGACGCAAGCGGAACGGCACAAGGGATGTGACCGATGGAGAGCAAAAGACCCGCCAAGGAATCAACCAAGGCGGGCCTCATCAAAGTGAATCGGTTATTTTGTTTTCTTCGGAGCCGCTGCGGGTGCGGGTGCAGGTTTTGCAGCTGGAGTCGGTGCCTTGTCCGACTTGATCTTCTGGAGCTCGCCTTTTGCAGCCTCCTTTTGAGTCTCATCAAGTTTGCCTGAGATTTCAATGAGCAGCGTGTTCGCCTCTTTTTCTCCGCGCTCTTGCGCCAAAGCGGCAAGTGCCCATGCCTTCACTGGATCTGCCTTTGTGCCAAGCCCCTCATTGACGAGCCGAGCAAGCGCAAGAGTCGATGGGCCGTGGCCTTGGTTTGCCGCGAGCGTATAGAGTTGACCGGCAGTCTCAATGCTTTGCGTGAGGCCGGCCGCACCGCGTTCGTAGAGGGCCGCTAGATTGCTTTGCGCTTGGGCATTTCCTCCCTGTGCTGCGCGGGACAACCAAGCAACACCGGCTGCAGGATCCGCCGCCCCGAGTTTACCTGAAAGGTACAAGAGCCCAATCTCATTTTGCGCCTCGGGAAGGCTTCCGTTTGCAGAGGCTAGAATGTACTTGTAGCCCGCAAGTAAATCCGGCTTTTCAGCTGAGAAGGCCTTCACCGCGAGCTTGAAATTCGCAATCGGGTTGCCGCTTTCGGCGACTTTCTGCAGCAGGGCATAGCCGCGCGTCTCGTCTTTCTCCACCCCTTTGCCTTGGATGTAAAATTCCGCAGCACGAAGGGTGCAATCGATCTGACCGGCATCCTTACCGCGCTCGTATTCCTTGAGTGCAGCCTTGAGATCTTTCTTCACGCTCTCCTCATAATCGCCCAGTGCGAGATATGCCGCGTAGTTCTTCCCCTCGACCGCCTTCTTGAGCCACTCGCGGCCCTTGGCTTCATCTCTTAGCTTCTCATCTCCACCGAGCAACCGAGAACCAAGAGCAGCCATCGCTCCAAAATCACCTAACCCTGCGGCCTTCCCGTAAATCGCAAATGCCTTGGCATTGTCCTTGAGCTCCGGGAAACCAAATTGGCCTTCGTAAAACCGCGCGATCAGCAAGAGCGAGGTGATGTCGCCCGCATCTGCGGCTTGATTCCACCAAAAAATCGCCTTGTCAGGGTCAGCCGTTGGCGACAACCGGCCCCGCAAGAAAGCCTCACCCAGAATCCGCCCTGCCACGGTTGGGTCATCTTTGGCAGATTTTTCGAGGGCCGCACGAGCCTCGTTGCGCTCCTCTTCCTTATCGGATGCGAGCAAAATAAATGAGAGCCGATACGTCGCATCGCTCTGTTTTCCAGCCGAAGCCTTGCGGTAGTACTCGAGAGCCTTTTCGCGGGATGCCTCAAAACCCTTACCCGTCTCGTATGCAAACCCCATCAGATAGAGCGCATCCGCATTCCCTTGCTCGGCTAACGGTTGCGCCAGTCCGATGGCCTTCGCGTAGCGCCCGGCCTGAAACGCCTCGATGGCTTCCTTTGCTGGCCCTGAGACATTGGCCGATGCTGTCGCCGTAGTGGCGGCATCTTGAGCGAGAGAAATCGCGGCTCGAGACTGCGTACTGAATGCTGAAAGCGCTAAAAATAACAACAGCGGAGTGATTCGGCGTGGTGACATTGCGAAAAGGTAATGGCCCGACGCACTCGGATGCAAGAACGATTTCGGACGCGAGATCCCTGCAATTCTGCAGGATTTACCTGTCGCGCCGCATTCGAAATCATTCACCACGACCCTAGCGAAGTCCTCATTTACAAGTGGCAGTTCCACCACCTCTCGGGTTAAGCTCACTCCACTGGCTCACGACCCCAGCAACATTTCAACCAGCTATCCGCCAAATCTCCCACCATCATGCAAGTGCCAGACACCATTGAAATCCGCCGCCTCGCCGTCACATCGTGGATCGGTGTCCCCTCCGACGAACGCTCAGCGCCTCAAACGTTGTTCGTAACCCTCCGACTCCGACCGTCTCAAGGGTTCGCCGGACTGGCCGATCAAATCACAAACACCGTGGACTACCATGCGGTTGCATTAGAAATCGAGTCACTCGCCGCCGCCAAGCCGCGCCACCTCATTGAGACGCTTGCAGTTGAAATCGCCGATCACCTTTTAAAAAATCACCCCCTTTCCCACCTCGCGGTCTCCATCGAAAAACACATTCTTCCCAACACCGAGTGCGTCGCCGTTCACCTCGAACGCGGACGCTAAGCCCCCACGCGCCCCGGAAACCACTGCCATGCTCAAGCAAGAACGCGCCGACCACGTCCGACGACGCCTCGCAGAACTTTATCCTGAGACCCCGATTCCGCTCGATCACCAAGACGCCTACACCTTGCTGCTCGCGGTTCTCCTCTCGGCACAATGCACCGATGTTCGCGTCAACCAAGTGACGCCAGCACTCTTCAAACTTGCAAACAATCCTAAAAAGATGATGCGGGTGCCCGTGGATCGCATCAAGGCCATCATCCGTCCATGCGGGCTATCCCCAAGGAAATCCGCCGCGATCTCAGAACTCTCTAAAATTCTCGTTGAACAACACGCAGGTCAAGTGCCCGCCGACTTTGCCGCACTGGAGGCCCTCCCTGGAGTCGGCCACAAAACCGCCTCAGTGGTGATGGCTCAAGCCTTCGGCGTCCCTGCGTTTCCGGTCGATACCCACATCCACCGCCTCGCAACCCGCTGGAAACTCACCTCCGGAAAAAACGTCACGCAGACCGAGCGAGACCTGAAAAAGCTCTTTCCTCGCGACACCTGGAACCGCCTCCACCTGCAAATCATTTTCTACGGCCGTGAGCATTGCCAAGCGCGCCGATGCGATGGCAAAAGCTGCCTGCTTTGTCGCGAGCTCTTCGGAAAAAACTAACCGAATGGACCCAGATTCATGGACACGAGGCCAGCGCTGGGTCAGCGATGGCGAGCCCGAACTCGGCTTAGGGAAAATCCTCACCCGCGGCAACGGCCGGATTCAAATCGAGTTCCCCGCCGCAGGCGAATCCCGCACTTATGCCACCGAGTCCGCCCCACTGCGGCGAGTGAAATTCATGCCTGGCGACCGGATTCAAGACCACACCGGCAAGGAAATGATCATCACGAGTGTGCGGGAAGATCGCAATCTACGGATTTACCAGACCGATGATGGCGAAATCCCCGAGGAAAATCTCGCGGACACCATGAGTTTCAGCAAACCAGAGGAGCGTTTGTTTGGCGGTAAGCTGGACGATCACGCCGACTTCGACTTGCGTGGCGAAGCGCTGCGACGAAGGGCAGAAATACGCGCCTCTCCCATCCAAGGCCTTGCAGGGGCACGGATGGACCTGATTCCCCATCAACTTTTCATCGCGGACGAAGTCACCCGCCGCCCTCAGCCGCGGGTTCTGTTAGCCGACGAGGTCGGGTTGGGGAAGACCATCGAAGCCTGCCTCATTCTCCACCGCCTCATTCTAACGGGCAGAGCCGACCGAGTCCTCATTTTGGTGCCCGAACCTCTAATCCACCAATGGTTTGTCGAATTACTTCGCCGCTTCCAACTTTCCTTTAGCCTGTTTGATGAGGAACGATGCGAGGCAATCGAACAGGGCGAACCGGGCTGCAATCCCTACCTCGACAGCCAATGGGTCTTGGCAAGCGTCGATCATCTTGCCGCAAATCCCCTACGCGCCGCAAAAGCCCGCGAGGCGGGTTGGGATATTCTCGTGGTTGACGAAGCACATCATCTTGAGTGGTCGCCCGAGGCATCGAGCCCCGCCTACCAGTTGGTCGAATCCTTAGCGGAAACCATCCATGGTCTTTTACTTCTCACCGCCACCCCCGAACAGCTCGGGCCAGAGGGACATTTCGCTCGACTAAAACTGCTAGACCCCGACCGATACCGTGAGCTTGAGGTGTTCCGATTGGAGACTCTGCAATACGAACGTGTGGCTGATGCGGTCGATCTGCTCTCCACAGGAGCCACGCCAGATCAGTCAGTTCGTACGATCGTTCGCGGACGGCCACGGCTCGAGCAACGCTTTGCGGATCTAATCGACGGCCGACCTTTGGCACGCGAAAGACTGATCGCTGACCTTCTCGACAGCTTTGGACTTGGCCGAGTCATGTTTCGCAACACTCGTGCCATGCTCGGTGGCTTTCCAACGCGCGAACCTCGAATCGTACCCACCACCGACAAACTCAGCTGGCTCATTGATTTGCTAGAAGAATACGAAGGGGAAAAGATCCTCGTGATCACCAAGACCCGCACGGGTGCCGAAGAGATCCTCGAGCATTTACTGACCGCCACCGGAGTCGCTGGAGCCATGTTCCATGAAGATCTCACCTTGCTCCAGCGCGACCGAAATGCAGCGTTCTTTGCGGAACCTGAAGGTGCACGGATTCTCGTCTGCTCAGAAATCGGCAGCGAGGGAAGAAACTTTCAATTTGCAAGGCACCTAGTGCTTTACGACCTCCCCAACGATGTCGATCTGCTAGAACAACGCATCGGCAGACTCGACCGAATCGGCCAGCGAGGCACCATTCACATTCACGTACCCTATTTGCCCTCAAGCACCGAAGAGGTCAGGGTCCGCTGGCTCAATGAGGGACTCGGTGCGTTCCGCACCAGCCTGCGTGGTGCAGCCGAGATTCAACGAGACCTAGCAATTGAACTCGAGGAAGCGCTCAATGATCACACGCTATTAGATTCACTCATCGAACATACCCGTGCCCTCAAAAAACAAGTTTCGGAACGCCTCGCCCGTGGCCAAGACCGCCTGCTCGCTCTGAGCTCGCACCGAGTCGATCAGTCAGGGTCCTTGGTGACAAGAATCCACCAGTGGGATCAAGACCATGACTTCGAAGAGTTCATCCTTCGGCTTTTCGAGTTTTCTGATCTGCACATCGAAGACCTTGGTGACCGACGGTATTTCTTACGGCCAAGCGGCTTGAAATCCGACACATTTTCCGCACTCCCTCAGGATGGAATGACCGTGACACTCAACCGCCAGCGCGCCTTGGAACATGAACTGGAAACATTTCTGACACTCGACCACCCCATGGTCCGCGGCGCACTTGACCTCATGCTCGCCTCACCCAATGGCAACGCAACGTTCGGCGTCTGGGACTCACCGGGCGAAAAAACAATTTTATTAGAATCTTGGCTCGTGATTGAGTGTATCGCACCCGCAGCCCTCCATGTGGATCGCTTCCTGCCGCAGACTCCACTACGGATCATCGTTGATCACATGGGCAATGACTACACCGGCGAGGATTTCTATGCCCACCCGCCACTGCGCAAAGGCGACCCTGGGTCCCTGCTGCGGAATGAGAAATTGAAACGCACGATCCTACCGTCGATGTTAGAAAAGACACGCGCGATCGGCTATCAAAAAAGCCAAGAGGTCATCCAAGATGCGCTACAACGAATGCACCGTGAAACGTCACTCGAGATTACTAGATTACGCGACCTTGCCGAGGTGAACGATCACATCAAGCCAGCAGAAATCTCAATGCTAGAGGCGAGGCAGTCCGAGCTCGCATCTGTCATCTCGAATTCTAGGCTGCGCCTTGACGCCGTGCGTATCATTTGGAAGGCGCCTATTTTGAACATTCACTGAATATTCACTCAGGGACCACTAGGCATACTTCGGCACAAACCGGCAGGTGGTCAGATGCCATAACCGCCGTGAGAGTGTCAGGCCGATCGACCGCTTCAACTCTGAAGTGACGGCTGACAAACATATGGTCAATTCTCATCATCGGCCTAACCGATGAAAACGTCGGGCGAGGCTTTTGCCCAACCGCGACCTGCTGTACATCGACCAGTCGCTGACTCAATCGCTTGAATACTGTGGAGCGAGGCCCTGAGTTGAAGTCACCACAAAGAATGACTGGCTCGTCTTCAGGAATCCCCCCTAACCATTTACTTCCTAACAGATGTTCAACTTGCAACCGTTTCTCACGCCGCCCAAGCCCGAAGTGAGTATTGATGAGATTCAGGGGCAAGCAGCCTTCCAATTCGATCCGCACCCAGATCGCCCCACGCGCCTCTCGGAGAATCATGCGCTTCGCCCCAGTCAGGTGATCAGCCTTCACCACCTTCAACGGGTACTTTGAGAAAATCGCAATCCCATAGCACTCGTGCTCCTCTTCGAAAACCGCGTGAAAGACATGATCCATGCGAAGGTGATCGGCAATCACTTGAGACTGGTCAAGCATACCACTTCGCGCACGATGAACGTCGAGTTCCTGTACTGCGATGATGTCAGGATCGAATTGATTCATCACCCTCGCAATCCTCTCAGGACGGATTTTCCCATCAATTCCACGGCAACTGTGAATGTTGTAGGTCATCACCCGAAATGTTAGATTCTCATTACGGACTGGGTGCTCAGGCACGCGCTCATCTCGCTTACCGTCCCGTCCGAGAAAGTGCCGCGCGACGTCGTGCAAGTCGACACCTCTCACCCTAAGGCGCGTCGCAGGAAGATGCGCCATGTGCCAACGATAAATCCGGTCTGGAATCAGCAAAAACCCTTCTGTCTCGCGCCGTCCTGGACCACCATGTCCACCACTTTCCATCGCAAAACTTACAGGGGCTGATCGTGGGTTCCAACCGCTTATCACAAAGTCTCCTGCATCAGGATGCCGACACAGCGCACCAAGATCCTCCGACGCTTCGTCCGGAAACGGATGAACATTTCCAATCACCTCTTTGGAATCAGACTGCAAGTCCCAAACGCCCTGGGCGTTGTAGGCCTGCACCTCACCATCAAATTTAGTGGTTAGCACTAGGGGAATTCCAGCAATTTTTACGAGGTCTTTAGCATACCTATCCATCTCTTTTCCTGTTAGTTTATCAGGCAAATACAAGTGGCCCACTGGCCCCATGGCTGTTAGGACGATCTGGCTCGTTGGGTCGGGTGCAGCCACCTGATCTCTTCTTTTCGGCTTCATCCCGAGATATTGCCGGCAGGAATCAATCGACCTCGCGACAACCTCCGACATGCGACTCTCCCACAACTCCCGATGTTCAAGCAGACCACGCCCAAAAACTTCCTTTACCGCATCAGCGACCGTCCGCCCATGGAGAACTTCAAATGCCGTGGTGCTCTCCTGCCCATGATCTGAATAGACAATCCATTCGTAATCTCGACGATTCGACCGCTCGGCCACTCGGCAAATGTCGCGCACTGCCCGATCGATACCCTTCAACGTCCAATGGGCAAAGATCGAGCTCGGTCCCCGCCGATGCGCTTGTTCATCGTAGCCCAAGAAATTGGCATGGATGACTTGTACACCCATCTCCACATCAAGCATCACGCGAAAACGAACGAGCTCTCGCAGCACGATACTAAAAAAGACCCGTGCGGGAATGAATGCCAACTCATGATAGAGTTTGCCCTGCTCATAAATTCCTTTCATCGCATCAAAAATAGCGAGTAAGCATTCGAGTAGGAACAGAGCAACTACTCTACCGATCCGTGGCGCATAAATAAACACAAGCAGTACCCATTTCAATGGGTGCTGACGTCGAAGCACTTCACGAAGCGCAGTATCCTGCGAACAATACCGTGAATCATCTGCACCCGCGCGATAGATGTCCAAGTATGCATGTCCACCTCGTAGCAATGGTTCCACACATTTCTTCTCAAGCTCTGACTGAATGCTAGCCGCCGCAGTCGATTCATACATCCTGAAAACTTTTCCTGACTTACGATCGAGAAATTCAAAAGCTGGTACCGCCGTCCGCACGCCAAAGAAAATCTCCCCCTGAACCGCTGGAGTGGTCGATGGCACTCCTGAATAAAAGCTCTCCAAGGTGAAATGCTTGCGTCGAATTAGACGAGCGAGAAATGGCAACCTTCCCTCATCAATCGCCCGATTGAATTCCTCTCTCGAAAGGCCGTCTACCTGGATCATGATCAATCCCGGCTCATCGCCTACCATTGCGGGTTGCCTGATCCCAAGAATCCGCGCAGTCCAACCGGTCCGGCTAGTTTCTCGCCGAATCCATCTTACTAGAGTTCCGACGCTGCTAATCAAGGTGGGCTTTGGTTGCTTGGGTTTCCACGACCGCGGCCGCTCCCGCCGAGAGCTTTTCGACGAACAAATCCCACTCGATCTCGATTCCCGATAGTAGGCGATCCCAGGATGTTAGGTTTAATTTCCTCTTTCGCCCATCATGAGCGATAAGTTTTTCATAGCACTCAATAACACACTGCACACAGGTCTTCGCACCATATTCTACAGCAGTTTCCTTAGATTTTTGTTTGAAGTACTTTAACAATTCAGAATTTCGAATCAGAGCACCAATCACCAAGGCGAATTCATCGGCGGTGGCTTTGCCATTGAGAAGTAAACCGTTTTCATCATGCCTCACGATCTCCCGCACCCCAGGGCCGTCGAGTGCCACTACGGGAATACCAGCCGCCATTGCCTCTGCTAACACGAGCCCTTGCGTCTCTGTTTGTGATGCAAACACAAAGCAGTCCATCGCCGCATAAGCATCTGCCAAATCTTGACCAGTGAGCTTTCCCACCGCATGGATCTGATCGTCCAGTGCCTTCTGCCTGAGAATGTCCATCATATCGCTGTGATGCTCACCATCACCCACTACTAGGAAAACCGCGGATGGATCATCGTGCAAGGCCGTGGCGACCGCGTCCGCAAGAAACAATACGTTCTTCTCCTTCGCAAGGCGGCCGACATGGCCAATCACCATCGCCTGTTGGGGAATGTTGATCGTCTGGCGAAATCGCAGTGAATCGCCATTTGCGAAAAAATCAATATCCACCCCAGTCGGTATCACCTCAATGGGGGTCACAACCCCACGCTCCCTCAGCAACCTCGCAATGCTGCCACTCGGCGCGATGACTTGATCACAGAGGTTGCAGTATTCGGTGCCTAACTGGATCACGACACGCTTCAGCGCAGTTGAGTCAAGCGGCACATAATGCGTGTAACGCTCGTAGAGCGTGTGATGAGTGAAAATGATAGGCACTTGCATTTTCCATGCCTCCCGCAACGCCGCATCTCCTAGTAGGAATGGATGGTGACTGTGAATCACGTCCGGCTTGAAATCTTCGATGAACTCACGGATCAAGTTGGGCACAGGGATTCGCATGGAAAAATCGCTGCCATTGAAGTTTTGTACTGCGGGGACTCGCAACACATCGGGAGCCGATTTCTGACCTAAGAAAGTCGGCGCGATGACCTTGACTTCGTGACCAGCCATGCGGCAAGCATCCTCTAATGTTTTAACGGATCTCGCCACCCCCCCGACGTGCGGGAGGTAGGTATTCGTGAACATGGCGATTTTCATAATTTTTTAAGTAGAAAAACACGTTCTAACAAATTGCTGGATTGCGTTTCGAAGCCAGGCACCGAAATCGTAATGCGTGGAGGGTCACCTCGCCAATGAGCGTCCAGATGCAAGCAGGCTTGGTCGATTCGGATGCTGACCGGCCCCCATGCGGTCTGGGTCGGGCCGAAGCGGATCTCTTCACCACTCGCCAACCACTCCGGCAGAATCCCAGATCCGATGATGAGCGATTCAGCCTCCTCTCTGACGAAACAATTTCGAATCATCATGATCCATTCACCCGCTGCCCATCCATGTTGCCCATCGCCCATGCATCCTCCGAAGGTCTGCGGATGGATCGCTTCTGGCCATTGACCGGTTGGCGATGCGAGCTCAGCCACTCGGCGAATAAGATCGCCAAAACGATGATCACCCCTGCGCAACAGTGATTGAGCGAGGTCGAGTGTTAGATAGACGTTGATTCCCGAGTGGATCATCTCTTGGAAGAAGCCGCCCCGCTTAAAGCAATGTTCGATGAGGAACTCTCCAGTTTTAAGCATTCTTTCGTCTTCTGGAGGGTAAAGCTGCAGCGGGTAGTCTGCCACCATCGATCCGATTGCACCTGCATCCATCCGCCTTCCGGGGGCTGCAGGTATTGCGCCACTGCTCCGAGCCGTCGGAATCGCAGTGATGCAAGATTCAATACTGATAGTGAATTCTTCCGCCAGCGCGTCGGCTTCCGAGGCTGCATCGTCATCGCCAATGCCACGCCAGTAGCTTGCGATGTATCGTAGGCCGCCCAGTGCCCAAAAGTTGTCCCAAAAGTAGAAATCATTCGGCCCGAGATGTTCCGCGCTGAATCCAGCAGGCAATAGGCCGCTCGCATGACATCGTTTGTTGCGAAGCCAACGAACTCCCTTGCGGATCGCCTGTTCGACTTCTTTGCCAAGTCGTGTCCCGGTCATGCTGGCGTAACGTGCCGCGATCCAAAGCACCTGTCCGTTAGAATCCCACTCACCTTCTTGTGATAGAAAGTATCCTGACAGCGTCTGGCGATTTGGGAAACTTTCGATGACTTGCTTTGACCGATCGATGAGTCCAATGGCAATCATCGGATGAAGCATGAGGCACGCATCTCTAAACCAAAACCGCCGGTAAGTGTATGGCCCTGGCACCAAATCCCCAGCCGATAGAAGAATCATCGTTCGTACAGCTGCATCATAGAGAAACCGCATTCGATCATCCGGAATCGAAAGCTCCGCAATTCCTCGCGTCGCGTCGGACCATGAGTGGTTGACGGGTTGCCGCAACGGCAAATCCTTGAGGTCACGATCCAAGTTCACCGAAACTTGAATTTGGCGAGGCTCCCTTTCTCGAAGTCGAAACAACGCCGCCGCTGTGGCCATTCCAACTGGGCAATGCACCTCTTGCGGATGCTCATTTCGCTGAAGGTCGAGGTAGACATCCCCGTCTGCATAGTGCGCCATCTGAAGCAAATCCGGGGGTTCGCTTAATCTAACCGATGCTTCTTCGTTTACATGAAATGCTTGTTCATTCGCGTCGAAGACGATTTGGTCGACAAACTGAACACCTTCAGGATTGTAGGGCCTAACAGCAACTACCAACCATGCATCGAAATCCGCCAGAGCACCCACGGCCACGCAAAGATTGGCAGTCCCGAAATTGGTCGCAACCATCGTCACGTCAGTGCAAAGTTCCAGACCATCGTTAACGCAATCGGTGGTAATTTTGAGTATTGGATCGAGTTGGAGAGTCTGGCGAACCGCATCATCGCTGAGTTTACTCGGCAAGAGACTGGGTCCATTTTCAGTTAGGATCCAGAAATCAAGCGACCAGCCATCGTTTAGCGGTGTGACCAAGCCCCGAGGATCGACGATCGGGTAAACCGGCATGTCGGGGAGCCCAACAGCGGTCCAATTTCGATGGGTGAGGTTGATGTGGCTGAAGGAAAATGCCCGTGGGATAAATGATGGATCGGTGGGATTGAACTGCCGTTCGACCCAGTAGGGCCAAACCCAGTCGAGGTTGTGCTGGATCGCCTTGGCATTTACCAAGCCCCTCGCGTGGAAGATGATGCCCGCGCGAAGGAGCTCAAGGGGCTCGGCCACTTCGGACGGTTGGGCAAAGCGGCGGATCCGCGCGAGCCATGCCGCAGGATCGATCACCCCGTAGCGCCGTGCCGCGTATCGAACAAAAAATTTCCATGGCAGCAATCGGATCATGAAATGCGAATTAGGGGGGGGAACGGTGGGGGCAATCTCCGCTAAGGAAATGCAATCCATATCCTGCCACAGTTCAGGCCCCGACGCAACCCATCTCGCCGTGAGATCTCCGGGCACAAATAGCTCAGCAAAAATTCAACCGCCCTCCACTGCTTCCGCCGTAGGGCACCAGAGTCAAATTCTCCGGCTTTCTTGATACTAAAGGCAGCTCGCAGGACGTGATCGCCTGAGAGCGTCTTCCCGCTCAACGCCGCCGCCGCACCAATAACAACAGACCAAGACCACTCAGAATCGCAGTGCTAGGCTCAGGAACCACCGTCATGGTCACAAAGTAATTTGCCCCACTTTGATCTGCCGAATAATTGGTGCCACCCGCGGTGTCGTTGTAATTAAACATCCACTGATTTGCGCCCACCGTGATGATGGAATCATCGTTGATGCTAGTACTATTATTTGAAAAGGTGAATCTCCCATTGTTCCAAGTGTCTCTGTAAGAGATCAAGGTGAGCTTATTATCATTTACTAAGGTGCCGGCCGCAAGGTCAGAGAGACTTAGCGCGACAAGACCATCCGCAATAGTCAGTCCAGCGGATGAATGTGCAAGGTCGCCAGAAAGGTTCGTAGAATTGAACTCATATTTGTAGGTAGAACCCGAAAGAAATGTCAGGCTTCCCACCCCCAGCGACTCGATCGAGTTACCTGGTGCCAGTGATCCGGTGACATTGACACCGCCAGAAATCGACCCGGAACCGCCGAGGGTCGCATTAGAACTCACGGCGATCGCGCCGCTTAGTATGCCATTTACGGCGAAGGAGGCATTAGTGCTAATGGTTGTGTCACCCGATACACTGATGGTTGATGTTGCGGCGAGCTCGTTGATACCAGCGATGGTTAGGTTCCTCGCAAGCGTGAGTGTGCTATTCGCGCTTCCGATTCTGGAAGTGCCCGACAACGTGACATTTCCGCCGACGATTCCGGTGCCGCCCAGTGTGGCGCTGGAGGTAATGAAAACATTTCCCGTCGATGCGGTGTTGTTTCCGTTGAGGAGGACAACTCCTGAGCCGCCGAAGGATGAAAAGCCGTTGTAGTTATTTTCTCCGTTGAGCGTTAGGGTGCCAGCACCTGTCTTAAGTAGGTTACGAGCACCCGCGCCTGTATTGTAGACCGCGCCTTGGATGGTCGTATTTCCCGAACCCGCGAATGTCATATTTCCACCGACCGTCGAGCCAATATCGAGAGATTGAGAAAACACGATACTGAGGTTCGAATTGGAGTTCGTAAATGTCCTTGCTCCAGAGGAGCCAGTACTGGAGGTCATTACACTATTGTTAGAAAATGTGAGGTTGGTTGCGTTTCCGCTACTCGCGGTGAACTTCAAGATCGCCCCAGCATTTGTACTATTCCCATAAGAGCCTAAGGTGTAATTCCCTGCGGTTGCTAGGTCAATGGTTCCTGCATTCGCATCCGATGAGGCGCCGCTGACAACAGTCGCATTACCGAGCGCCCTGACATTGGTCAGTTTGAGCGTGGGGCCATTCGCGCCTGAGAGCGAGAATAGTCCGTTCATGCTATTTCCAGACGTGATCGCCAAGGTTCCATCAGAGACGGTGGTGCCGCCAGTGTAGTTCGCCGCACCACTGAGCACGAGGGTTCCGGTGCCGACTTTCGTGAGGGTCTTACCAGCACCTGACTCAGTGATGTTGCCACTGAGTGTGATATTCCCTGCTCCAATCGAAGAGTTGGCAGCCAATGACACACCACCGCTCAAGCTGGCGTTTGATCCACTGGTGTTGACCAAGGCCCCGGCTGAACTAATTCCAGTCCCATTGAGAACAATCGCCTCGCTCCCGATCGTCTGACCATACAAATCCAAGACACCCGATACGGTGGTTCCATTGTTAGTGCTTCCAAGCGCATTGGCATGAGCCAGCCTGAGGGTTGAACCTGCTGAAATCGTCGTGAGGCCCGTGAAGGTATTGTTGCCCGACAGCGTCACAATTCCAGTTCCTTGAGTGGTGAGGGCGTGGTCGAAAGCCGTTCCGTTGGTGACTGCGCCCGTGATGTTGATATTCGCAGAACCAGCGAGCTTAAGCGTCTGAGCCCCAGTTGAGTTATTGGAGAGGTTCATGCCTCCGATTTCAAGGGTGTTGTTAGCTCCATTGGCGGTTATGGTCCGGCCCGAGCTGGTACTGGTATTATCCAGCCTTCCTATCGTTAGCGTTGTGTTGCTGCCCGCAAAAGTGATCGTGCGGCTGGTTGTCGCAGTCACAACCCCTGTGCCGAGATTGAGATTATTGCTACTGGTGCTTGATGCCGTGCCAAAAGTGAGGTTATCAGTCCAAACCCATGCTTGGTTCCCCGCGTTGGTCACAGCGGCACCACTCGTGTTGTTGAAGGTTGAATTTGCACTGATCGTCAAAGCACCAGAGCCCAGTGCATTGGCGTGGTTGATGTTGAGGGTCCCCGCCGTCAGGGTGACACCGCCACCCGCGCCAGAGTTGTTTCCGCTGAGGGTCAATGTGCCGCCCGCCGCATTCATCGTGGTGAGGCCGCCATAAGTATTATTGCCTGAAAAAATGGTATTTCCGGTTGAGGTCACGGTGACTGCACCCGCCGTTGCTGACCCTCCGTTTGCGATCGCGCTCGCAACCGTGATATTCCCCGCCCCCCCAAAGACGACCGTCCGGCTGGCACTAGAACCAGACGATGTTAAGTTATATCCGGCATTGAAGACCAACCCCCCTCCAGCAACCGAAGTCACCAGACCATTGCCGTTCGAGTTTTGGACCCCAAGGTTGAAGGTCTGCGTGGCAGTGGAATTATTGATGATCCCGCTGGCCATCACATCAAGGTAGCGGCTAGCACCGCCGCTAAAGGTGTACGCTATCGCAGTGCTGGTGAACTGGAGGGAACTCACCGTCCGGTTACTCGTGAGATTGGGAGCGTTGTATGTGCTATTTCCAACGTTTGAAAAAATGGCGACGTCTGTATTGCTGGTAGAGGAGCTAAGCTGTGGTCCCGATAGAGGAGTCCATGAGGCGTTCGTGGTCCAAGCGTTCGAGGTCCCAGCCCACGTGTAATCCACGGCCCATGCGCTGGGCGAAATCACAATGGCGGCAAGTGCCATGAGTGCGCGGTACAGCATTCCGAGCTTCAACAACGGAAGGCCGCATGAAGACAAAATCTCTTGATTTTGTCTTTTTGCAAAAGAATGCAATTTAGCGGCATGAGCCCGCGCCTCTTGGTTTTTCATGGTCTTGGATGTCTAGAACGATGCAACGAAACTGATCTCGATGCGGCGAAAGGAATGGGTTTTCAGACCTTTAACTACTTCAGTGTACGCAAACCCCTGCGCGGGTCATGTCGGATGAAGTGACGACACGCTGCAACTCAGTGGACAGACCGCAAGTAATCGCCCACAG
>Ga0114962_10002035_pt1 | contig 17206 bp, 8 predicted proteins | sample C_130820_MF_Meta_FD_87017 | JGI IMG/M metagenome (GOLD analysis project Ga0114962, IMG submission 87017) | Freshwater microbial communities from Lake Croche, Canada to study carbon cycling - C_130820_MF_MetaG | ecosystem: Environmental > Aquatic > Freshwater > Lake | place: Lake Croche, Canada...
AAGCAAGCCAGGACTTGTAGCTATTAAATCGCCCCCAATATAGACTACTAAACCATTAGGGCTAAACGTTCCAGACTGGATAAACAAATCGTCTTGAATGGTAAGGTTGAAATTGTTGGCATACAATATTGTACCTGAAGTTTTGTTTGCAGTAACATCGTAAAGGGTTTTTGTACCTACGTTATCAACGTTAATGTATTGCGCGCCATATCCATCGAAAATAACTTCGCCAGAGCGGGCTATAAAACTTCCGCTAGCGTTGTTGTTAAAGTTGCCACCTACATTTATTCGGTAATTATTGGTTGTAACATCTAATGTAGAATTTCCAATAGTAAGGTTACCTAAAACGATAATGTTGCCTGCAAGGGTTTTAGTATTTACGTTAGTAAAATTCAAATTACCGTAGGTAATGCCTGCGATAGTTTGATTTCCTGTTCCGTAATAGTTAAAGTTTGAGTTTGCAGCAGGGCTATATGTTGCAAAGCCAGTTGGCGCGTTGTTTGTTCCTGTTATTTGGAAAGTAGTCGCTGCACCTAAAGTAAACGTACCAGCGCCTGATGTGCTAGTTATTTGGAAAGTTTGGGCGGCAATACTACCAGCACCAGCATTCAATGTGAAATTGTTGGTGATAGTTATGTTGCCATTAATAGTAGTTCCAGATGTTCCAGAGAAAGAAACACTTTCAAAAGAAGAAGCGTTTAGGTTCAAATTACCTAAACTAGTCTTGTTAAAGTTTACCGTTGAACCAGAACCTGTATAGGCGCCTGTTCCAGTCCAAGTTCCACCAGTATGCGTGTGTATGCTATTACCCCCATTAAAGGTAGCACCGCTATTAATTGTAACGTTGCCACTAAAGGTAAAAGCAGCGCCACTAGCAGCAGCTAGGTTAGAAATTACAACCGCATTACCAGCTACTGTCATATTATTAGTTGCTGTTTTGGTTCCAGTGCCACTAATAGTAAGGTGGTAAAAAGTACCTCCAGTAATGCTTTGAGTAGCTCCGTTAAATATTGCTGTTCCAACTGTAGTTGTAGAATACGTTCCTAAAGTACGGCTAAAACTACCTCCTATGTTTAATGTGTAGTTTGTATTTGCAAAGGTTAAGTTACCTGCAGAAAGCGTTAAATTATTGCTAATGTTAATTGTTCCTCCAGCCAATTGATAATCAGCACCGCCAGTTATGCTTACATTATAAAATGCTGTGGTAAGTGGTGTAATAATAAACGAGCCAGTTACACCATTGAAGTTTAAGGTAGAATTGCCTGCTACAAAAGTGCCATTTGTTCCTTTAGTATAATTACGACCAATATTTAATGTACATCCTGAATTGTCTACAATTAAAGAACCCGTATTGGTTAATGTGGCCACTGTTAAACTTCCGGTTATGGATACAACAGCAGAAGTGTTTACTGTTAAACTACCAGTCGATATGGTTAAATCTCTACAAGTAGCGGCAGCATTAATTACTGGGTTGTTAGTAGCGTTAGGTATTGTAACATTAGTTGAAGCATCTGGAACAAGAGCTGTACTCCAGTTTCCTGCGGTAAACCAGTTAGTAGAAACTGCGCCAGTCCAAGTAGCGTTAGTAACTGCTGGCCAGGTAATAGTATTTCCGAGGTCTTTCTCGTAAGTGGCGCTTCCAAGGGTCCCAGAAATTTGACCCGTAAAGTTTATTACTGAGCTGCCAGATGGTCTTTCAACATTAAAATGCTGTCCTACAACAGGTGTGCCTCCATGGTTAAAGTTAACGTTGGTAATATCTGTTGTTGGTGTAGTAGAAGTGGTTGTAAAATATATATACCTGTACGGACCACCAGATGGTGCGGTGCTTATACCGCTAAATGTTCCATTAGAGAAGTTATCGGTATTGTCTATAGAACCTGCAATATTCAATCCTTCGTTACTAATGTTGCTAATAGCATAGTATTGAGCCGCAATAGTTCCTCCTGAATTTATGGTAACAACTGTTCTATTTGCACCAGCGCTCCTGCTTAAGGTGGCTATAGAATTACTTGTTCCAACCAGATTAAAACGACCTCCGGAGTTCACTGTAAGTGAACAACTACCAAAAGTAGTGTTGTATTGTAAGGTGCTCCCTGAGCCAATTGTTAAAATACCTGTATTACCAATAGTAACCCTTCCAATAACACTTGCCGAGCCAACCGTTAATGTTCTTCCAATAACACTTAAAGTACTATTGTTAGATAAAGTTAAATCACTGGATATCGTCAGATTACTTCCTAGGCTATAAGTTCTTGCCGAAATGTTCGCTTGATTAACAGTTACAGTGTATAGTGGGTTTGAACAAGTAATTGTTTTTGGATTCGTATTCTGGCTATTTAAAGTAACAGATCCCGCCCTAGAAAGGAAAGTGCCGTTTGAAACAAAAGAGCCCAATGCGTTTACTGTATAGTTTCCAACAACATCTACATCTAATGTTGATCCTGAAGAAATAGTTAGGTCGCCATTAACAGTAATATTACCCAATAAGTACTTAATTCCTGAACCACTAATTGTAAGGTTGCTACTAGCTAAACTAGCAGGTAAATTTTGGTCTCCTGCTCTATTAAAGGTAAGATTGGCAGTGCTTGAATTTAAACTTCCGCTATTAATTATACTTATGTTTTGAGATGCAATAGTATGGTTTAAAGCATTTAAATTAACTGCGCTTCCATCAATTGTGTAATTACCATTGCCAACTACTAACCCATTTGTAGAAAAGTTCTTTGCGCCAGCCCCAGTAAAATAAACAGAGTTAACGGAATTAGTGGCTCCCGGATTTAAAGTTTGCGTTGAAGCGCCATTGAATGTAATTGTGCCAACTGTATGAGTAAGGGTTCCACTACTTGTTAAATTTCCTGCAATATCAATGTCTTGGTTACTTACTAGCGTAATTCCAGAATTGATTGTAAGGCTACCAGATAAAGATATGTCCGATACATTTGAAGTTTTAGTTCCAGAACCAGATAATACTAAATTTACTAATGAAAATGCAGGAGAGCCTGGGCTAGTATTGGTTAGTGTTTGGTCTGCACCACCTAGTGTAAGGGTCTTTCCGCTTGAGGCTACGTAGTTCCTTAAATTAACTGTTGCGCCATTTACTGTAAGGTCAAAATTTCCATCGGCTAAGGTAGGTGTACCTCCATTCATAAGTAAGCTGCCTTGAATGGTAGTGTTTCCGTTTAATGTTGCATTTCCGCCGGAAGTAGAAATATCTAAAGTGCCATAAGTTGGCAAAGCAGATATTGTTTGTGCGGCTATTCCGTTTAATCTATAAGTACTAGCTGAAGAGAAATTGTAAGAGCCAAATGAAGTAGGGATGGCCACGGATGGGGCAACTATAGCACAAGTATGCGTAGCTCCAGAGTTTAGAGAATAGGCTTTGGCGGCTGTTCCTGTAATAGTGAAGGTGCCTTGTACTACAGTTACGCCACTGTTCACGGTTACATCGCCAGCAATTGAAAGGTTAGCACTTAGTGTTTTATTGCCTGTGCCGATTAATGTTAAGTTATTAAAGCTAGTAATGGTATTTTGAATGGTCCAGTTTCCTCCATTATGAATAAATGTACCGTTAGATACATAGGTAATTTGGGGAGCTCCTGAAGTGTGTACATAATTACCAGTTACAGTAATTGTATTATTTCCCATTGCCAATGTAGTATTTACATCGCCAATGGTTAGCACGCCATTTACATTGATATTTCCAGCTGCTGTTTTAGTTGAGGTAGATGATACAGCCGTAAATGTTAGGTTATTATAGGTTGTAGCTACAACACTTTGAGCGCCAGTAGAAGCATAGTTTACTGTGCCGCCAGTAATTGAATAGGTTCCGAATGAAGCAGGGAAGGAACTTAGAACCCTTAATATGCCACCATCTTGAGTGAAAATACCGCTGGCTGTACCAGTTAAAGTAGTGCCCGCATTTATATCTACTTGAGTAAGGGTGTTAGCTATACTTAAGTTGCCATTTATGATAGCAGAAGAAGCTATTACTGCGGTACCAGTACCGTTAAAGTACAAATTTTGGAAAGTGGTTGGTTGGGCAGCTGTAATGCTTGAATTTGCCCCGTTTAAGAATACTGTACCAAGGCCAGATTGTGTAAAACCAGCAGCACCAACATTATTGGTAAACGACCCAGCAATATTTAATATCTGAGTATTGGCATTGAAAATGGTATTGGTGTTAATAACCAAATTACCGCTAATGGTCGCTGAATTTAAAAGCGTTTTAGTAGAACCAGCGACTGTAGATGAGTTGGTTAAGTTGTTGAATCTGCCACCAGAAATACTTTGGGCTCCTGTTCCATCTAGTGTTACCGTATTTGTACGACCGTTAAATGTTGTATTACTATTGGCCTGACTCCAGTTACCAGCACAAGTAATATCGAAACCAGAAACGTCAAATGTACCAGATGTCAAGGTAAAGTTTCCATTAACATCCAGCGTAGAACCTAAAGCATAACTTGTAGATGGTGCATTGATAGTAAGGTTATAGAAAGGATCTGATGCACCTGCAGTGTTAATAGAGTAAGCACCCCCAGTTCCTGAGAAAACAACAGTGCTTGTTCCTTCATTAAATGTACCTCCAGTATTGAACCAACTTCCGCTCACGGTAATAATATCCGAAGGGTTAGTTTGGGTAATAGTTCTACCAGCTGCAAAATTTACACTTCCATTTACATTTAGGGTACCGCCATTTAGTACCAATGAAATTGGGTTACCACCTGCTTCCATCACTATTCTGCCAGCAACTTGAGCGCCACTATTAATTGTAACAGTATAAGTAGCTGATACAGATGTATGGTTTAAATAAACTAATGTAGAGGAAGTAGGTACAATGTTATTACTCCAGTTATTGGCAGAAGTCCAAAGACCGTCGCCAGCACCACCATCCCAAGTTACAGTTCCTGAAGGAACCGAGAAAATAGCTCTAGCATCAATTGCATTCTTAAATGAATTTCCAGCTAAAGCGCCTTGTGCATCTAGGAATGTAATTAAACCTGTACCAGAACTACGGGTAATGTTATTGGCCGGACCTGAATTGAAAACTACATTAGAAGCTGTAAAATCAGAGAAATTTAAGCCGCTTAAATTAATGTATGTTCCAGTGGCTGCCCCGTTAGAGAAAGTACCGTTAGATAGGTTGTTCGTATTACTAATGGTACCACCACTAATTACTATACCAGTAGTTGCCGTGTTGGAAATGGAATAGTTCAATGCTTCAAACACACCTGCAGTTTGAGTGAATCCAAATGTTCCTGCACCATTTATAGTAAGCGTGGCTAAGTTGCTAGAGCTACCCACTAAACGGAAAGTACCACCATTGTTGGTAATAGTTGTTCCGGTACCCATCCTTAAGGAAGAACCAGCACCTATTTGTAACACACCACCAGTAATGCTAACGCTCGCAAGCATATTTACTGTATTGCCATTCAAATCTAAAGTACCGTTCGTAATAGTTAATACCCTTGTACTAGCCAGGCTAAGGTTGTTAGTGGTTATTTGAATTATTGCGCCAGGTGCATTTACTGTAATAGGACCGTAAGTACTTGTACCCGGGGTGAATGTTTTTGTTCCTGAGGTGGCTTCAAAAGTAAGAACCCCTGTAGTGAAGGTAATATTACCTGTATTTGTTAGCGAACCTCCAATATTCAGGCCATTGGCAGCCATTGCTAAGGTGCCAGAACTTATAGTAAGGTCGTTTAGGATTTTTAGTGCATTAGCAGCAGTAGCCGTTGCACTAGTTGCATTTATAGTTAAGTTATAAAAACGTTGGCCAACATTGGTACCACCTGTGTTTATACTTGAGGTATTATTGATAACTACAGTACCATTTCTTGGCGTGAAAGTACCACCACTGTTGATAACGAAGTTATTATCTACATTTAATGAATAATTACTAGCAGAAACATCTAACGTGGAACCATTTAGAATGGTTAGGTTACCTAAGATATTTAATTCGCCAGTTAAAGTTTTAGTTCCTGTACCACCAATAGTTAACCCTTGGAAGTTGGAAGTTGAAATATTTTGATTTGCTCCAATAAAAGAAACCGTTCCACCAGTTTGGCTAAAGGTTCCCAGATTGTTCCAATTTCCTGAAATATCTAGGCTTACTGCGGTGGAAACTAATGCGCTATTGTTTATAGTAAAATCTCCTAATACTGTGAAGGTGTTATTAGTAAGTGATTTAGCGGCAGAATTAGAGAAAATTAACGTTTGATAAACTATTCCTGCTTTCAAATTTTGAATTACCTGGGTACCTGTACCAGTACCATTAAATTCTATAGAACCGCTATTTGCTGCAAACGATGAGTTAGTTCCTTGGTACACCCAATTTCCTCCTACTTGAAGCGCAAATCCATTCAAATCAAAATTGTTGGTATTGTTTGAAGCTCCGTTAGACCATGTAACGTTATTGTTTATTTTTATATTAGATAAGGCTTGTATTGTAAAATTAGTCGAAGCGTTTGGTCTGTTGAAAAACAAGGATCCAAAGCTTGATGCGGCATTCGTTGAAATGGTTTGAGCAGTAGCACTTGTTCCGCCAAAAGTTACAGTACCAGTGGTTTGGGAGAATAGGCCCGATCCAGCATTAGTAAAATTCCCAGCGAGCGTTATTGACCTAATATTAGCGTCTAAAGTGGCTCCATTGTTTATTGTGAAATTACCATTATAGGTTTGGTTACCTAAAAGGCTTTTAGTTCCTGTTCCGCCAATGATTACATTATTTAATATAGCAGTTTGGATGGACTGGTTTGTACCATCTAGAATTAAGGTTGAAGTACCTGGAATAATTAATGTAGCAGAATTTAAACGTAAATCGCCAGCAAGGGTATGGCTAAAGCTTCCCAAATCAAGCGTAGCGTTATTTGCAGTTCTAATAAGATTGCCATTAATATCTAAAGCACCTGTAGCTGTTTTTGTGCCATTACCTTGGATTTCTAAGGTTCCGTAGGTAATACCAGGAACATTTTGAGTAGTTCCATCAAAACGAACTATAGAACTTTGCGCTATGGTTTTAGAAGTAAAGCTATTTACGGTCGATTCAAAATTGGAAACCCCGCTTGAATAGATTGCGCAATAATCGTCTAAAGTAAGGGTTCCTGCAGGAGAAGCTTTAGTAAATTGATTGGCGCCTAGATTCACAATTAATCTATTTGCTGTATCGCCCAATAAGTTGGTAATTGTAATGTCGCCATTTACCGTACAGCTTTGTTGAATGGTTCGGCTTCTTTGGGCAGTTGGGGTAGCGGGATTAGAAAATACTAAATTGTGGAAGGTATATGACCCGCCATCACTTGCATTTAATGTTTGGCTAATATCTGAACCTGAAAAACGGAATGTTCCACCTGAAGTAGAAGTTATACTACCATCGGCAGTAGTATTATTAACAATAGTACCACCTAGAAACGAGTGATCGTAGTTCAATAAAGCTAAGGTAGATGGAGGGTTGGTATTTGAGAAAGTTAAGTTACCATTGATAGTAAGGGCACCATCTACAGTTTTTGTGCCTTGCTGTATAATTATGTTTCCATAATTAATGCCACCTTTTACTGTTTGAGCAATTGAACCATCGTACCTGGCATTAGACGTATTAGCAAAAGAATAACTAGCAAAATTGGTAGGGAAGTTTGCTGCCCCTCTAATATATAAATTGCCTCCTGCTTCTACCGATAAGGTATGCGTACCAGCAGGATTGGTAAGTTGTGTGCCACTGTTTAATACTAAACCTCCAGCATTTTGAACAGTAAGATTGTTATTAACATTCCAAGTGCCTGAAGTTTGAGTTATTACTCCTTGGATAATTATAGGGCATGTTCCGAACGAAATAGGACTAGTTCCGCTTACTGTTCCAGTACTTTGGTAGGTAAGGGTTCCTGAAAAATTACAAGTTCCTAAAATTGAACTATTGTTTCTTAAAGTATGAGCCCCTGAGCTAGTTACGGTAGCTCCAGCACTGACTGTAAATACGTTAGAAACAGTAATATCGCCGTTTATAGTTTTGGCATTTGAGCCGCCGTTTGTAAAAGTAAGTGCATAAAATGTACAGCCTTGGTTGCAATCTAATGTTTGAACAGTTGTTCCGCTAAACGTGGTTGTATTTGCCGATTGCGTAAATGTTGAACCCACAGGGAAACTAAAATTTCCATTTACAGTAACGTTGGCATTCGTAGTTACTACTCCTGTGGCAGATGCCGTAAAATCAGATTGAACAGTAATTGCCCTTAATAATATGGCGGTTACCGTTGCGTTAATATTAATATTGTTAAATTCTAAAGTTGTTGCTGCACCCGAAAAGGTTGAATTATTAGTTATACTAACATTTGCGGCTTGTGAAGCTGAGTTAGAGAGGTCTATATTTCCGTTTGCGGTTATGTTACCACCAATTGAAACACTATGAACCGTATTGAAAGCACCCACTGTTAGTGTGCCATTAGTGGCTGTCGTTAATCCGCCGGACCCAATAACTAAACTTCTGGCTGTGGTATTATTACCTAATACAAGTGAACAAGCTGTTCCCGTTCCCACTTGAATGGCAGCTACATTTAAGTCAAGGTCTATAGTTACTGTATAGCCAGTTTGGATTATAAAAGTATGCAAGCCTGAGGTAAAATCGCCTATGGCAGGATTAGAACCTGAACCATTGGTAGCAGTATTCCAGTTAGATAAAGAACTAAAGCTAGTGGTTAATGGCGCCGACGATTTGTAGGAGTAAAAAGTTGTGGCTTCTGATAATGAGGTTGTTAGTACAAATAAAATAAGTACTAACACACACTTTACTGGGGTAAAGATGTTTTTCATTGTATAAGGATTGATTCGACCTGTCTAATATAAAATTACCTACTGTAATAGTATATATATACCAAAGGTAGGTTAATTTCCTATAGTTTTACCTATTCAAAGAGTATCTTATCTAATCCTTAGATTTAGTAAAGTATCTATCTATTTAATAATCAGTGTTTTTACCTAGCAAAAAGTCAAGTTTACCTTTTTGTTAAGTAAGATTCGATTAAGATAATACAGTATTGTGCTTGGTTGAAATAAGGACTTGGTACCTTATTAATTTGTATAAAAATTTATCGATAGCTATTATTTGGATAGAATTCATTAAAAGCAATAGCAAAAAAATATTAAATATTGCTTTATTGCTATTTTTATTTTATTTTAAGATAATATATGCAGATATGGATAAGAATAATTATGAATTATGTAAATTAATCCTAATTTTACTTTTATGAATAAGACTGAAATTACCGAAGTTCCTGTAATGCCACCTCCAAACGATAGTACCCGAATGTATGGTACTGCGGCAACAATAATAGTTTTTGTATTCGTATTAGGTATTTTATATTCGGGTCAATTTCTGTTTGTTCCGCTCTGCTTTTCTATAATTTTTTCTGTTTTGTTGTTGCCAATTTGTAAGCGCTTAGAAGTTTGGCGTTTCAATCGGGTATGGTCTACTACTGTTACTATGCTTCTGATTACGATATCGCTAATTGGGGTTATCGTATTTTTTGGAAGCCAAATTTCAACCTTGTTCTTTGAGCTCACCGATTTTAAGATAAACCTAGAGAGGCTTTTTTATAAGCTAATAGAATATGTAGCTGGCTTGTTTAACATATCTAATAGCCAAATTATGAGTACCATTACCGATAACAAGTCGAAGTTAATTCAAGGTGGTGCTAATTTCTTGCAAAATACAGTTTCTACTGGAGGCGATTTTCTTACCTTTTCCAGCTTAAGCCTAGTTTTTACATTTCTAATCCTCCTTTACAGGTCTGGCTTTAGGCATTATATCTTAATTTATTTTAAAGACGAATCAAGGGAATCGGTCAATAATGTGATTGACGAAATTCAGGCTGTTATCCTCAATTACTTCCAAGGGGTATTAGTAGTAATGCTGATTATTGGAACTTTAAATACAATAGGCCTAACTATATTAGGTGTAGAATATGCCCCTCTATTTGGATTTCTGGCATCTTTTTTAACCATTATTCCTTATGTAGGCACTACTTTTGGCGCTGCCCTACCTTTTGTTTTCGCTTTAGTGAATTATAAAGAGCCATGGCACGCTTTGGGAATTATACCTATGAATATAATAATCCAGCAATTGGAGGCTAATTTTATTACACCCAAAATTGTAGGAGGGAAAGTTAGTGTGAATGCTTTGTTCGCCTTTATCTCGTTAATAGTGGCAGGTGTTTTCTGGGGTTTAGCAGGAATGGTATTGGCTATTCCTTTAACCGCCATAGCTAAAACCGTTATGTTTTATATCCCGCAAACCCAAAAATTGAGTTATTTATTAAGCAATGACTTTCCAGACAAAACTTTTGAGGCATATTTACAGCCTATTAAACCTAGCCAATCGGCAAAAGGTAGTAGAGCTGGCAAGTCAAAGTCTTAATATTAAGTATGTTACAAACTAATAAAAAGATAACGCTTAAAGGTTTCTGGGAAATACTTGTAGAAAGCTATAAAAAGTGGAATGAAACTGAGCCCTTTGTTTTAAGTGCGGCACTAAGTTTTTATGCTGTTTTTAGCATGCCAGCGTTGCTCATTGTAGTGATAAGTACTGCAGGAATTTTGTTTGGGAGGGAAGCAGTGAAAGGCGAATTATTCCACCAAATTAAAAACCTAATTGGACAAGAAGGCGCATTTCAGGTTCAGGATATGGTAGCGAAGGCTTCAATGAACAAGAATGGCTGGTTTGCGGCGGTAATTTCCGTGATTACCATTTTGTTATCTGCAACTGCTGTTTTTGCGCAATTACAGAATACCTTAAATAAGATTTGGGATGTAAAGGTGAGCCCTAGAAAGGCTTGGGTTCAGTACCTGCTTACTCGCATATTCAGTTTTGGTATGGTGGCTATGATAGGCTTTTTGCTCCTTGTGAGCTTAATTATTAGTTCAGTGTTAGCTGCGTTTTATACTTGGATGACTCTGCATTTGAGCTATTTAGGCACCTTACTTATCAATTTAATAAACAACTTGGTTTCATTAGGGCTCTTTACCTTATTTTTTGCTGTAATTTTTAAGGTTTTGCCCGATGTTAAAATCCGCTGGTCTAGTGTATGGGTAGGTGCCGTTTTTACTGCGGTGCTTTTTGCCCTGGGAAAACTAGCTATTGGGTTTTACCTAGGAACGAGTAACCCAGGCGATGCTTATGGGGCAGCTGGTTCTATAATTGTAATTTTGCTTTGGGTATCGTATAGCAGTTTAATTCTGTTTTTTGGAGCAGTATTTACCAACGTTTACGCAGGGAAATTCGGAGTTCCCATACAACCGGTTGATTTTGCTAAAATAAAGTCTGGTACTAAGAACAAGCCTATTCCCTAACCCTGCTAGGAATGCCTTCAACCTCTTGGTTGTTCATACACTTGAAATGGCCTTTAGGGCAGGTACTAAATCCTATCTTTGAACAAGGCCTACAGCTAAGCCCGCCCACTTCTAAGTTCTTATGCCAAGTAAGGTAGGGTTCCATACCAAATGCAGGAACTGTATTTCCCCAAAAAACATAGGTTGGCTTTTTAAAGGCAGCAGCTATGTGCATTAGTCCAGTATCGTTAGTTATTACCCTACTAGCCAATGAAATAACAGCTGCACTTTCGTGCAATGAACATTGACCAACTAAATTAATTAGGGTCACTTTTGAAAAGCTTTGGCTATTGATTACTTGTGCCTCTGCCACCTCATTTTGGCCGCCAAGTAGCACTACTTCTCCATCCAAATGGTTAAGCAATTCCTCTATCTTATTTAAGGTCAGCTTCTTAGTAATCAAATTTGCCCCTAAAACTAAAACTGTAAAGGGTTTATGGTTTGGAAGTTTGGCTTTTACAGTTTCCCAATCGAACTGAGGAGGTAAGTGATAGTCCAAACCCCTGTCATCATTAATCACCCCTAAAGATTTTGCCGTAGCCAAATACCTATCTACAATATGGATAGCGGGTAGTCTGTTTATTTTGAAATTCACCAAGAGGTATTTCGAAAAATTCAGTTTATCGAAGCTTACAGATTTTACCCCAAGTTGTAGCTTTATTATTTTGGTTCTCAGGTTATTGTGCAGGTCAATAACAAAATCGAACCTCTCGCTTTTTAAAGAATTGACGTGGACCGATAAGGAAGAGCCTAAAAAATGATGTCCACTAATAAATGGGTTAAACTCTAGTATCGATTGAAACTGGACTTTGGTGGCAAAGTGAATTTCAACATTAGGAATCTGGTTGTAAATACACCTAAATACAGGGGTGGTAAGTACAATATCGCCAATAGAAGAATAACGCAAAACCAGTATTTTCACGTCCAAAATTGCTGATTATTCTAATGTGGCTTGGATTTTTTTTGGTAAACTAGCTTTTACAATAGCGTAGCTTTCATCAATGAGTTCTTTAGCTAAGGGCATTTGAACATCTACTCCCAAAACTACGGTTATCCAAAATTTCTTATTCAAATGGTAGCCGGGTAGTATTCCTTCGTATTGGTCCTTAAGTTCTGCAACTTTTTCTGCCTCATTTTTAATACTTATTCTAACTGGCGGTTCGGCACCAATAGAGGTGAATAAGAATATCTTGCCTCCCACCCTAAAAACTAAGGTATCGGAATCGAAAGGAGTATCTTCAGATGTTCCAGGTTTAGAAAGGCAATAGGTACGAAGATATTCTAAAGTCATTTGACTTATAAGTTGCGAGCAATAGTTCTCACAATAATAACTACTACACAAACCAAAAACATAAGCATCGATATTTTATTTATCCCATGCATCATCTTCAAATTAAGGTTTGGCTTATGGTCTGGATTAGGCTTTCTGAAAAAGTAAGTTGCCACTTCGTTAAGTGCAAAATAATCTTTCCACGTATTTTTGCTTCTTGGAGCTTTTTCAGGGTAATTTGCCATTGCTTCAACAATTTAAAGTGTACAAAGGTAACGCTGTGTTGCCTTAAAAAGTTATTAGCTCTAGAAATATGCAGTTTTCAGCCATTGCTGGTCATTTAGAAATTAAGGAATTACTTATCAATGCCGCTCAAACCAGTAAGGTGGCGCATGGCTTGCTATTTAAAGGACAAGAGGGAACAGCAAATTTGGCTTTTGCCTTAGCATTTGCTACGTATTTGAATTGCGAAAACCGCCAAGAAACTGATAGTTGCGGCACCTGCTCATCGTGTGTGAAGATGAGCAAAATGGCACACCCAGATGTTAACTACTTCTTTCCTATGGCTAGGAATGAATCGGTTCCCAAAGGGGAAGCTATGAGCAGGCAGTACTTCATAAAAGATTTCAGAGCATTAGTAGCCACCAACCCCTACTGCAACGAAAACGATTGGGCGGCAGCTATAGGCGTGGCTAATAAACAGCTTGCTATCCCTGTAGATGAGGCAAGGGTTATTAAAGAATCGGTTAGTTTGGTAGCCTATGAAGGTAAATATAAAATTGTAATTGTTTGGTTGCCAGAATACTTCAATATTCCAGCTGCAAATGCCCTACTTAAGATACTAGAAGAGCCACAACCCAATACCTTATTTTTCTTGGTAACCAATGAACCTGAGCAATTGCTCGTTACCATTACCAGCCGCACCCAAGCCATTTCTATTCCCCAGTTCGATGAGGAAGAAATTGCCGAGTACCTCATTAGTCATCATAGAATCGAAGCCCAAAAGGCGAACCAAATTGCCTTGCTGGCCGATGGAAATCTGAATATTGCTTTGAAAATGCTTGCCCAGGAAACGGATCCGTTTTTTCCATTCTTTAGCGAGTGGATGCGCAATTGTTTCAGTAAAAATGTAATTGCTATGGTAAATGATATGGACGTTTTTGCCAAGATGGGTAGGGAAGTGCAAAAGAGCTTTTTGCTTTATGCTTGCCAAATGGTTCGCAAAGCATTTATTATGAACAATAAGGTGCCAGAACTAGTAAAATTGCCTAAAGAAGAATTTAGCTTTATTGAAAAATTTAGTCCGTACATTCACCTCGGAAATATTGACCAAGTATTTGAAATGCTTAGCTTAGGTTATGCGCATATCGAAAGAAATGGAAATCCGAAGATGATTTTCCTCGATAGCTCGTTACAACTTATGCAAGCCTTCAGACAGCCTAAGTCTTAACCACCATACACCATGATTTATAATTTAACAAACGAATTTATAACTATTGCCATTGACTCTGTTGGTGCGGAATTGTACAGTGTTAAAACTAGCTATGGGCGAGAATACCTTTGGCAAGGCGATCCTGCGGTTTGGGGTAGGAGGGCGCCTGTGCTTTTCCCAATTGTTGGGAAGCTAAAGAACAACACCTATTTCTATAACGATAAAGAATACAACTTGCCGCAGCATGGTTTTGCCCGCGATTTAGAGTTTCACATTCACGAGCAATTCGAAAATAAACTAGTATTTAAGCTAACCGAGAATGAAAATACCCTAAAGGTTTTTCCTTTTCAGTTTGCCCTGCTTATAAGTTACCAATTAGAAGGCTCAGAAATAACAGTGAGTTATGAGGTTCATAACAATAGCGGCCTTAGTAATTTGCTATTTAGCATTGGTGGGCACCCAGCATTTAATATTATTGAAGAAAACGGTGTTTCGCTTTACGATTATTACTTAGACTTTGAACAGCCAGAATTTCTGCACAACCATCCTCTACAAAATGGCTTGGTTAGAAAGGAAACGGCTTCTCATCCTATTTTAGAGGGAACGAAACTTAACCTAAACAAGCAGCTTTTTGCCAACGATGCCCTAGTGTTTTCAGGCATAAAAAGCAAATGGGTGGCACTTGTATGCGATAAGATAAACTACCGCGTTCAAATGAACCGGGAAGAATTTCCTTGGTTTGGCACTTGGGGTAAAGACGATGTTCCCTTCGTTTGCTTAGAACCTTGGTGTGGCCATGCCGATTATGAAGACCACGATCTTAATTTTCAAATAAAAGATGAGGTTGTTACTTTAGCTCCTCACGAATCTTTCCTCCGTAGTTATCAGATAAACTTTAAATAATGATTCTTCGTAACGCTTTAGCTAGTATAGTTTTACTGGCTTTTTTTTATTTAGGTTCGTTTGCTTGTATAGCGCAGACCGAAGATTTAGGCACTAAAAATAAAAAGGCAATTAAGGCCTTTCAAAAAGCCCAAAAAGAGGAAACCGATAGGCATTGGGATAGTGCAATCCTTAGTTATGTAGACGCCGTAAATGCCGATACCAATTTTGCCAGGGCACATTATAGATTAGGTAATTTGCTTTTTCTTTACCACGATAAGTATAAGCGAGACGGAATAGGGCACCTTGAGCAGTTTATTGCCAAAGACCCTGAAAATCCGTTAGTGGCCGATGTTTCTGTAAGGGTAGCTCGCTTTTATTTGGATAGCGGCCAGTACGCCAAAAGCAAGGTTTATTTAGAGAAAATAAACGAAAGTCAACTTTCTTCTGCTGTTATGCAGAATGAAGTAAAGCTTTACAAATCTAAAATTGACTTTGCCTTAGACCAGCTTTCCAGAACTAGAAAATTGGAGATTGTGGAGCTGCCTGCTACTGTAAATAGCAATCCACTCCAGTATACGCCAAGTTTAAATGGCGATGGTACTTTAATGATTTTTACGGCCAGAACAGGTATAGGCGCCGCTTACGACGAGAATATTTACGAAAGCGAGTTCATAAACGGGCAGTGGAAACAATGCAAGCCAGTGAATGGGAAAATCAATACCAAAGACAACGATGGTTCTGCAAGTATTAGTGCCGATGGCAGAACTATGGTATTTACAGGTTGCGAAAGACCGGGTGGCCTTGGTAGTTGCGATTTGTATATCAGCTACAAAGAAGGCGATACTTGGTTGCAACCCATTAATATTTCTGAAGTCAACTCATCTGCTTGGGAAAGCCAGCCTAGCCTAAATGCCGATGGTAGCGAACTTTACTTTGTGAGTAACCGAAAAGGTGGCCTTGGTGGATATGATTTGTATGTAAGTACCCGTAGTGGAAGCAAAGGTCAATTTGGCGACCCGGTTAATATGGGGACAGGAATTAACACTGAAAAAGACGAGTTCACCCCTTTTATACACGCCAATAACACCACACTTTTCTTTGCAAGTAATGGCCACCCTGGAATGGGAGGTTTAGATTTATTTTACTGCAATAAGACTAGAATGGGTTTCACTCCACCTTTAAACCTTGGTTCTCCAGTGAATTCGCATTTGCAGGAGACAGGGTTGGTAATATCGCCAAATGGTAAAAGCGCTTTTTTTAACGAAGAGGTTAGGGGAAAAAAGGACAGTAAATCGGTAAGAATTAAAACTTTCCCTATTCCTTCAGATTGGAAAATAAATCCGGCAACTACCTATGTAAAAGGCAGGGTTTACGATGCGGAAACCAAGCAAAGTATTTCAGCGCAAATACAGGTGGTAGATTTGGCAGAAAATAACAGCACTTACAAAGTTAAAAGCGATCCATTCTCGGGAAAGTACTTGGCAGTGATTAATGCAGGTAAAACCTACGGTTTGTTTGTGGCAGAACCAGGCTACTTATATAAGAGTTTAACCTTCGATGTAGAAAAAGAAGATAGCTTGAAACCTAAGGAGGTAGATATTCCTTTGGTAAAAGTGAAGAAAGGCAGCCGAACCACTATGACTAACCTTTATTTTGATACCAATAAATGGAACTTAAAATCGGAGTCTATTGCCGAAATGGAGATACTCTATCAATTTATGGAGGTTAATACCGGTACATCTATTACTGTAGAAGGCCATACGGACGATGTTGGACCAGATGCCGATAACTTGGTTCTAAGCCAAAAAAGAGCACAAAGCGTAAAAGATTACCTTACTGAAAAAGGGATAAGCGCTAATAGAATTAAAACAATTGGCTTTGGAGAAACCAAACCAATAAATAAAGCTGGCGGTGCCTTGCAAGTAAACCGCAGAATAGAGTTTGTAATTAACTAGGTTATTTGCTCTGCTTCGCTTTGTTGAATATCTTTTCAATAACCGTGAGCGGAAGAATACGTTGCCCTGTTTTGCCACTAGCAACAAGTCTATTCCCAACAACAGCTTTTATTTCTACTACCAATTCCTCTCCTTCTATCCAAGGGAGAGGAATTGCTTTAATAAGTACTTCTTCATTTTCAAAAGCGGGAGCGTGGTGGAAAATTTCTACCATAGTACCTATGCCTTGTTCACCTTCCTTTAACAAAGGCAGAAGAACTAACCTGCCTGCCCATTCAAATTCCCTTG
>Ga0114962_10002036_pt1 | contig 17196 bp, 19 predicted proteins | sample C_130820_MF_Meta_FD_87017 | JGI IMG/M metagenome (GOLD analysis project Ga0114962, IMG submission 87017) | Freshwater microbial communities from Lake Croche, Canada to study carbon cycling - C_130820_MF_MetaG | ecosystem: Environmental > Aquatic > Freshwater > Lake | place: Lake Croche, Canada...
TCAATATCCTGAGCTTCTCAAACTCTACAATGGCAATTCCGACTATCTGAGAATCCCATACTTCAAAATGCAACGGATCGCACTGATGCCATCCTTCCATCCGATTTTTTTGCCTTCGGCATAGGTGCGTCCGTGATAGGAAACAGCTACCTCGTAGATGCGGACATTTTTACGAGCCACCTTGGCAGTAATCTCAGGCTCAAAACCGAATCGATTTTCTTCGATCGTGATACTCTGGATGATCTCCCGCCTGAAGACCTTGTAGCAGGTCTCCATGTCGGTGAGATTCAGGTTCGTGAACATATTGGAAAGAAGGGTCAGGAACTGATTTCCAATGGAGTGCCAGAAATAGAGCACCCGATGAGCTTCCCCTCCGATAAAACGGGATCCGAAAACCACATCTGCTTTACCTAAGAGAATCGGCTTGAGCAGAACTGGATATTCCTCGGGATCATACTCCAGATCGGCGTCCTGAATAATCACGTAGGGAGCAGTGGCATGGGAAATACCGGTCCTGAGTGCTGCACCCTTCCCTTGGTTCACCTCATGTTCGAAGACCTTCATCTTGGGAAAGCTCTTGGCCACCTCGCGGAGCACATCGCCAGTGCCGTCCTGAGAGGCATCGTTCACCGTAATGAGTTCCACGACATAGGGTTGCTCCAGCACCTTGCGAATCACTGTTTCTACGGTTTGTGCCTCGTTATAAACGGGCATGATGACGGAGAGGCAGGGTTGATACATCATTGGTAGTTGGAAAATAGAGCGGCGTTTAGAAACGACGATTGCGTAGGGTTAAGCAGGCTTTTATTTACTTACAAGAAGAAGCCGTGATGAAAGTTTCCTGCCAAGACGATTCCATGGAGCCTCGACCAACATTTCTGAAAGGTGGCCAATCACAAGGGTTATGGAGACAGAGATCACAAAAAGAATGAGCGAAGAAACAAATCTGTTACCAAAGATCAAAAATGAGAGGTGCCGTGAAACGAGCACGCCGCAGGTAAGAAGCATGATGGGAAAATGAAGCAGGTAAAAGCTGTAGGAGATTCTCCCTAGGAAACGAAGCGGCGGGGATTCCAGCATTCTCCGCAGAAAAGGCCACTGGCAAGGGATGAGTACAAGTAGGATCACACCTAGAACAATGGATCCGGTGACAGCATTGAATCCTTGCTTGATGGAGAAGATCCAAAGCATCAAGGCAAAGAAAAGGACGGTCTTGGTTGTTTTTTCACCGATTCTTTCGATGTGAGGTGACGCCATATGGATTATATAACCCAGATAGAAAGCAAACAGGAAACTGGCCGGTTGATGGTAGCGTGCCCTCCAGAGCATCCATGCAAGTGCTGCTCCCATAGGTAGCACCATCGATGGAAAACGTACCAGCAGCAGAATCAGCAAGGGGAGAAGGAGTGAGCAGGCAAACTCCTCTCTAATTGTCCACATTGGTGGATTAAAGACAGATGTCTCGCTGAACAGGGAAAGCGATGCCAGATAACCTGGATACAATACATGCCGCTTAATGAGACCGGTCGACTCACTGAGCCATTCTGAAAAAAACGACCAATTCGTTGAGGGCACAACCAGGAACACTATCAGGGCCGAAATCAACAGAGAAAAAAGCGCGACTGGATAAAGACGGAAGACTCTTCGGATGTAGTAGCCCAATACTCCGAAAAAGGTTCTTCCCTTTTCGACTTCCAGCGATCTGCTTAGAACAAATCCGCTCAACAGGAAAAAGAAAACTACCGGAGATAGGCCAAACAGAGCATAGGAATAATCATGAATCCTTCCGGATACAAAGCAGGCCATGGAGTGCTGGAGTGCGACGGCAAGAGCGGCAATGCCCCGAAGGGAATCAAGATGATGCAGGCGTGAAGTCACTTTCATGATGCCCGAGTAGCTCATTGGAAAAATCTAGTTTTGAACTTCTCAAACGCTGCAAGTGCCATACCGACGATTTGATCCATATTGTAGTAGCGGTAGGTGGCTAACCTGCCGACAAAGCTGACATTCGGAAGCTCTGCAGCCTTCTCAGCATACCTTTTATAAAGAGCCGCTGATTCATAGGTGGGGATGGGGTAGTAGGCTTCCTTCCCGGGGGCGTAGTCATCGGGGTATTCGCGTACAATGGTTGTATTCGCGCACTCCTGGCCGGTGGCATGCTTGATCTCAACGATGCGGGTGAACTCCTCGGCATTGGGATAGTTCACCTGCATGGCTGGCTGCCAGAAGCCTGGCTTGCCGGAGATCGCCTCCCTCTCCTGGAGCTGCTCCGGGCTGAAGGATTGGTTCTCGAAGCGGAGTGAGCGGTAAGGAAGAGCGCCAAAACAGAAGTCAAAGTACTCGTCAATGGGACCCGTGTAGATCAGATGGTCGTGAGGGATCTTCTCCACCACATCGCGGTAATCGGTATTTAGGGTGAGTTCGACACTCGGAGATGATTCCAGCATGCGCTCAAACATCCGATGGTAGCCCTCCTTGGGCAGGGCTTGAAACTCTTCTCGTAGATACCGGTCGTCCCGATTCGTGCGGATGGGGATCCGTCCGCAAACGGAGGCGTCGAGATCCTTGGGATCTCTCTTCCACTGCTTGAGTGTGTAGTTCTTGAAGAACTTCTCATAGAGCTCCCAGCCAACCTGGGAGACGATAACCTCTTCCGAGTTGGCGGGATTCTCGATGGGAACGCGCTTGGAAGCCAGCCAGATCTCGAATTCCTCGCTGGTACTCTCCCGCCCGAGGAACTGCTCGAAGGTATTGAGATTGATCGGGAAGTTCCAATAACGCCCATCGGAGTAGCTGAGGATCTTGTAGTCAACAGGATGCCACTCGGTGAATTGCGAGAGATACTCCACAATACGCGGTGCATTGGTCCGAAAGTAGTGGGGCCCGTACTTTTGAACGAGTACTCCCGCCGCATCATATTCGTCTTGGGCATTGCCTCCGATATGCCCCCGCTTCTCGATAATGGTGCACTTTGCACGAAGCTGACTGGAGAGCCTCTCGGCCAAGGTCAGACCGGCAAAACCGGCGCCGATGATTAAAAAATGTTTAGGCATTTTTTTGTAAAAGGTGGAAAAGTCAAAAGTAGCAAGGTGATAAGGTTGATAGCTTAGTCTTTGCGTAAATGCTTTTGAAAAGCAGCAATCCGCCTCGAAATCGTCTCGTAGTCGACTCGGAAAGTAATCGCGATTTCTTTTGAGAGTATTCCAAGGTCTTCAGCTGCATAAGTCATGCTTCTGACTTCGCCAGCAGATCCTTTGGCAAGATCCAAGAAGTGAGCAAAATCTTTTGATGTTCGGCGTTCAAATCCTTCACTGATATTATTCATTACTGACAAGGATGACCGACGTATCTGATCCCTAAATGAGTAATCGCGGCAGTTTTCCAAAGATAAATAAATGAGCTTATTAAGCCGTCGGGATTCTTTCCATATCTCTAAGTCCTCAAATCGCTCAGCAAAGTTCATTTTCTGTTTTTCTTTTACACTTTCCCACATTTTACATTCATGCTGATTTTAGTTTCACGGCACGCTACCGCCCTTGGCCGCTGGGTTTCCCCTTTGGCTATTTCGGATTTGAATTGTTGTGATGCCAACCATGTGGTGGCGTTTTCCCTAACCGACTTCAACCACCTAGAAACTTTCTGACTAGCGGAAGGAAGGTCTTGGCCCTGCGGTGCCATTTGGAAGCTCTTTCCATGCGGATTCCTAATTCCTCACGGGAATCCTTGGGGATTGAGGAAAGCTTTTGCTTGAGCGTCTCGATTCTCTCGGCGGAGTGACCGATCTTAGGCAGGAGCTGCTGCTCAAGAAACATGGCTACAAATGGGCGTAGCTCGAGCTTGGCCTCGTACCGGGTGACGCGTTCACCCTCCTCTTTTCTAGGCGTGATGGCCTGCATGTCCACAAGCCGCCGGAGTCCTTGGCTAGCCGTTCCGACGCTGATGTCGAGTCGATCCACAATCTCTTCCATCGAGAGGGGCTCTGGAGAGGCAAAGAGGAGTCCGTAGATGGATCCCAATGAGGAGGGATTGCCAAAAAGATCAGCTATCTCAGCAAAAATAGATGCCATCTCCTGCTGGATAGTCAGCAGGGAGGCTTTGGCTTCCGGGGGCGTGGTATTGGTCATAACCGACGAATTCATAAAAACAAGAAAGCAGAAAGCGCTATCATTTCAATTCAAAATGAAATGAAAGTAAGGAAATGATCTCTTTCTATGAAGAAGCTCATCCGTTAATCCGAGAGGATGTGGCATCTCTCGCTCCCTTGGTGGGAATTCGTCCTTCGCGGCCTGATCGTCTATCTCTTCCTGATTCTGATACTGCGCCTGACTGGGAAGCGTCAGATCGGGCAGATGAGCCCGTTCGATCTAGTTCTCATGCTTGTGCTCAGCAATGCGGTACAGAACTCCATGAACGGGGAAGACTACTCTATCTCCGCAGGAATGATCCTGTCGGTCACGCTTGTGGCGCTCAACTGGCTCACGGGATTACTTACCTACAAAAGCAGAACTGCGGAGCGATTGATCGAGGGATCGCCGCAGCTTCTTCTCCATAACGGCAAGATTTATGAAAAGGCCCTTTCCCAGACCCAACTCACACATGAGGAACTGATGTCGGCCCTTCGCTTGCAGGGGTACACGGATATCAGCAAGGTAAGGGCCGCGATTCTGGAAAACGATGGTTCCATCAGTGTGATTCCTCACCATAATCCAGCCTCGTGAGCCCTCACTCCCGCTTCCCGGTTATTCGTTTCGTGCGCAAGGAGTGGGTTCTCTTCACGAGCTACGGGACCATGATTGCATTCCTGACGCTCGGGAAAGCATGGCTCGGAACCAATCCCGGCCTGGGTTTTGGCTGGGTTCTCTTTCTCTGGCTCTTCGCCGCGATGCTCTCTTCCTCATTTGCTGTGGTGCGCCATGCGGATCACCTGGCAGAGAGACTCAAGGAGCCCCTCGGCACGCTGATCCTCACACTTGCGGTCACCAGCATCGAGGTGATGATGATCTCGGCCCTGATGCTCAATGGTGATAATCCCGCGCTCGCCCGAGATACGATGTTCTCCGTGGTGATGGTGGTCCTCGGCGGCCTACTCGGCCTGGCCCTACTGATGGGAGGCCTGAAATTCGGAGAGCAGAACTTCAACCTGAAGGGGGTGAATTCGTTCCTAGGTTTGATTCTTCCGCTCTCGCTGCTCTGCCTTGTTCTTCCCAATTTTACTAAGACCGGTGGCCTCGGGATGTTTTCCCCCCTTCATGCCATTTGCCTGATACTGCTTTCCCTGACGATTTACGGCGTCTTTCTAGCCGTACAAACCAGCAGGCACCGGGAGTTCTTCAACGAAGCGGGATCAAGTCCCTCGGATTCCGATTCCGAGCAGCCCAAGGGCTCGATTGGCCGGGCATCGCTCTTGCTGATCCTGCATCTCATTCCGATCATCCTGCTCTCCAAACAGATGGCCCATCTCCTGGATTACCGGGTTCATCAGGGGGGGCTTCCCCTAGAGCTTGTCGGATTGGTTGTTGCGATTCTGATCCTGGCGCCCGAGGGCTTGGCCGCTATTCAATCAGCCTCGCGGAACCAAATGCAGCGCTCCGTGAATGTGCTGCTCGGCTCGGTGTTGGCAACGATCAGTCTCACCGTACCGGCAGCACTGGCGATCAGCCTGATCTATGGGAAACAGCTGCTCCTCGGACTCTCACCCACCTACATGACACTGCTGGCTGTCACCCTGGGGAGCTGTATTATCACCTTCGGCCAGGGACAGACGAATATCCTGCAGGGATTCGTCCATCTCCTCCTCTTTGTCGCCTACATCGTGCTAATGTTTGACTAGGGCGGAGTCGAGAGTTGAGGGTCGAGGGGTTCGGAGTAAAAAGTGGTAAAGTCTGAAGGTTGAAAAGCACCTCTTCGCGGATATCCCCAGGACCTTCTTATTTTTTCACCTTCGCACCTTCCTACTTAGTCACCATTCGCTTCGCGACGAATGGTGACTGAGACCCATTCCGTGTTAGGAAGGATGAACTTGCGAATGGTGACTTCGATCCAGCGCAGGCTGAACTCACTGAGGAATGCCTCCGCCAACTCATCGGCAAGCGTTTCGATCAGCTTGCGGGGACGTGCTACGGAAATCTCTGCAACCCTCAGGCTCAACGCATGGTAGTCGACCGTCCGGGTGATGTCGTCATGGAGTGACTCGGGTTGGGCTAGCGCCGCAAACCGCAAGTCGATCAGAAGGCGTTGGGGGGACGCTCGCTCCTCTTCCGGCACACCCACGCAAGCTAAGACCTCCAGTCCCTGGATAACAATGATGCGTTCCGTACTCATGGCTTCGTTAGAGAATAAATTTGATATCCCGGATCACTTTCTCCCCGAACCGCTCCCGAAGCTTTGCAATAATCTGAGGCTTCCAGGTGCGGTCGAGTTCGTAACGAACACTTGGTTGAATGACACGGATCATGAGAGTTCCCGCAACTAAACGCTCCGGCTGGGAGTGCTTGGCAATGAACTCACCCACGATGCCGACCCAAGCCGCCGTGATATCAGCCTCCCTGATGCGAACATCGAGTCCAAGCTTGGGGAGAAGCTTCCCTAGTACTTCTCCGATGGAAGCTGCCCGATCCGGGCGGGCATCTTCAGGCAGTCCTCTCCATTCAAATGTCACCCTCTTGGCTGGTGACCACTTCTGGGGATAGCGACTGCCCGTATCACCTGCACCATGTAGAGGTGCGGCCATCGACTTTGCTGACTAGGCGTCGTTGCCGATCGCTTCGACGGGACAGCCTTCCATCGCTTCCGTGCAGAGAGCCTCCTCTTCAGGAGTCTCTGGCTGCTTGAAGACATAGGAATGACCTCCATCCTCGTTGCGCTTGAAGTTGGCGGGAGCCGTCTCGCGGCAAAGATCGCAGTCGATGCACTGGTCATCGCAGTAGTAGGCGCCTGCGACATTCTCGGGATACTTGTTGGATACGTCAGCCATAGTGAGAAAAGGTTAAGAGCGCCTGACCCGATTGCAACGGTTTTTTCGCGACGCGTTGCCAAAACCTGCGGATTTGTCAGAATCCTCCCATGAGCGACTCCTTCACTTCCCTAACCCCGATCCTTCCAACCGAAGGGCGTCATGTCCTCCATCTCTTCTACAGTATGGAGCAGGAGCCCTGGAGCTACCTTGAAGCTCCTGAGCGACGCAAGAGGCGCGACGGGTTGGCAAAGATCGTCACGGAAATCCAGGCACTCCCTGACACCCAACTTCTTCCCTACAGTGTCGTGGGCCCGAAGGCCGATCTCGGATTCATGCTGGTCACAGCTGATCTGCAAGTGGCCGACCGTTGCTCTAAACTACTCGGCGAAGGCCTCGGAGCCGGAATGCTGACTCCTACCTTCTCCTACTTCTCAATGACCGAGAGGAGCGAGTACACGACCTCCGAGGCGGAATACAGCGCCGAACTCATAGCGGAGGGGATCGACCCGGAGACGCCTGAATTCACGACCAAGATCGCCGAGTTCCATGATCGCATGGAGAAGTACATGCGCCGCCGTGTGGTTCCTGAGCTTCCCGATGCGCAGGAGTGGCCTGTCTTCAGCTTCTACCCCATGTCGAAGCGCCGTCTGCCGCAGCTGAATTGGTACGGCCTTCCCTTTGAGGACCGGAAGCGCCTCATGGCAGGCCATGCCAAAATTGGGCGGACCTACTCGGGTCGAGTTCTTCAGCTCATCACCGGCTCGACCGGTCTGGATGATATGGAATGGGGAGTCACCCTCTTCGCAAAGACAACCAGCGAGATCAAGGCGATCGTCTACGAGATGCGCTTCGACGTAGTGAGCTCCCACTATGCGGAGTTCGGCGAGTTCTTCATCGGAATCCGGATGGACATCCCCGATCTCTGCAACCGGCTGAATCTGTGACCTTATCTTCCCAGAACACGTCTCTGGATTCTGATCTGGCAGCAAAGGAAGTCCTCCTTGAGGGGATTCTGTCCAGGCATGCTCCCCTGCTGATAGCCTATTCGGGAGGCGTCGACAGCACATTGCTACTGGCAATCGCCCATCGGACGCTTGGTAATCAGGCCACCGGCATCATCGCCGACTCACCGAGCCTGCCCCGTGCCTCCTTGAATGAAGCCGTGCGTGTAGCGAAAGAAATGGGTGCGCAACTTGAGTTGGTCGCCACCACGGAATTAGAGGATCCACGCTATGCGGAGAATCCGATGAACCGCTGCTACTTCTGCAAGGCCGAGCTCTTCACCCGGATGGATCAGGTGGCACGGGAGCGAGGATTCGCATCCATCGCATACGGGGAGAATGCCGATGATCTTGCCCATCTGAGGCCGGGCTCGCAGGCGGCTGCCGAGTTCTCCGTGATCGCTCCACTAAAAGAGGCAGGTCTCACCAAGGCCGATGTCCGTGCACTCTCCCGCAAGCTAGGCCTTCCGACTGCGGATGCACCGGCCCAGCCGTGTCTCAGCTCACGTATCCCCCATGGCACACGCGTAACTAGCGAGGCGCTCGATTATGTGGAACGGGGCGAGGCGATCGTCCGTCAGTTCGGGTTCAAGGTCTTCCGCGTCCGCTACGTACCGCTGGAAGGAATTGATCGGCCAGGCGCCAAGGTGCAGGTCTCCCCAGAGGAAATGCCTCGACTGGAATCAACGCGGTCCACACTCATCGCCGCCCTCTCGGCGAGCGGTTTCAGCCGAGTCGAGATCGATCCCGAGCCCCTGAAGAGGTAGGTTGAAGGTTCTCCATCAGAGACCCTGAGGCGCAGAAGCGGAGAGAGATTTGGCGTTAAAGGATCATTCTCACTTCATCCCTCTTACTCTACCCCTCTACCCCTCTACCCCTCTACGCCTCTACGCCTCTACGCCTCTGCGGGAAAACGCCTCTGCGGGAAAAATGATTTAGGATCCGCAAAAACAAGTTTCCATTATCCACATCGTCTCTCCGAATTCGAAAAGGATACCCTGTTTTAAAACAGTAATTTCCTCGTCAGAGGTTCCAGGCGAGATCACCGCCACCATCGTGGAACCGGAACCAGTCATGAAGGCTGACTCGACGCCGAGTTGATGACGCAGCCAAGTTTTCATGACCGGCAGGAGGAGATGCTTGTGAAAGACCGGTGCCTCCAGATCGTTGATGATTTCCAAATCATCGAGGCACTGTTTTTCAGGCTGATCTGGAAGTTTTCCTGATTCCTTCAGCTCGGCATATTTTTTGTAGGCCCATGCGGTCGGCACTGGGAAGGGTGGATTGATGAGCAGGAGTCTTCGCTGGGGAATAGCGGAAGCCGTTTCCAAAATCTCACCCCTCCCCCGGCACCAGGCTGGGCCACTCCCCAAGAAGAACGGAATATCGGAGCCGAGAGTCGCGGCGATCTGATGGAGTTCTTCCACTACCAGGGGATGATCGAAGAGTTCGTTCAATCCTTTCAGAACAGCGGCGGCGTCACTACTTCCTCCACCCAGACCGGCTCCGTGAGGGATCCGTTTCATCAGCGTGATGGCGATCCCGTGATCGAGTCCTGTAGCGGCGCGGAAGGCCTCGGCAGCTTTCACGCAAAGGTTCTCGGCTCCTGTGGGGAGTTCGGGATCATTGCAGGTCAGGGTAATGCCGTGTCCCGTTCCATGGGAGACTTCGACAGCATCGGCCAGACCAATGGGAACCATGAGTGTCTCCAGTTCATGGAAACCGTCGGCCCTCTTCCCAAGGATGCGGAGAGAAAGGTTGATCTTGGCCGGAGCCATGAGTGAGATGGTCTGAGTCACGTTACGTCCTTTAGAACCTTTGAACTCTCATCGTGTGAAACTACCGTCCCAACCCCAAGACAAAATCATCATCGCCCTCGATGTTCCCGATACCGATGGAGCCCTGAGACTCATTGATTCCATAGCTGATCACGGCGAACCCCCAGCACTCTGCAAGATTGGCCTGGAGCTCTTTACGGCCGAGGGTCCCTCTGTGGTCAAGGCGGTAAAGGCGCGTGGGTGCGAGATCTTTCTCGATCTGAAATTTCATGACATTCCGAACACCGTCGCCCATGCCATCCGCTCGGCGGCAGGCCTTGGTGTCGCGATGACGACAATCCATGCTGTGGGTGGACCCGTCATGATGGAGGCTGCCGCAAAGGCCGCCGAGAAAATGGAGCTTCTGATCCTTGCCGTCACAGTCCTCACTAGCATGGACTCGGCACAACTCTCGGCAACAGGCATCAATGTGGAACCAAAGGAGCAGGTTCTGCGTCTTGCAGGACTCGCCGCAAAGGCAGGCATCGGAGGCATTGTCTGCAGTCCCTTGGAGATCTTGGCAATTCGCGATTCCTTTGATGAACAACTCCGGATCGTCACTCCAGGCGTCCGTCCCATCTGGGCCGCTGCAGGAGATCAGAAGCGGGTGATGACCCCTGCGGAAGCAGTGAAAGCAGGTTCTGACTGGCTCGTGATCGGCCGCCCAATCACAGCGGCAGAAAACCCCAGGGAAGCTTACGCCAAGGTGGTTGCGGAGATTCCGCTGGGCTAAAAGAAAATCATCGGGCAATTGTTAAGCACCTATTGATGCCTACTGAGCCTCCCGATCCGCTTGCTGACCTACTCAAGCAGATCTTCGGATTTGATACATTCCGCCCCCTTCAGCGGGAGATCATGGAGGAGATCCTTGCAGGCAGGGATGCTTTTGCGCTTCTGCCGACAGGGGGAGGAAAATCTCTCTGCTTTCAGCTTCCCGGACTCCTCCTGCCAAGACTTACCGTTGTGGTCTCCCCTCTCATAGCTCTGATGAAGGATCAGGTCGATTCCCTCCATGCGGCGGGCGTGGCGGCGACCTATCTGAACTCTTCGCTCACTGCGGCGGAGTCGAGCGCGCGTCTCCGAGGTCTTCATGCCGGCCAATACAAGTTGCTCTACCTTGCACCGGAGCGCCTGATGCTCTCCGGCGTCCTGGAGGATCTTCAGCGTTGGGGCGTCAGCCTGCTTGCCATCGATGAGGCCCACTGCATCAGTGAGTGGGGCCACGATTTCCGGCCCGAATACAGGCAGATAGCCGCACTGCGTAATCTCTTCCCAAAAACACCGCTCCTTGCCCTAACCGCCACCGCGACACCTCGCGTCCGGGAAGATATCGTAACGCAACTCCGGCTTGAGAAGGCTCACCGCTTTGTGGCCAGCTTCAACCGGCCAAATCTCACCTACCGGGTTGAGGCGAAGGCGAAGGCATACGAAAAGGTTAGATTTTTCATTAAATCCCGCCGCAGCGAAGCCGGCATTATATACTGCCAGAGCCGCAAAGGGGCCGAAGAGCTGGCCAGCAAACTGGCCGACGACGGCATCCCTGCTCTCCCCTACCACGCGGGACTCACCACTAAAGAACGGGCGAAGAATCAAGAGCTGTTCCTGCGAGATAAGACAAATGTGATCTGTGCCACCATCGCCTTTGGCATGGGGATAAACAAATCGAATGTCCGCTTCGTGATCCATTACGATCTACCTAAAAACATCGAGGGCTACTATCAAGAGACGGGACGCGCTGGGCGCGACGGTCTTCCCTCCGAGTGCCTGATGCTTTACAGCCCCGGTGACGCTGTCAAACAGCGCCGCTTTATCGACGAAAAAACCGATCCCGAGGAAAGAAGGATCGCGCTTGAGCAACTCCAGCAGATCCTGCACTACGCCGAGGCTGAGCTGTGTAGACGCGCCACTCTCTTGGATTATTTCGGCGAGACGGGTAGCGAGGGAAACTGTGGCGGCTGCGATAACTGCATCCTGCCGCGTGAACCGTATCCCGGCGACGGAGGAACGCTCCTCGCTCAGAAATTACTCTCCTGCGTTTTGCGCATCCGGCAGGCAGCTGGGTTCTCTGTCGGCATGGCCCACATTGCCGAGGTCCTGGTCGGAGCTAAAACTGAGAAGATCATCCGCTGGCACCATGATCAGCTTTCTACCTACGGCATAGGCAGGGACATCGACCGTCGCCAGTGGCAAGAAATAGGACGCCAACTTCTTCGCATGGGGATCCTCCAACAGCAGTCAACAAGTAGCGGCTTTGCCACCATCGAATTGAGCTCTGAAGGAATGGCCATCCTCAGAGATCGTCGTCAGATCCGCCTCACCAAACCCATAACGCCAAACACTGAAGCAACACGGACTCACTCTAAGACGTTAGACCGGGGTGACATCGTCTGCGACGAGCAACTCTTCAATGCGCTCCGAACCCTCCGACGTACACTCGCCGACGAACGGAATGTGCCCGCCTACGTCATCTTCTCGGATGTGACTCTCCGACTCATGGCCCGAGAGCAGCCAAGTACTCTCGTTCTGATGTCCTCGATCAGTGGCATCGGTCAGAAAAAGCTCTCCGAATTCGGCGAGACCTTTATCTCAGCCATCAGTGATCATCTGGCCGAACGTAAATAACCCTCACCAAACAGTACGGGGTGTCGACACACCCGAAGCATTCTAAAAAAACAGCCCTTTGTTACCCTTCCATCAGCTTCGGAATAGCTACTTCAAAGATCTCATTCAGCGAAGAAACCGACCAGCTATAGGAATTTGCTCCCGTCTTGATGGAAAGGTCAGCCTTGTCGGTAACCTCGCCGATATTTCGGAATGGGACACCTGTGGTGGAGAGCTCTTTCTCAAGAGCAGAAGCATCAGCTGACTTCACCGAGATGACGATGCGTCCCTGGGTCTCATTGAAGAGAACAACATCAGGACGTTGATCAGTGGCACCGAAATCGATGGAGGCACCAAGGGAGTTGCCGAAACAGGACTCCGCGATCGCCACGCCAAGACCACCCTCCGAGCAATCGTGGGCACTCCGGACGAGTCCCTTGCGGATAACGCCTAGGAGGGCGTTGTGGATGGCGATTTCCTTAGCGAAGTCCATCGCTGGAGGAGCCCCTTCCTTGCGGCCATGAATAGCCAAGAGATAATGGGAAGCACCAAGCTCACTGCCGGTCTCGCCGATCAGGAAGATCTGGTCACCGGCCTCCTTGAAGGCCTGGGTGGTGATGTGGGCGGCATCGGCGATGGTTCCCACCATGGAGATGGTTGGGGTTGGGTCGATCGCACCTGCGGGGCTCTCGTTGTAAAGGCTGACGTTGCCGCCCGTGACCGGCACACCAAATGCACGGCACCCTTCAGAGATCCCCTCCACGGCGGCGCGGAGTTGATAGAAATTCTCGGGCTTGTGGGGATTGCCGAAATTCAGGTTGTCGGTGACGCCGATCGGCACGGCACCGGAGCAGGCAAGATTGCGGGCGCACTCGGCGACAGCAATACGCGCTCCTACACCCGGATCGAGTTTGCAGTAGATCGCATTACAATCAGTGGCGGCGGCCAGGATCTTGTTCGCCTCACGAACAATGAAGACTGCAGCATCCGAACCGGGAAGCACGGCTGTTCCGGTCCGAACCATGTGGTCGTACTGGCGCCAGACCCATCGCTTGCTGGCGATGCTGGGATGGGCGAGAAGCTTCGGCAGAGAGGTCTCGGGATTAGCCTGGGGCACCGTTGTAAGATCAGGCGCAGCAGGGGGAGTGAACGTAGCGGCCTCCCGGGAATAGAGCGGGCCGTCATCAGCAAGGGAACGGGCAGGGACATTGACGACGACGTCATTCCCGTTTCTCACACGCATCATGCCGTCGTCGGTGACCTTGCCAATCTCGGCATACGGGAGATCCCACTTCTCGAAGATCCGCTTCACGACATCCTCGCGGCCCTTCTTCACGATCACGAGCATGCGCTCTTGGGATTCACTCAGGAGAACCTCGTACGGGGTCTGTCCCTTGGCCCGCTGGGGAACAAGCTGGATGTCGATCTCAACACCCGTGCCACCACGACTGGCTGTCTCGCAGGTGGAGCAGGTGAGTCCCGCGGCACCCATGTCCTGAATGCCGGCGACGGCGTCTGTGGCGAGCAACTCGAGACAGGCCTCAAGGAGAAGCTTCTCTCGAAAGGGGTCACCGACTTGAACGGCGGGTCGGTCGGCCTTAGACTCTTCGGTCAGTTCGCGCGAGGCGAAGGCGGCCCCGGCCAACCCGTCGCGTCCAGTCTCAGCCCCAACATAGAAAACGGGATTCCCAATGCCCTCAGCCGCGCCACGGGCGATCTGATCATGGCGGAGGATGCCGAGGCAGAAGGCATTCACCAGTGGATTGCCACTGTAGCTCTCATCGAAATAGACCTCACCGGCGATCGTCGGAAGGCCGATGCAGTTGCCGTAATGAGCGATGCCGGCGACCACTCCCGCGAAGAGTCGGCGGTTGGTCTTTGCCTGCTCGCTATCACCCACAATGGAACCAAAGCGGAGGGAATCCATAAGGAAGACGGGACGCGCACCCATGGTGAAAATGTCGCGAATGATGCCGCCGACTCCCGTGGCTGCACCCTGGAAGGGCTCGACAGCGCTGGGGTGATTGTGACTCTCGATCTTGAACGCCACGGCCCATCCATCGCCGATATCGATGACGCCGGCATTCTCCTCACCAGCCTTGACTAGGACGCTGGGGCCAGTGGTCGGGAACTTGCGGAGTTCGGGGCGGGAATTCTTGTAGGAGCAGTGCTCGCTCCACATGACGGAGAAAACACCCAGCTCTTCGAAGCTCGGCTCGCGGCCGAGGATGGAAAGAACCTTTTCGTACTCTTCAGGGGAGAGTCCGTGCTTGGCAATGAGTTCGGGAGTAATCGCAGGATTGGACATGAGTGGAAGGCTATTAGACTGAAGACTGTCGGGAAAGAGGACCGTTAGGGTTCAGGCCTTGGCCTTTGTCACGGCCTCGATCATCGACTGAAAGATACCGCGCCCATCAACGCCTCCCAGCATCTGATCACAGACGCGCTCCGGGTGAGGCATGAGGCCGAAGACATTCCGGCCGTGGCTGCAGATGCCGGCGATGTTCTTGAGAGAACCGTTAGGATTGGCTTCGGCAGTCACATTGCCCGAGGCGTCGCAGTAGCGGACTAGGATCTGGTTATTGGCCTGAAGGGCCTTCAGGGTCTCTGGTTCAGCAAAATAGTTCCCCTCACCATGAGCGATCGGGATATCGAGAACCTGTCCTTGATGAAGTACGGAGGTGAATGGTGTGTCGGTATTTTCGACGCGGAGATGGAGATGCTCGCAGCGGAATAGAAGTCCGTTATTGCGCATCAGCGTACCGGGCAGAAGTCCTGCCTCGCAGAGGATCTGAAATCCGTTGCAGATACCTAGTACTAGTACGCCTGCATCGGCCGCGGCCCGGACGGCACCCATAATCGGGGAGAACCGGGCGATCGATCCGCAGCGGAGGTAATCCCCATAGGAGAATCCGCCAGGAAGGACCACGGCATCGTAACCGGCAAGAGAAGTCTCCTTGTGCCAGACGGTCTCGGCCTGGACGCCAGGGAAGGAAAGAAGTGCCGCTTGGCAGTCGGTGTCGCAGTTCGATCCGGGAAACTGAATGACGGCAACCTTCATGACCGAGGAGATCGTGACGCCCACCTTAGGAAAGAATCTCGAGCTTGTAATCCTCGACCACGGGATTGGAGAGAAGGTCGTGGGCAATCTCGTGGAGCTGTTTCTCGTCGGCGCCATCGACTTCGATCTCGATCGATTTTCCGATGCGGACGGAGCGGACTCCCTTGAGACCAAGGTGCTCCATGGCACGACCGGTGGCTACTCCGGCGGGATCAAGAATGGCGGGTTTCGGCATGACGGTGACGACGGCTTTCATGAGCTAAGGAAAATCGGGCCAACCGGCTAAGCGGACAAGCCAAAATGGAAAAAAGCTCTATTTTTAGAAAGTACTGGTCGAATCGGCTCTCAAAACCCAAAGGACTCCGGTTGACTTCAGGTGATGCATCCTGAAAGGTAAGTTCATGATTCATATCACAGAGTCGGCGGCGAAACAGCTCAAGGAGCTTGCCTCTGAAAAAGCCTCTCCGGGGCTACGCCTCGCTGTGGAAAAAGGGGGGTGCGCTGGCTTACAATATGCCATGAGTCTGGGCGGCCCCCTGCCGGGTGACGAAGTGACCCAACAGAACGGCGCTGTGGTGGCCATCGATCCGGAGAGCAGCGAACAACTCGATGGCTGTACTATCGACTATGTCGACGAGCTCACGGGCGCGGGTTTCCGGGTGATCAACCCGCATGCGGCGCGGAGCTGCGGCTGCGGCACCTCGTTCGAGCCGGCACCTCAAGAAAAACCTCTGTAAAGTCAGGAGGGATTTCCCTGTTTTCGGTTGCCACCCATCGAGAGCCTCGCTCTTCTTAAGCGATTCATGTCAGGCAAACGCTATTACGGATATCAAGGAGGGTCGGGGCACCGAAGGGGGGCCGGAACAAAAGATGGTCTCTTCGGGTGGACAGTCTTCATCTTTCTCCTGCTCGGTTTCGTCTTTCTCTGCTGGATGGGAAGCTACTACATCTTCGCCAATCCCGAAAAAGCCGCCAACTACCGGTTGCTCATTCGGATGCACAAGATCGAGCCCCCCATCAGATTTGAGATCACGATGGCGCCACGTGGTGAATTCCTAAAGCCGGGTCAGCTCCTCGAGAGATTCGGATCGATGACAAGCTCAGAAGTCCGCAGGGCCAATTCGAAGCTTCTGCGCCACTTCATTCGCAACTACCATCAGATCCGCGAACTTGTTCCCTATGCCGTTGGTACCTATCGAGTGCTCGGAACCTTGCCCCTGACGGACGAGACATTCTGCAAACCGGGATTGCTCGCCCTGCTCCAGGCAGTGGAACAGCCCGAGGTACTTCTGGAGCAACCCTTCACAGCCCAGGAGAAGGATCTCCCCGGACTCAAACGATCCCTGGTGACAGGCCAGCAGATCAAACTTGAGAAGCCTCTCGATCTATCGGCTGTAGTTCATATTGAGCGGCTTTCGGAAAATAAAATTCTGCTGACGACAATGCCCCTGCTCTACGGCACCTACGGTGCAGCCAAGGGTGAGGCCAGCTTCTCACTCGAACCTCCAGAAGTACTGAATCTGGAAGCGGGATTACCGATTATCTCCTCGGCCAATATCACCAAACTCACAGGTGGAAAGATCACCGGCGACAAAGAGATGGAGGTCAAGAATGGCGAGAAACCATCAGGTCACCTGAGTAGAATCGCCGAGGAAATGGCGACACCCACTCCCGAACCCAGGATTGCAAAGGCCATTCCAGTCAAGCAGTCCCAAACTGTAGAAGAATCCACCCCCGCGATCGCACGGGCTATTCCCGTGA
>Ga0114962_10002040_pt1 | contig 17151 bp, 16 predicted proteins | sample C_130820_MF_Meta_FD_87017 | JGI IMG/M metagenome (GOLD analysis project Ga0114962, IMG submission 87017) | Freshwater microbial communities from Lake Croche, Canada to study carbon cycling - C_130820_MF_MetaG | ecosystem: Environmental > Aquatic > Freshwater > Lake | place: Lake Croche, Canada...
GCTCCACTCACCCATGGAGTGGGGGTGCTTGCGAGCGTACTCCTTGACGGCCTTCGGTGCACGACGGTCTGAGTTCCCCTCGCGGAGGACAGGATTGACGGCGCTCCCCTTGATCTTGTCGTAGCGGGCACGGACCTCTTTCTCGGCCTCCGTCTGCGGAGTGTCGGGATAGTCGGGGAGCTTGTACCCCTTCAACTGCAGTTCGGCGATCGCCGCCTTCAGTTGGGGAATGGAGGCGCTGATGTTCGGAAGCTTGATGATGTTTGCCTCGGGACGGAGTGTCAGGGCTCCCAATTCAGCCAAAGAGTCAGCGATTCTCTGATGCTCCGTCAGGAACTCGGGGAAAGCTGCGATAATGCGACCAGCAAGGGAGATGTCGCGGAGTTCTACGGCGATCCCGGCATGCTTCGTGAAGGCCTGAACAATTGGCAGGAAGGAATAGGTTGCCAGGGCAGGAGCCTCGTCGGTCTTGGTGTAGAAAATGGTAGGCTTGGACATGATAGTGAAAAGATTAAGTGAAGTGTTGTAGTGTAGAAGACTTAAAAAACGAAAGAATACAAAAGGAATTCAAAAGTAATTCGCAACTTCCACTTTTCCCTAACCACCTTTCACGCTAGCTTTAGATAACTATGGGCAAAACGCTTCTTGATAAGGTCTGGGAGGAACACACCGTTCGCACGCTCCCCGACGGTAGGACTCAACTTCTGATCGGCACCCACCTCATCCACGAGGTCACCAGTCCCCAGGCCTTCGGCATGGTACGTGACCTTGGACTGAAAGTTCTCTATCCGAACCGCACCTTCGCGACCGTCGATCACATCGTCCCGACCGATCAGGGCGCCGAACCCTTCTCCGATCCGCTTGCCGATGCGATGGTGAAGGAACTACGCAAGAATTGTGCCGAGAGCGGAGTCACCTTCTTTGACCTTCCTTCGGGGAATCAAGGTATCGTCCATATCGTAGGTCCGGAACAGGGGATCACCCAGCCCGGCACCACGATCGCCTGCGGTGACTCCCACACCTCGACCCACGGAGCCTTCGGAGCGATCGCCTTCGGTATCGGCACGAGCCAGGTGCGCGACGTCCTCGCCACCCAGACCATGGCGATCGGGAAGCCCAAGGTCCGCCGCATCAATGTCGACGGAAAGCTAGCCCCCGGCGTCTATTCCAAGGATGTCATTCTCCATATCATCCGTCACCTCGGGGTGAACGGCGGCATCGGCTACGCCTACGAGTTCGCAGGCTCGACATTCGACGCCTTCACCCAGGAAGAACGTATGACCGTCTGCAACATGTCGATCGAGGGGGGAGCCCGCGTCGGCTACGTAAATCCGGATGAGACCACCTTCGAGTACCTGCGCGGCCGCCCCTACTCTCCGAAGGGAGCCGACTGGGATGCAGCAGTAGCACGCTGGAGGGCTGTGGCCTCAGACAAGGATGCCGTTTACGACGACGTCGTGAATTTCAAGGCCGAGGAGATTCTTCCAACCATCACCTGGGGAATTACCCCCGGACAGGCGATCTTCATCGACGAGGCGATCCCTAATCCCGACGACCTCCCCGAGAAGGACCGCGCAACAGCCCATGAGGCTATCGAGCACATGAAGCTCACAGCCGGCACACCGGCGATCGGCATCAAGATCGATGTCGCTTTCCTCGGCAGCTGCACCAACGGACGCCTCTCCGATATCCAGGAAGTCGCCAAGCACATCCGCGGCCGCAAGGTCGCCTCGCATGTGAAGGCGATCGTTGTTCCCGGCTCACAGGGAGTGGCCTCAGTTGCCGAGAAGATGGGACTCGCGGAGATCTTCCGCGAGGCCGGATTCGAGTGGCGTGGTGCGGGTTGCTCCATGTGCCTTGGCATGAATCCCGACAAGCTCGTCGGGGACCAACTCTGCGCCAGCTCCAGTAACCGCAACTTCAAGGGCCGCCAGGGTAGCCCGACCGGACGCACCATGCTCATGAGTCCGCTCATGGTCGCCGCCGCCGCTCTCACCGGCGAAGTCAGCGACGCCCGCAAAATCTTTGGAATCAGCTGAGCTATCGTTAAAAATGTTAAAATGTTGAAGAGTTAAAAAGAAATTTCTCAGAAACCCTTCAACCCTTCAACTTCTCCACCTTTCACCATTCTTCCTTATGTCTCTTGAAAAAATCACTCAGGTTTCCGGACGCGGCGTCTTCGTCCCCGGCGATGACATCGACACTGACCGTATCATTCCAGCCCGCTTCATGAAGTGCGTCACCTTTGACGGACTTGGAGAGTTTGCCTTTGCAGACGCCAAGCTTGCTGAGAAGGCCGCGGGCCGACTCCACGCCCTGGATGATTCACGATTCAACGGAGCCACCATCCTGATCTCCGGCTCAAACTTCGGCTGTGGCAGCTCCCGGGAGCATGCCCCTCAGGCCCTTTACCGCTACGGCTTCCGTGCCATCATTGCCGAGAGCTTTGCCGAGATCTTCTTCGGTAACTCCACGACGCTTGGTATTCCCTGTGTGAAGATGTCCAAGGAGGATATCGCCGATCTCGCCGCACTCATCGAGAAGACCCCCTCCATTCAGGTGACCATCGATCTCACCGAGAGCAAAGTGACCACCGATGATGTCGATTTCGCAGCCGAGTTCTCGCTTCCGGGGCATGCCCGTGAACCCCTAATGAGTGGACGCTGGGATTCCATAGCCGATCTCGTCGACGGTCTCGAGGATGTGAAGGCTCGCGTCGCAGCGATACCATATCTCGCCACATAATAAACCCTGCATGAAAGGGCCTGCAAAACTGTTCCTTCCGTTCGCAGGGGCTTGTGCGCTATGGGTATTGGGCATCTCGGAGATGCCAGCGGCAACCTGGTCCTTTGCCGTGGCTGGCGACGACCGAACGGACCTCCGCGCGAACAAAGTTGATCCCTCAGGCATCCACACGGAGATACTGACCAAGCTGATGCAGGCCCTCTCGGTCGACAAGCCAGCGTTCCTTCTCTTTACCGGCGATCTTGTCTATGGCGAGAGCATGCGGATCCCACAGAAGATCGCGGAGCAGTTTAATTCCTGGAAGAAACTCGTCGCTACGAATGCTCCCGGACTTACCTTCCTTCCCGTCAGGGGCAACCATGAAACCAACGGAGATCCCGAGGGAGCGGCCTGGTTGGCTGCCTTCGAGCCCGATCTCACTGCCAACAAGGTCAGTTACTTCCCTGGACAAAAAGGATTCAGCTACTCCTATATCGCTCCAAGGCATCCAGAGACGGCGGTAATAGCTATCGATCAGTATAACCCAGAGGCCCTTCACAAGGTAGATCTTGCTGGCTTGGAGAATTCCCTCAAGGCACTCAAGGCCAAGGGAGTTAAGAACATCTTTGTCTATGCTCATGAAGAGGCCTTCACCACAGGATGTCATCCCGACACAGACAACATGGCTGCGCACCCCACGGACCGTGACAAATTCCTGGAACTCCTACGCACCAACGGCTGCGAGTATTTCTTTGTCGGCCATGATCACTTCTACGACTGGATGGAGATCCGCAACTGGCGCTGGCCCGCGGACTATGCACTGAACCAGATTGTGGCAGGGACGGCCGGAGCCCCCTTCTATCCCGACAAGACCTATTTCGGCGCTCATGACGGCTACGAGTTGATCCGACTCGACCACAGGCAGAACACCTACGGCTATCTGCAGGTCACCGTGAACGACGATCCGAAGCCGGGTGAAAAGGCAGTAAGCGTGAACTTCGTTCCGCTATCTCTCTAGCTGAGATTCGGGCTAATAGAGTTCTCCCTCCGCAGCAGGGCGATAATATTTTAGAGGCCAGACACTTGTAAACACTCAGCCTTCGTTAAGGCGTAGCAATTTTCGATGCATCGCAAGGTCTGCCAGCAAAATTGTATCTCTTATGCTGCGAGCGTAGCAGAGCGCTGCGGGGCGTGAAAATCGCAAGTCCCTAAATCGCAAGTCCCTAGTCTATTGCGCCGACGGCTTTGCTGACCTCTCCCCGAATATACTCCCGATTCAACATCGCAATTACTGACGCTGGGACATTCGCGGGGCAGACAGCCTCGCAGGCGTAGTAATTGGAACAGTTGCCGAATCCTTCCTCCTGCATAGTGCGAACCATGTTGCGGGCGCGGCTCTTGCGCTCAGCCTGTCCCTGGGGAAGAAGTCCGAGGTGGGTAACCTTAGCCCCAACAAAGAGCATGGGGGAGCTGTTCGGACAAGCTGCGGCGCACGCTCCGCAGCCAATGCAGGCGGCAGCGTCCATGGCAGCGTCGGCCACAGGTTTGGGAATCAAGGAAGTCGAGGCATCAGGAGCCCCACCGGTATGCTCGGAGATAAAACCACCGGAACGAATGATCCGGTCGTAGGCACCGCGGTTCACCACGAGATCCTTTACGATCGGGAAGGCACCCACGCGGAACGGTTCGACGGTGATGGTCTGACCATTCTCGAACTTGCGCATGTAGACCTGACAAGCGGCTCCGCGCCCCGGACCTTGGGGAACGCCGTTGATGACCATGTGACAGGTTCCGCAGATGCCTTCGCGGCAATCACTGGCGAATGAGACCGGCTCCTTGCCTTCTCTGGTCAAGCGGTTGTTCACAATATCGAGCATCTCCAAGAAGGAGCATTCCGAAGGGATTTCCGTGGCGTGAATTTTGATGAATTCGCCCTTATCCGTAGCGGACTTCTGCTTCCAGAGTCTGAGATGAAAATTCATGGTGCTCATGATTATAGAATCGCTGGTGTGGGGTTGCTACTTGTAGCTGCGGGTGGCGAGGTGGACGGCCTCGTAGTTGAGGGGCTCTCTCACGAGTTCCGGAGCATTTTCCACTCCTTGGAACATCCAGGCATAAACCTCGGCGAATCTATCATCGTGACGAAGAGCCTCGCCCTCAGGAGTCTGGTGCTCAACACGGAAGTGACCGCCGCACGATTCCTCGCGGGTAAGGGCATCAATGCACATAAGCTCGCCGAATTCCAGGAAGTCGGCCACACGACCAGCACGCTCCAACGACTGATTCAGCTCAGCGCCAGTGCCGGGAATGGCTACTTCCTTCCAGAAGCGCTCTCGCAAGGCGCGAATATCAGCGATCGCTTTCTTCAGACCCGCCTCGCTACGAGCCATGCCGCACTCATCCCAGATGATGAGTCCGAGTTGGCGGTGAAACTCGTCGACTGGCACGTTGCCCTTGACGGCAAGAAGCTTTTCCACATGGGCACGCGCCTCTGTCTCGGTCTTCTTAAACTCGGGCATATCAGTTGAGACCTTCGTGCCAAACTGGGTGGAGAGATACTCGCCGAGCGTATTTGGAATCACGAAGTAGCCGTCAGAGAGTCCCTGCATCAGTGCTGAGGCACCGAGACGATTCGCTCCATGGTCTGAGAAATTCGCCTCTCCTAGCACATGAAGCCCCGGGATGGTGCTCATGAGATTGTAATCCACCCAGAGTCCACCCATCGTGTAATGAACAGCAGGATAGATCCGCATCGGACGCTCGTAGGCGTTCTCTCCTGTAATATTTCCGTACATCTCGAAGAGATTGCCGTAGCGTTCGCGGATGGTCTTCTCACCGAGACGGGCGATGGCTGCTGAGAAGTCGAGGTAGACACCGAGACCACCTGGACCGACACCACGCCCCTCGTCGCATACCTCCTTGGCACTACGAGAGGCAATGTCGCGGGGGGCGAGGTTTCCATAGCTCGGGTACTTCCTCTCGAGGTAGTAGTCGCGCTCCCCTTCAGGAATGTCACGTGGGTTACGGGTATCGCCCTTGGCCTTAGGAACCCAGACGCGTCCGTCGTTGCGGAGTGACTCGGACATGAGGGTCAGCTTCGACTGATACTCGCCGGCGACGGGGATGCAGGTGGGATGGATCTGGGTGTAGCAGGGATTGGCAAAGGCCGCGCCGCGCTTGTAGGCACGCCAGGTGGCAGTGACATTCGACCCGCGTGCATTCGTCGAGAGGTAGTAGACGTTACTGTATCCACCGGTGCAGAGGAGAACCGTGTCGGCGGCATGGGTCTTTATTTCACCGGTGACCAGATCACGGGTGACGATTCCCTTCGCGTGACCATCCACAAGGACAAGGTCGAGCATCTCGGAGTTCTCATGCATCTTGACTCGACCAAGGCCAATCTGAGCACTTAATGCAGAGTATGCCCCAAGCAAGAGCTGCTGGCCGGTCTGCCCTTTGGCATAGAATGTTCTGGAAACTTGGGCTCCCCCGAAAGAACGATTCGTCAGTTCTCCACCGTATTCACGGGCAAAGGGAACGCCCTGGGAAACGCACTGGTCGATGATAGTGCCGCTGACTTCAGCAAGACGGTAGACATTCGCCTCGCGGGCGCGGAAGTCCCCTCCCTTTATTGTGTCGTAGAAGAGGCGCCAGACGCTGTCACCATCGTTTTGATAATTCTTGGCTGCATTGATGCCACCCTGCGCTGCGATAGAGTGGGCGCGGCGGGGGCTGTCGTGGAAGCAGAAGGTCTCCACCTCATAGCCGAGCTCGGCTAGCGTGGCGGAGGCCGAGGAACCGGCTAGTCCCGTGCCGACTACGATGACCTTGAACTTACGCTTGTTGGCTGGGCTAATGAGCTTGGCGTTGTTCTTGAACGAGGTCCATTTCTTCTCAATCGGACCTTCGGGGATTTTAGCATCAAGAATCATGGTCAGGAAAGTTAGGGCTAGAAATTAGTGGCAGAAGGGGCAGGAGGACATGCTGGTGGAGTACTTCACTAACCCCAGAAGGACGGCCGTGGGAATAGAGGCGAAGCCGAGGAAAATGATCCAAGCGATGAGTAACCCTCCTTTTTCAAAAACCGGACGTAGCTTCTCGGTCGTGAGCCCCAAGGTCTGGAAGAGGCTAGCGATGCCATGGCTCAGGTGCATTCCAAGCAGTCCCACCGCGAGAATGTAAAAACCACTCACAAAGGGACACTCGAAGGCGGTCACGACCATACGGTAAACATCATGGCGCCCTTGGGCATCGATCCAGGTTTTATACTCCGGGTTGAACGCTTCCCAGGTAAACTGGGCAAGGTGGTAGAGGACGAAGGCTAAAACAGTAAGACCAGAGATCCTCATGAGGCGGGCGTAGACCGTGGTACCGAGATCATTTTTGACCGCGTATTTCTGTGGACGCGCTGAAAGATTCTCACGCCAGAGAGTGATCGTGAACCAGATATGAAGCACGACGCAGGTCAGCAACCCGATACGGACGACCCAAAGAAGCTCGCCTGTACTCTTGAGGAAGGCCGCGTAGGAATTCATCGCATCGGGGCCGACGAAGATCGAGAGGTTGCCCAAGAGATGGCCGATCACAAAGAGAACCAGCACGATGCCGGTGATGGCCACTATCCACTTGCGACCGATTGGACTCGAAAAAAGAGGAAGACAGCAGCAACAGGATTTCTTCGCCGCTTTCGATGGTGTTGCCGAGCTGGTCATAAAGTAATTGTTATAGGGAAAATTCATATCAGGTTCAAAGCGGAAACACGGTAAAGAGAAAAAAAACGGAAAGGCCCATGAAAATTCAAAATTTTCTAGGAAAGCGGTTCCCCGATTTCCCGGCTCCTGTTAAGTGAAGAGTGCTCCCATGACCGCCGACTTGGATACTTCTCTCAACAACGACAAGGAATTGGTCGCGCGTACCCAGGGGGGTGACCCATCAGCGTTCGACGAACTAATCGTCAAATATACGCCACGGCTCTACGGACTCGTCTATCACATGACCTCCAACCATGAGGACACGAACGACCTGCTGCAGGATATTTTTTCAAAGGCTTACCGCTCAATGGCGAACTTCCGTGGCAACTCAAGCTTCTATACCTGGATGCACTCGATCTCTGTCAACATGACGATTAACTTCCTCAAGAAGCGCAACCGCCGACAGCATCCCAGCCTGAACGATCCCGACAACAACATCGAAAACGACCCGGACTTCATCGCGGCAACAAGCAATGGAGACCCGACAAAGGAGGTTTCGATCCATGAACTGCAAAAAAAATTGAACGCGGCCATGCAGAAGCTGTCTCATGACCATAGAATCGTCGTAACCATGTTCGATATCCAAGGAGTACCCCATGCAGAAATTGCCAAAATTCTCAAGATCTCAGAAGGAACAGTTCGTTCCCGGCTCTTTTATGCCCACCGCCAGTTGCAAAACTCCCTGCATGAGTTTAAGAAGAACTAACAACGCATCAATGATCCGAAAAGATACCCTATGAGTCACGAACCCATGCACAAGGTCATCAAACTCAAGCGCTACGAACAACCCCCCGAGGGGTACTATGAGGATTTTCTGCGTGAGTTTCATCGACGGCAACGGGCAGAACTTCTCAATCCCTCCCTCTCAACCCTCCTTCTGGAGCGACTATCCGGCCTGTTTTCCGAATTGAGGGTGCCAGCTATGGCATTTGCCGGTGCGGCCGCGGTCGCAGTGATCGCCAGCATTGCCATCATACGTGAAACACCGCATCAGGAGACCCCCCGCGCCTATTCTGTTTCCTACACCCCGACCCTACCCTATTCCCAAGTGCCAGTGACTATTCAGAACGTTCAGAATATGCAGCCCGTCTCGCTAAGGGTCGAGATTCCCAACCCCAGCCAACCCCAGGGCGGTCACACGCTCTTCCCTCCCTCTTACCTCTTGCAAGCCCGACCGGCGAACCATGAATCGCCGCTCAGTTTCTGATCGGGCCACTGATCAAACCTCAGCCTCAGCGCACTTGATGAGGCTTCTGATGTTGATATTACCCCTACTCCTTCTTACGTTTTCCTTTTCCGTATCGTCCGCCATCGCCTCCATACCCGGCACACCGGGAGAGTTAAAAAGGACGTCAAGCGGAATGCCTTCCCTCTCATCCAAAGCAGCCTCGGCAATCAGCAGTGCAAGCATCCAACACACAGGAGCAGTCGTCAGGGTGCGCAGCTCTGATGCCCGCGGTGAACTCAATGGAACTGGTTTCTTCGTAGGCCCCACCGGCACGATCTGCACGGTGGCCGATCTGGTCAAGGGATCTGACTCCATCGTGATCGAGAAGGGTGGAAAGGAATATCCCTGCAAAATCCTTGCCATCGATGAGGGAAGCGGAGCTGCTTTTATTAAACTGATCGCGGAGATGCCTCACTCTGGCGAAAACTTCCTTTCTCCCCGAGCCCTCCCCACGCCGCACCCCTTCACCCCGGCCATCGCAATCGGGTGTTCTAGAGAGGAAGATCCATCCACCTCGCTCGGCATGATTATAGGAACAAAAAGCCACGAGGGGGACTGCTTCTTCCGCGTGCCTCAACATATGGCCAAAATCTTTCTAACGGAGGGTGAGGCTGGATCGCCCGTCTTTAATCTCGACGGACTCCTGATCGGAATGGTCCTTGCCGGCAACTCGCAGGCCGGCGATTGCCGAATCCTGCCTTCGGGAGCAATAGAAAAACTCCATTTGGATCTTCTCCGCTTCGGCCAACTCCACCAAGGATGGGTCGGTGCGGTGGTAGAGGAAGCCGCCATACCGGAGGGAAGCTCCAGCACACGGATCGCTTCTGTGGAACCGGGCAGCCCTGCCGAAGCTGCCGGATTGCAATCCGGAGACATGATTCTAGCACTTGGTAACAGCCGGATCACGCAACCCGACACGTTGCTTGAAGCCTCATTCTATTTAACGGCTGGAGAGAGTGTCCCTATGACTATCTGCCGCGGCGGAAAAATCAGACATGTCACAATACACTGCGTGACTCCTCCGGAGGCGAAAGCGCATTCCACGGCACCCTGATCCCAAGACTGCGGATCCTAAACATAGCGGTAGTGGGTATTTTGAGGATGACCTGCGACTACATTCGGGGATAGATTGCAGATTCTATTTTTAATCTTTCACTTTACAGGGGGGTATAGCTCAGCGGTTAGAGCAGCCGGCTCATAACTGGTTGGTCCCTGGTTCAAATCCAGGTGCCCCTACTTCACGAGAACTACGCTCACACAGTTCCCTAACTGCAAATGCATTCCCGTCATCGTCGGAGGAAAAAATCCGGCTTCAGGCTGATCATCACGTGGGTCTTGATCTCCCTCTTGCTGCTGGGCGCTGCAGAATTCTTCACTCAGTGGAAGAAGACGCGTCTCACCGATCTCGAGGCGGGCAGCGGCCTGATGCTCTTGCCCCAGGGTGTGATGGAGTTTGCCGATCGTGGTGATGGCCCGGTGGCTCTCGTGATCCACGGATCTCCAGGCGGCTATGACCAGGGGTTGGTCTATGGCAAGGAACTTGCCAAGCGCGGCTTCCGCATCATTTCGATCTCACGTCCAGGTTACCTGCGCACACCCTTAAGTACGGGTCTGACGGCAGAGGATCAGGCGGACGCCATTGAAGCACTCCTGCAAGGTCTCAATGTACAGAGTTGTGCAGTACTTGGGGTCTCGGAGGGTTCGCCTTGCGCTCTTCAACTGGCAGTCCGTCACCCAGAGAAGGTGGCCTCGCTGGTCTTGCTATCACCCATCGCGGAGAGTCTCAATGGACCTCCGATTGCTTCGATCGGCTACCAGCTCTTCCATGATCTCACCGGGGACTTCGGATGCTGGCTCCTGATGCTCCATCTCAAGATCAATCCCACACAGGTCTTTGCCGAAATGATGAAGATCGGATCATCTCTAAAACCAAGTGGATGTGACGCTCTTGCCTCCGAGGCCATGGCAGCCCCAGACCAGCGATCCTTCCTCAGCGAATTGGCCCGGAGCATCACCCCACTCTCGCCACGGGAACCTGGGATTATCAACGACAATGCCCAACTCAAGGACATCCCTCTAATCGCAAAGGATTCCATCCGGGTTCCCACTCTCCTTATTGTCGGGGAGCACGACAGTTGTTCTCCCTATGGGGCTCAGCTCAGGCTGGCCTCGCAGATCACTGATGCTAGACTGCTTCTCATTGAGCAGGCAGGGCACATTCTGCCGATCGGTACGAAAAGCGCTCAAACTTGGGATTCCATCGCCAACTTCCTAAAGTCCCCAGCCCTTTCCTCAATCCCGCGATCCCAGATCTCCACCGAAAAATCGAAATAATCTCCGAACCCACCAAAATCGCCGAAAGAGAGCTGGAAAGCAGTAACGGCATCGTCTTTAATTCAGTTCCGTGAGCACGAGCACCATCTACGAAGCCCCAGACGCACTGGGTCGAACCCAACAAGCCATCCAAGAGCATGGAGCCCATCTTCCCGCCAGCGAACTGCTGGGGGAGACGATGTCACTAAACTTTGGTCCCTCACACCCCTCCACACACGGAGTGTTCCGCATCGTCCTTGATCTCGACGGCGAGCTGATCACCAAGGCGACACCTGAGGTCGGCTACCTGCACCGCGGCGACGAGAAGATAGCCGAGAATATGCAGTACAACCAGTTCGTTCCCTACACGGACCGGCTTGATTATCTTGCCCCCCTCGCGAACAACGTCGCCTACGCCCTGGCAGTGGAAAAGCTCATGGGTTGGGAACTCCCTCCACGCGGGAAGGCCATCCGCGTTATCTGCTGCGAGCTGGCCCGCATCTCCGCCCACCTGCTCGGCATTGGTGCCAGCTCCATGGATATCGGGGCGATCACCGTCTTCCTCTATACCTTCACCGAGCGGGAAAAGATCTACAATCTCTGTGAGCTCCTCACGGGAGCCCGATTCACCACCAGCTATACACGAGTCGGCGGTCAAGTGCGCGATCTGCCCGAGAAGTTTCCGGGACTTCTCAGGGAATTTCTTGATTCCTTCCCGATCGCCCTCAACGAGATCTCCAATCTGCTGACCCGCAACCCGATCTTCATCGATCGCACTCGCAATGTAGGCATTATCTCCAAGGAAGATGCCATTGCCTATGGCCTCACGGGCCCCATGCTCCGCGGTTCCGGTGTCGACTACGACGTCCGCAAGGCCCATCCCTATCTTGACTACGAGAAGTATGACTTCGACATTCCCATCGGCACTGTTGGTGATTGCTACGACCGCTACCTCGTCCGCATCGAGGAGATGCGCCAGAGCTTGAGCATCTTGCGTCAGGCGATCAATACGATTCCTGAGGGCCCCATCAATGTGGTCGACGGCAAGAGCACCCTTCCTCCCAAAGAAGAGGTACTGAAAGAAATGGAGCAGCTTATCCATCACTTCATCATCACCACAGAGGGAATCGATGCGCCCGCTGGCGAGGTCTACTCAAGCTGCGAGAACCCGAAAGGAGAACTCGGATTCTATATTCACAGCCTTGGTGGAGGCGTTCCCAATCGTCTGCACATCCGCGCCCCATCTTTTGTTAACCTAAGCATCGTCTCGAAGCTGCTTCCCGGCCATATGGTCGGCGATGTCGTCACGATCCTAGGATCAATCGACATGGTCTTCGGCGAGTGCGACCGGTAGGCGCTCGCCCCTTCGAGCCGATAAATGCTTATCTGTTGGCTTGCCGTAGATAAGTGCAACGACCACGCTCACACGCTTTGTTCTCCATACCGGTTCCTTTCGCGTGGTTCAATAGCCACAAAAAAGCTGCCTTCCCGAGTAAGAAAGGCAGCTTTTTAAAGTTTTAGAGATGATTACTGCTGATTGAGAATCACCTGCTCGCCTGCCCTCCACTTCGCATACGTCGCAATGGACTCGGCAATGACGGGAAGAGCCTCTTTTGCGGGGAGGATGTCATCCACAACGACCGCCTTCTTCTCAAGAATCTTATAATCCTCGAAGAAACGCTTTAACACGGCAAGCCGATGCGGCGGAAGATCATGCACATCTTTGCAGTTGTGATACTCGGGATCGCCCACGGGAACCGCGATCACCTTGTGATCCAGTTCATCCTGATCCTTCATGATCATGATGCCGATGGCGCGGGCCTTCACCAAGGTCAGGGGATACACGGGACCACCACCAAGAACGAGGATGTCGAGCGGATCACCGTCATCGGCTAGGGTCTGAGGGATGAACCCGTAGTTGGCAGGGTAATAGACGGCTGAATAGAGCACCCGATCCAAGCACAACATCCCGCTCTCCTTGTCCATTTCATACTTGTTGGAGCTACCCATCGGGATCTCGATGATGCACTGAACGATGCCTTCTGCGGACTTATCTCCAGCAGACACATCGTGCCAAGGATTCGGGCCGGTCTGCTTGTAAGGTGTGGGGATTTTGGTCATGAGTTTTTCTTAATAGAGAGAAGCTGGATCATTACAGAAGGGAGGAAGGCTTTCCAAGTCTTCTTGGAGAAAATCGCAGGTCAATCCAGCCCCTTCTGCTCCTCCTTAACAATGAGTGGGGTCGCGGATTGAGTGATCTTTTTGTCCGGCTGATGTGCCAAGTCCCGAATCCAGAGATTGAGGATATAGGTCAGAACAACAGCCACATAAAACTGGCCAATGATCGCCTGGGAGATAGCAAATGCACGGGCCGGATGAGAGAACGGGACAATGTCCCCGTAACCGAGGGTCGTCTGGGTGACGAAGCTGAAATAGTATAGCTCGTTGAAGGTCTGTTTAAATGGAGTGGCATGGAGACCCTTTGCCAACTGGATCTGAAGATCCTGAAGGTGAAAAGCCGACGGATTCATTCTGGAAATGAAGGTGTAAAAGCAAGCATAGATGGTAGCAATCCAGACATAGAGATTGCAGGCACCGATCACCTCATCGAATCCAGCCCTCTTCGATCTGAGAATCTTGAGGACCCAGACTATGGCACCATAGACCATCATGCAGAGAGCGCTCCCCTGGAGGGCGATCTCGATAGATTCACCCCAGGGTAGTATGTCTATTCCCCAGATATTGCGAATCGAGAGAATGATCATCGGGATGAAAAAACTGATTAGAGAAATGGAGGCGGTTCGTATCCAGCCGACGAAAGAGATCAACGCCATCGAGGCCACGGCGATCATCAGGAGCATGGTGACGCTCACCGGCAGGTAATAACCAAAAAAAAGGAGGCTCAGTAGGATCACCCCACCAATGAGATGTCGGCGCTCCTCCCATTTTCGATGATGCAGGGAGTTTGACATCATGGTTACCAGTCTCCGCTGGAGCCTCCACCGCCACTATCACCACCGCCTCCGGAAAATCCTCCGCTATCTCCGCCGCCCACACCTCCATTCCGTCCCCCTCCAAAACCACTTCCCATACTTCCAATGAAGAAGCCCGTAGCAGCAGCAGAACCGAGACCCATTCCACCGCCGGAGCCCGGACCGCCATCGCGGCGATTCCGACCAATAATTATCAGCACAATCATCACCAGCAGGAAGAACCCTAGTGGAGAAAAGAGAAAATCCTTGAGTGTCGTAGGCTTCCCATTGGCACGACTGCTCCCCTTGTACTCACCCTTGGTTGCCTGCATCACAGCCGTGATCCCTGAGGCAAGACCGGCACTACAGTTCCCGGCGCGGAAAGCAGGAGCCATCGTCTCGCGGATGATCCTGCTGCAGAGAGCATCGGGCATGGCCCCCTCCAACCCGTAACCCGGCTGAATTCGAATCTTATGGTCCTGGATAAAGACGAGTATCAGAACCCCATTGGAGGTCTTTTCCCGGCCGATCTTCCAGGCAGTGTAGAGTTGCTGGGAATAATCCTCAAGGGAAGCTCCCTCAGGCAGCTTCGGATAAACCACAGCCACGATCTGGTTTGAGGTCTGCTTCTCGAATGCTGAGAGGCGCTGATTAAGCTGCGAAATAAGTCCGGGCGTGATTACCCCAGCCTCATCCGTCACATACTGTGTTGGCGTCGGAGGAAGCCCCTCTGCCAACACCTTACCTAATCCGAACCCGAGCAGAAGCAGCAGCGCAAAAGAAAGGATCCGGAACATGATGAAAACCTGATAAAAACCCTTTAGGGCTTATTTCGCAGGTGTCGGAGCAGCACCAAAATCAAATTTTACTGCAGGAGTAGTCTCAGCGCCGGCGGTCGCCTGGAAGTAAGGCTTCTGCTGGAAGCCGAGCATTCCGGCAAAGAGCACCGTCGGGAATGTACGGATCTTTGTGTCGTAAGCCTGCACAGCTGCATTGAAGCGACCGCGTTCGACCGAGATGCGGTTCTCTGTCCCCTCAAGCTGGGCCTGTAAGTCGCGGAAGTTGGCCGTAGCTTTCAGATCGGGATAATTCTCCGCCACCACAAGCAAGCGTGAGAGAGCAGATCCGAGTTGAGCCTGCGCCTGCTGGAACTGTGCCAACTGGGCGGGATCGGTGGGTGCCTGGTTCTGGTTGATCTGGACTTTACCGACAGAGGCGCGCGCCTCGGTGACCTGAACAATCGTCGACTTCTCGAAGTTGGCGGCACCCTGCACGGTCTGAACTAGATTCGGAATTAAGTCGGCCCGGCGCTGGTAGACATTCTGAACTTGGGCCCACGAGGCATCGACAGCCTGCGAATTACCGACAAGGCCATTGTACGTGCCCACAGCACTTAGAATCAGGAGGGCAAGGACACCGAGTATGATGAGGAGTGTTTTATTCATGGGATTTTAGGTGATGGGTAATAGTGATTTGGTGGTGCTAAAAGTACTTAGGTTTTAAGTTTCAGACTTCATGTTTTAAACTCTTGGCATGTCGACGCCTGGAGCGCTCTCCTGCATCACGAGCACGCGGTTGATCGCGTTCACATAGGCACGAGCGGAAGCCTCGATCACATCGGTGGAGGCTCCCTTGCCGGTGATGAGTCGTCCATCCCCAAAATCGACTTTCAATGTGACCTCTCCAAGGGCGTCCTGACCCTCGGTGACCGCCTCGACAAGATAGACGGCGAGGTGGCCGGTCTTCTTCACGATCCGATCGATCGCCTTCATGGCCGCATCGACAGCACCATTGCCGGGGCTGGTTTCCTCAAAAGTCTCCCCGTTATGCCGCAGCTTGACCGTGGCCGTTGGAACAATGCTTCCACCGCAGACAACATGGAGGGATTCGAGGTTGTAGGCCCCCGTTTCTCCAGCAACAGCATCGCCCGCTAGGGCGACCAGATCATCGTCATAGACAAACTTTTTCTTGTCCCCAAGCTCCTTGAAACGCGTGAAAATCGGGGCGATCTCGGCCTCCGTGAGTGTCAGTCCCAGCTGCTCGAGACGGGCCACCATGGCGTGGCGACCGCTGTGCTTGGTGAGCGGCAGATCGGTACCCCCCCAGCCGACATCACGAGGATCCATAATCTCGTAGGTTTCTCGCATCTTCAGGATACCGTCCTGATGGATTCCGGATCCGTGGGCAAAGGCATTCTCACCGATGATCGCCTTGCTACGGGCGACCTGAAGGCCGCTAAGTCGGCTGATCAGACGGGACGTCTTGAGGATCTCCTTGGTAGCAATGCCCGTGGAAAGGCCGGCGAAGACATCGGGACGGGTCTTGATCGCCATGACAACTTCCTCGAGGGCTGCATTGCCGGCGCGCTCGCCGATGCCGTTAAAGGTTCCCTCGACCTGACGTGCTCCGGCTTGAACCGCTGCGAGGGAGTTGGCCACGGCCATACCAAGATCATCGTGGCAATGCACACTGATGACCGCTTTTCCAATGTCGCGGACATGCTTGCGCAGATAGGTGATCAAATCGGCGTATTGGCCAGGCATGGCATAGCCTACCGTATCGGGAATGTTCACCGTGGTCGCTCCGGCCTCGATAGCAGCCTGAACAACCTCAGCTAGAAACTCGGGTTCTGTGCGCGAGGCATCCTCGGGTGAGAACTCCACATCAGAGACCATTGATTTGGCCTGAGTCACTCCCTCAACGGCTAAGCGGATAATTTCCTCATTGGCCTTCTTCAGCTTGTGCTCACGATGGATCTTGGAAGTGGCGAGGAAGACATGGATACGGGCGCGATCACCTGCCGGCAGCAAGGCGCGGCCGGCAGCATCGATATCCTTCGGAACACAGCGTGCAAGTCCAGCAATCACGGGGCCCTGGATCTCACCCGCAATCATCTTCACGGCCTCAAAGTCGCCATCGCTAATAATTGGAAATCCCGCTTCGATGATGTCTACCTGCAGGCGCGCAAGCTGGCGCGCGATCTCCAGCTTCTCGCGTAGGTTCATGGAGGCGCCCGGACACTGCTCGCCATCGCGGAGTGTCGTGTCGAAAATGAGGACTCGATCGTTGTTCATGTGAAAAGGATCCTAAACGACCGGATCTCAGGCCGCTCCGGAAAAATTAGAGAGCAAGAAGAAGCAGAGCGCCAGCGCGGACTGCGCAA
>Ga0114962_10002044_pt1 | contig 17137 bp, 13 predicted proteins | sample C_130820_MF_Meta_FD_87017 | JGI IMG/M metagenome (GOLD analysis project Ga0114962, IMG submission 87017) | Freshwater microbial communities from Lake Croche, Canada to study carbon cycling - C_130820_MF_MetaG | ecosystem: Environmental > Aquatic > Freshwater > Lake | place: Lake Croche, Canada...
GTTTGTTTTGGAGGATCAATAACGCTATCCACAACTTCAGTTAGTGGAGTGAATTATACTTGGAAGGATAAGGTAGCAAAAATCAGTAAAACTGGAAGTTCGGTTAGTTTTAGTCCTACTACTTCAAGATATTATACCTTAATATCTACAGGAGCAAGTTGTAAAGACTCCGATTCGGTATTTGTTAAAGTTAATCCATTGCCAAAAGCAAATGCAGGTAAAGATACTTCAGTCTGTTTCAAATCAATTGCTCACCTTTCAACTCCTGTCGTTGCAGGTACAAGTTATCAGTGGAAATCCTTTGGTGGAATAGTATTATCAAATTATGATACTTTTAGCTTTAGGGTACAGAAGGATACAAGCATATTATTAATATCCTCTAATAAAACAACAGGATGTATATCAACTGATACGGTCAAAGTATTTAAATTGAATTTACCTGTTATTAAGCCAATAAAGGATTCCTCTATTTGTCAATATGAATCAATAAATGAAACTAATATTCATAAAGCAAGCGAAAAGAGTACTTGGTCAAATTCAGGTGGATTGTTATCAAAAGGAAGTACTTTTAACTATATTCCGTTATTTACAGATAACTATTATTTAAGCCTCAAGGATACTAATTCAAGTTGTACTAACACAGATACTTTCAAGGTAATTGTCAATAAGTTGCCAGTAAAACATAATGTTCAGGATTCAAGCATTTGTTATGGAGGGATTTATAAAAAAATCATAGGAATTCCTTCAGGTAATATTTTCCAATGGACGCCAAATGGAGGAACAGTAAATAATAATGATACCATAAGGCTCAATATTATTCATGATTCCATTATATATTTATTTGAGAAAAATCTAAGTACAGGATGTAAAAATTATGATACTTTTTTAATTCATAATCTATCCTTGCCTATTGTTAAAGTGGGTAAGAATATTAATGTATGTGCGGGACAGACTATTTTTGCTGGTGACTCAGCTATTAAACATTATGGTTATAAATGGACATCAAAGGATACGAGTTTTACTTCAAATGCATCTGGTTTTTATTTCTCGACAGGTTTGACTAAAACATTAAAATTGAAAGTAGTTGATTCCGTTACCTCTTGTGTTAACACAGATTCTATAAAAATATCAGTTTATCCATTATTTGCTGTCAATACAGGTACATCAACTCCAATTTGTTTAGGAGATAGTATTAAACTAGGTCTATCCCCAGTAACAGGCAATTCCTATTCTTGGAGTTCTATACCAATTGGATTCAGTTCAACAAGCTCTTCATTTTATGTAAATCCTAAGATTAATACCACTTTTGTTTTACGTCAGAAAGTGAATTCTACAGGATGCCTAAGGTCAGATACAATTGTGGTAAAGGTAAATGGATTACCTATTCTTTTTGCTGGGAAGGATACTTCAATTTGTCAGAGAGATTCTATAAAACTTGGTTTAAATCTTAATAATATTGGTTATAACTATTCTTGGAGTTTGGATACTTCTAAATCATTTACTACCGGCAATATTGTTAAAATTTTACCTAAAACATCCTCAATTTATATTGCTAAAGCCATTGATAAATTAACTGGATGTAAAAATCAGGATACAGTATTAGTAAAAGTAAATCCTTTGCCGATAGTTCTGATAACAGGTGATGATTCTGTTTGCAGCGGGATAAGTTTCATGGAAAGGTCAAAAAATTTATACTCTGGCAATAGATGGTATTTGGATAATGTCCTTACAAGCATTAAGGATTCATTTATAACCTCAGCGATATCTTCCAAATCTTATAAAATCAGTTTATATCAAACTACAATTAATGGATGTGTAGATTCTAATACTAAATTTTTGAAGGTCAATTCTTTACCTAAGTTGACCATTTTAGGTGATACAACATCTTGCTATGGAATTCAAAAATGGTATAGCTTAAAAGGGTCATACAATACTATTAATAACTTAAGAATTAAAGGAGGAAATATAGTAACTAAATTAAAGGATTCAGTCCTTATTGAATGGAATGGCAAAGTGGGACAGGTTAGTTATATAGCGTCAAATGCTTCTGGCTGTATAGATTCGGTTAGTCAAAAGGTAATTATCGATCCTAAACCAATAGTTCTATTAACTGCCAATAAATCCTTGTGCTTAAGTGATTCTATTACTGTTGTTGCAAGTGGAAGTAACTATAACTCTCTAAATTGGACTTCTAGAGGAGTAATTAGTAAACTTAGTCCTATTGACACCATTTCAATTAAATATAAAGCCTCCACTAAAGATACATTAAAGGTCTTAGCAAGTAATTCTTACGGATGTTTGGACACAAATCGTATTATAATCAGAGTAGATGGATTACCAAATCCTTCTATTTCACTTTTAGGTTCTACCATTAAGTGTGAAAATGATACTATTTCTTTGAAAGCAAATATTTATCCTAAATCAAGTTATTCCTTGTCTAATAAGGCCAATTATTACTTTAAGGGAATTCCTAATTCTTTAGTTTATAATAAGAATACAATTGATACAGTTAGGATATTAGAAATTGATAGTAATGGATGTAAAAATCAGAATGATATTGTTCTTAACATTAATGGAAGGAACAAGCCTTCTATCATGGGGAAAGACACTATCTGTTTGGCAAATATAGAATCCTTTAAAAATGATACCACCAATATTGGGGTTTACAGTTGGTCGGCTGTAGGAGGAAGTATTCTTTCTACTACCAAAGACTCCATATCTGCTAAATATATGAGTGGTGGAAAATATGTAATTTCTATTAAAACAACTAATAAAGGAGGCTGTACAGATTCTAACTCAAAATCAATATTTGTCCAATCCTTACCAACTCAACTAGTGAGTATACCTAGTTACAAATGTTTTGGAGACTCTGTTAAGGTAATTGATTTGAAACCTAATAAAATAAATAATTGGATTTTGTCCTCAAATTTCAATTTATTAAAGGGGAATATCAGTTCTGATTCTTTAACAGGTACTTATAGTAAAGTTGGCACTGATTCCATCGGACTATTGAGTCAAGACAAATATGGATGTACCATTAAACAATTTTACAAAATTTCCACTAGAGCTTTACCAAGTGTTAATATATTGAAACATGCGGTAGTTTGTACTCCAGAGTCAACATATTTTTATTCAAAATCTAGTTTAGGAATTGCTAATCAAACATGGACAATTGATAAAGCGGTTTTAAAAGGAATTGACTCAATAAATATCAATTTTGCAGATACAATATCCAAAAATAAGTTATCGACTCAGGTAACAGACTCTTTTGGTTGTCAAGTAGTGGATTCGGTTCTTGTTAATAAAGAGGCGACTCCTCAGGTTTTTGATAAATTCAAAGATGTTGGTTTATGTCAAGGAGAATCTTTGGATGTGAAAATAGTCAATAAGTCAACTAATATATCTGTTAATCAATGGTATTTAGATGGGAAATATTATTCTAATAAGGATACTCTAAGTCTACCAGATTCAGCTTATAAACATCTTGTTTACTTTAAGTTAATTGGTAAAAAAGGATGTTTAAATAAGGTTAGTGACACCTTCACCATTACAAAAAATGCAAAACCAAGTTATTTTGTAGGAATTGGAAACACCTGTTTAGGTGATTCAGCTAGTGGAATGGTAATTACCGACCCAACTAATAAGATAGATTGGACGCTTGGCATATTAAAAGGAACCGGAAAAAAATTCAACTATAAGAGAAATATTCCTGGTGTTGATACGGCATACTTCAGAATTACAACAAGTAAAAATTGCGTAATTAATGACAGGATGTTGTTAGAAACCTATTCTTTGCCTACAGTTGGATTTAACACTAATGATATTTGCGCGGATCAATCCTTGACCTTGTTAAGTTCAAATCCAAACGGAACAAAATATTTATGGTCCATAAATGGAAAAGGAGTTGCAAACAGTCAAAACCTTACTAGTAAATTTAATGATAACGATATTGTTACTCTTAAAATAACGGATAATCATAAATGTTCTGATTCTATTTCTAAAAATATTGTTGTACATCCAAAACCAAATCCAAAATTCACAATGAGTCAGTTCAGTGGGAATAAAATCAAATTTGATGCTGTGGAGCAACAATCATCTTTTGCTCATATTTGGAGGTTTGATCAAAGTGATAGCATTATTGGATATTTCCCTTCAGATTCATTCAGATTCAGCAATTATGGATTGCATACGGTTAAACATCAAATTGTAAGTATTTTTGGATGCGTAAATACAATGGATTCTACTTTTGAAATTCAATTTGATGGTAGCTTTAGGCATAAACTTTATCCAAATCCGTTCTTTGAACAAACCAATTTAAGTTTTTCTTTACAGGAGGTATCCAAAGTTCAGATAATAATGTACAACGTAAGAGGGAAGCTAATCCAAACGATGGTGGATGCTAATTTGCCATCAGGAGATTATGTTATTCCATTGAATAAGTACTATTATAATGGGGCCGATGCTTATTATTTTATAAGAGTATTAATAAATAACCGAGTATTTGTGGAAAAAGCCATTCAAGCCAGATAAGGATTAGTACTAATTTTGAAAGATGATTGACCTTTCCGACAAGGATAAATTAATTACTATTTATACGGATGGTGCATCCTCAGGCAATCCAGGTCCAGGAGGTTATGGTACAATCTTGGATTTTAAAGGTAAACGGAAGGAGCTATCAGAAGGATTTAGGTTAACTACTAATAACAGGATGGAGCTATTGGCCGTAATCAAAGGTTTACAGGCCATAAAGGCAAATCCTGACTTCAAATGGAACGTGTTAATAGTGTCAGATTCAAAATATGTCATAGACGCTGTAGAAAAAAAATGGGTATTTGGGTGGAAGCAAAAAGGATTCGCAGGTAAAAAGAATCCTGATTTATGGACGGATTTTTTAAATCTTTATCCATTGTACCACATTCAATTTAGATGGATTAAAGGACATAATGGGCATCCTGAAAATGAACGTTGTGATGAATTAGCAGTAGAGGCCGCTAAGAATCCTAAATTCAGAGATTTAAAATACGAAAACTTATATCATAATAAATAAATGGATTATCAATCCCTTAAGAATAGACCTTTTTTCATACTTGGACCATGTGTCATAGAAAGTGCTGAGTTAATAGATGAATGTGCTGCATTTGTTAAAGAATTAAGCGATAAATTAGACATTCAAGTTATATTCAAATCGAGTTTTGATAAAGCCAATAGGACTTCTATTTCTTCCTTTAGAGGTCCTGGCATGGCAACTGGTTTGACAATACTTAATGATGTTAAACAAAAGTATCAACTGCCGATTCTAACCGATATTCACGAATCTTATCAGGCAAGTCCGATTGGAGCCGTGGTTGATATAATTCAAATTCCGGCTTTTTTATGTCGTCAAACGGATTTATTGATTGCTAGTGCAGGTACTGGAAAGATAATAAATATAAAAAAAGCTCAATTTTTAAGTTCAGCCGAAATGCAATTCCCGGCGAATAAAGTTATTGAATCTGGGAATAGTCAAGTAATGTTGACTGAAAGGGGATCCATGTATGGATATAATAATTTAGTTGTTGATTATAGGAATATGGTGGATATGCTAGAAATGGGATTTCCGGTGATATTTGACGGTACGCATTCAGTTCAAAAACCAGGAGGATTGAATGGGAAATCTGGAGGAGATAGAAAATATGTTCCATACCTGGCAAAAGCCGCAAAAGCAATAGGAGTAAATAATTTCTTTTTTGAAATCCACCCAAATCCAGATAAGGCTTTAAGTGATGGGCCAAATATGCTGGATTTTACAGCTATTGAATTATTAATTAGTCAATTGATAGTTAACTAATTAGATGAAAAAAATATTAATTGTTGGAGCATCTGGATTAATTGGAGGAGCTAGTTTTAAGACTTTTACTCAATCATCTGATTATAGTGTAGTTGGTACCTATTTTGGTTTTAAGGTAGAAGGCTTGATTCATTTTGATACGTTAAGTACGCTAAAAAATCAACTAATACAATTAGAAGGATTTCAACCAGATTATATTTTACATACAGGGGCATTGACGCATGTTGATTATTGTGAAACTAACCAAGAGGAAAGTTATCATTCGACTGTAGTTTCTACTAAAAATATCCTTGATTTAGCTACAGAATTAGGATCCAAAGTGATTTATCTATCCACTGATTATGTATTTGACGGACAAATGGGGATGTATAAAGAAGAGGATGAAGTTAATCCTTTGTCCATATATGGAAAGCACAAATTAGAAGCTGAGCAATTGGTTTTGAAAGGGAGTACAAATAATCTTGTTTTGAGGGTAACGAATGTCTACGGTGATGAAATTAGAGGTAAAAACTTCATTGCAAGATTAATAAAGCAATCAATAGACAAGGATGATTTGACTTTAAACCTACCTTATGATCAATATGCAACTCCAGTTAATGCTGCTGATGTAAGTAAGGCGATTGTACGTTTAATAGAAGATTCCAAATCAGGTATTTATAATATTTCTTCTACTGATTACATGAATAGAGTTCAGTTGGCACAAAAAGTATTGAATTGTTATCCTTCTCAAAATATAAAAATCAATTCTAAATCTACTAAGGATTTGAATCAGGTAGCCAAAAGACCACTTCTAGGAGGATTATTGAATCAAAAGTTTTGTAAGGATTATCCTCAATTTGTTTTTAGCAGTGTGGATAATTATCTTAATAGTAGGTTAAACGCTCAAAAATCAACAATTTATTAATATTGCTGTTTTAACTTTGACCGAAGTTACTTTATTGAATTTCTAAATTGATACCCTTTAAAACTATTCAGAGACCTGAAAGCCAAAAGAAGTGGTTTGTTTGGTACACCAAACCTAGAGCTGAAAAAAAGGTTCTAGAACGTTTAGTTTCAAATAATTTTGATGCCTATTTGCCACTTAAAAAAGAACTTAGACAGTGGTCGGATAGAAAGAAATACGTGGAGACACCATTGTTTAATGGATACATTTTTATCAACTCCACTACTAAATCAAAAGATATTATAAAAATTACAGAAGGAATTCTTGGCCCATTGACCTTTGAAGGAAAATTAGCTTCAGTTCCCAATAATATCATTAATGGTCTTAAAGAGTTAGAAAATGAGCAGAATCCTTGGGAATTGGTTTCAAAAAGATTTTTAAGAGGAACAAAAGTTAAAATAGTATCAGGTCCCTTTATTGGTGAGAATGCTGTAGTTGTCCAAAATAAAGGCGTTAAAAAAATCGCAGTTCTTATTGAAGTATTAGGTAAGTCCTGCCTGCTTCATTTAGAAGAAGATAATATTCAGCTAGATAAATAATTCTAGTTGATTTATATAAATGTCTGTAAATGAGTGCATTGTATGTGACTCGCGTGGCGAAGCTTTACCCTTAAAATAAATGAAAGAACTAAAAATGTACCGCAAAATCTCCTACGCTCAATGCGGAGAGGATTTAATCATTGACTTCCTATTAACAGACCTTATGGTTAGTACGGGTTTCTACCTTGATATTGGTTCTCATCATCCAGTAATGGGAAACAATACGTTTTTATTGGAATCATCAGGATTTAGTGGAATTTGTATCGAACCAAATGAAAGATTCAATAAAAATTATAAACGTTTCCGTCCTAAATCAAACTTAGTTAACTCTTGTTTTATGGAAGAAGCCGGTATTATTGATTTTTACATTACCAATCCAGATACCTTATCCACGACTAACTTTAAAGAAGTACAAGAATTGTTGGTCAGAGATTTAATTCAGGGCTATAAAGTTAAAAAGCTAGAATCCATTACCTACAAAGAGATCATCTCTAAATATGAGATTTCAAAGATTGAGGTTTTATCTATCGATAATGAAGAGAATATAGACTTCCTTCCTCAAGCTTTTAAGGACTCTGGAATATATCCACTAATCATTTGTGCAGAAACGGTTACTTATGATGTATCCGGAAATGGAACAAAGAAAACTAAATTAATAAATGATATCTGTTCGAGTGGTTATATATCATTTGCGGACACTTATATAAACACCATTTTTGTAAAAGAGGACATCTGGAAAAGATAACAGCAAATAAAATTTCTAGTGATTTTAATCAAATTTGGCGAGATGATTGGGTAATTAACCAATTAAAACATCTTCCAAGCGGACAATCTATACTGGATGTAGGGGCAGGATTAATGCCTTATAAAGATTATTGTAGCCACTTAATTTACACTCCAACTGATAATCAATCTTTTGAAGAAGTGGATTCTAATGCAGGATTAGGACAAAGTTGGGAGTATAAAGGGGTTAAAAATGAATCTTATTATTTACCTTTTTCAGATTCATGTTTTGATAATGTATTATGTACTGAAGTATTAGAACACACCTCAAATCCGATTCTTTTACTTAATGAAATTCATAGAGTTTTGAAAAAAGGAGGCAAATTGATTTTGACTGCTCCATTTAATTCTCTGACTCATTTTAGTCCTCATTATTATTATTCTGGTTTCCATTCTAATTTTTATCTTGAGATATTAGAAGAGTTAGATATGAAAATCGTAGAATTGAAAACCAACGGAGATTATTTTACTTATTTTATCCAAGAATCGAATAGGTTGGAATCAGTATTTAACAACCATTCAAGTTATAAATTAAGTTGGTTAGAAAAGCTATTGATTAAGAAAATAAGAGGAATTTTACTTAATGGACATAAAAAAAATAATTCAAGTGAAAAACTTTTGCATTTTGGAAGCTTTGTTTTAGGAGTAAAAAATGGATAGAATAGCCCTAAAAGTACAAGGGATTCATAAAAAATATCCCAAATCTGCTGATTATTCAGTTAAGGATATTTCCTTTGAACTTGAAGAGGGTAGTGTCTTAGGAATTATTGGTAGGAATGGTGCAGGAAAAAGCACCTTACTTAAGATTTTAGCTAATATTATTCCACCCACCTCAGGGCGAGCTATTATTGAGGGGAAAATAAGTGCTTTACTAGAAGTTGGCACTGGTTTTCATCCTGAACTTTCAGGATTAGAAAATATTTATTTAAATGGGGCTATTTTAGGATTAACAAGAAGATTTATAAGCTCTAAGCTAGAAGAAATTATTGATTTCAGTGGAGTTAAAGACTTTATTAACAAGCCCTTAAAAACCTATAGCTCTGGCATGAAAATCAGATTAGGTTTTTCCGTCGCTGCTTTTCTGCAAAATGATATTCTCCTATTGGATGAAGTTTTGGCAGTTGGAGACATGGAGTTCCAAAAAAAGTGTTTATCAAAGGTTGAGTCATTATCAAAAAAGGAAGGGAGAACAGTGCTTTTTGTAAGTCACAATTTGTCTGCCATCCATTCATTGACCAATCAATGTATGGTAATTGATAAAGGAAGCTCAATTTATTTTGGCGACACGAATGAAGGGATAAACCATTACCTCCAACTATTTCAAAAAACGACACATTCAAAAGATTTTTATCAAACAGCAGAAATCTATAAACATGCCGGAATTGATACTTTCAAAATACACGCTATCAATATTGATAGTGTGAATCAAAATATAGTCCAAATTGACTTTGAAGCATTACAAACACTTAAAGATTTTAGACTGCTTATTTGTATTTATAACCTTGACGGTTTAGAGAAAATACTTGTAAGCCAATCTACTGATAATGAGCAATTATCAGATAATAGAGATTTTAAAGTAGGAAAATATTCAATTTCTTGTCACCTCCCTTTAGATTTATTTGGCAAGGTAGATGTAAATATTACTATAGAAGCTATTCATCCATATATGGAACACCATATTTTTAGGGATGTAATTACCTTTAAATCAAATTTTTCCGGATATAATCAGACTTTTTTGGGCTCATTTGAAGATGTTTTATTCAGACCTCAGTTTAAATGGACACAAAAACAATTACTGGATTAATATGGTTATTTTCTTAGCTACTCATTTTCAAGGAAATAGACTGGAAGACTCTAAAACTTGGTATAATAATTTGGTTCTTCCATTAATGGATATTGCAGAAAAGGTGATTCTATTTGATTTTGATTTATTCGGAATGAGCCAACATCAAGATGAATCAATTGATGGAAATAAAGGATATAATTCAATTCAAAGACCAAAACTGGAAATAGAATTGATAAGACAAGTAGACGAAGCAATTAAATCCACTAAAATAGATGCTTTTATTAGCTATTTTGCAAGCTCCTATTGTGATGGAAGTGTAATTGAGTATATCAAATCAAAAGGTATAGTTACTATTAACTGGTTTTGTAATGCATCTTATCAATTTAAATTAGTAGATAAAATTGCTCCATACTATGATTATTGTCTAGTTCCTGAAAGAGATTTATTGAATAGCTATCAGTTGGTAAAAGCGAATCCTATTTATTTTCAGGAATCAGCAAACCCAAAAATTTACTTCCCAACCAAGATTAATCAAAAATATGCGGTTTCTTTTTACGGACAGCGTTACGCGGATCGGTTTTCAACATTAAGATTTGTACAAAATAGAATAAAGGAGAAAATCACTATAGCTGGGAGTAATTGGCAACCTCAGGTGAATAAAAATATTTTAGAAAATTCACTTAGGAAATTAGTTAAACGTCTAAATTTTGGATCTGCTCAAATTGTTTCCAATTTAAAAGATGATGATTTAAATAGTTTTATTAATTCCAGTCAAATCAACTTAGGTTTTAGTAAAGTTTGGAATGATTTTGAGAAGAATCCAATAAAACAGGTAAGATTGAGAGATTTTGAAATTCCTATGGCAGGAGGATTTTATCTAACTGAGCAGAATGACGAATTATCTTCTTTTTTTGAGCCTAATAAAGAAATAGTTTTCTTTGATAATCAAGAAGATTTATTATCCAAAATAAAGTATTACTTAAAGCATGATGAAAAAAGGAAATCAATAGCGCATCAAGCTTACCTTAGGAGTGTTAATAACACACTAGCCAAGTACGTTGGTCAAATTTTTTTAAATCCATAGGAATTCTTAAAGGATAGACAATGGTTGTTATAGATTCAAAACCAGTATCAATAAGTGGGTATATAAAAGATGTAATTAATCATAGTGGATTGATTTGGTCCTTTATTAGGCGTGATTTTATTTTACAATACAGATCGTCGAAAATTGGATTTTTGTGGGCTGTTATTTATCCATTAATTTACTTGTTTTTAATAAGTTACGGATTAAAGGCAATTAAAGGAGGTAACCAAACTGAACATCTAACAACTCTTATTCCAGGCATTGTTTTCTGGGTCTTTTTTAGCCAAAGCATTAGTCAATCAGCTTCTATTTTAAGACAGAGTTCAAATTTGATATCGAAAATTTATTTCCCTAGATTAACAATCGTAATTGCATTGGTATTCAATCGATTTATTGATTTTTTGATTGCATTATTAATCGGTACTATATACTTGTTTATAAAAACTAATCATTTTAACATTGAATCAGTATTTTGGTTTATCTTTTTTATAACTTTATCTTTTTTGATTACCTTAATATGTTCTGTATTATGTTCATTACTAGGATATTATTCAAAAGATTTTAGATTGGGTTTGCCATTTTTGATTCAATTGGGACTTTTTGTTAGTCCTGTACTTATCGGGACCCAGCTGCAAAATGGGCAAATTTTTAATAAATCGTTGTTATGGGGATTGATTCATCCATTAAACTATGTAATTCAATCAGGAATTAATTTTGGATTAGAATCACAAATCAATTTAATTGAGCATTTAAGTAAATATTATCTCGTAATTTTGTACCTAATTGGTGTTTTACTAATTTCCTTGTTTACCTTCAAGATGTTTGATAAAAAACTTGTCGATTATGCATAAAGATAATAAAGTTCAGTCCATTTTAGCAACCAATAAATGCTTTATTATTGCAGAGGTGGCACAGGCACACGATGGGAGCCTAGGTCAAGCATTTGCATTTATTGATGCAGCAAAATATGCTGGAGCAGATGCAATAAAATTCCAGACTCATTTTGCCGATGAAGAAAGCACCTCATTAGATCAATGGAGGGTTAAATTTAGTAAGCAAGATTCTACCAGGTTTGATTATTGGAAAAGAATGGAGTTTACTGATAATCAATGGTCAGAACTTAAATCATATGCTGATGAAAAAGACATAATATTTATGTCTTCTCCATTTTCTAATAGAGCAGTTGATCTTTTGGAGTCTTTAGATATGCCAGCCTGGAAAATTGCTTCCGGTGAGTTAACTAATTATCCGATGATTGAAAGAATCATGGAAACTAAGAAGCCAATTTTAATCAGTTCTGGAATGTCAGAAATAGAAGAGGTTGAATCCTTGGTAGAAAAGATAAGGAAGGAAGGCATTCCTTATGGTATCTTCCAATGTACATCAGCCTATCCGACCCCTCCAGAAAAGGTAGGATTGAATATGATTGAATTTTATAAAAATAAATTCGCTTGTCCTGTTGGATTATCAGATCATAGTGGCAATATGTTTTCATCCTTGGCAGCAGTCACCTTAGGCGCAAAGTTGATAGAAATTCATATTACCTTTAGCAAAGTAATGTTTGGGCCTGATACTATTGCCTCCATAACAGTGGAGGAATTCAAGACAATGGTGCAGGGTATAAGAAATATTGAATCTATGCTGGATAATCCGGTAAATAAGCAGGAAATGGCAAATGAATTGTTCAATTTAAAAGGTTTATTTAATAAAAGCATTGTTTCAAATAAAGATTTATCTAGTGGACATGTTTTGACATTAGATGACTTAGCCTTCAAGAAACCAGGTATTGGTATATCAGCCAAGGAATATAAATCCTTGATTGGTAAAAAAATAAATAAATCAATTTCATATAACCACTTCTTCCAGATGGAGGATTTATTATCATTATGAGTCAGAAAAGAAAAGTTTGTGTAGTAATTACAGCCCGTCCAAGTTATAGTCGAATTAAAACGGCATTGTTGGCAATAAAAAATCATCCAGAATTAGAACTCCAACTGGTAATTGCTGCATCTGCACTATTGGATAGATACGGAACTGCCACACAATTCATAGAGAAAGATGGTTTTATTCCTAATTCTAAAGTCTTTATGGTTTTGGAGGGTGAAAATCCTACCTCAATGGCAAAAACCACTGGACTAGGAGTTATGGAGTTGTCTACTACTTTTTATAATTTGAAACCTGATGTGGTTATTACTGTTGCAGATAGATTTGAAACCATGGCAACTGCTATTGCTGCAAGTTATATGAATATTCCTTTAGCTCATGTTCAAGGGGGAGAGGTTACAGGTAACATAGATGAGAAAGTACGTCATGCAATTACTAAATTAGCTGATATACATTTAGTTGCTAGTCAATCTGCAGCAGAAAGAGTCATAAAAATGGGAGAATTCCCTAGTAAAGTATTTAACGTTGGCTGTCCTTCCATAGACTTGGCAGATGAGGTTTCTAAGTCACCTGATTTAGATTTTAATCCATTTGAAAAATACGGTGGAGTAGGAAGTCATATTGATCTTTCTAAAGGATATATTGTTGCTATGCAACATCCAGTCACTACAGAATATGGCAATTCTAGAAAGCATATTGAGGAGAGTCTATTTGCAATAAAAGATTTAGAAATTCCTACCTTCTGGTTCTGGCCAAACGTCGATTCTGGTGCAGATGGTACTTCTAATGGAATTAGAACTTTTAGAGAGAAATATAAACCTGAAAATCTTCATTTTTTTAAAAATATGGAACCAATGGATTTCCTAAGATTAATCCATAATTCTAAATGTTTAATTGGTAACTCAAGCGTAGGGGTTAGAGAGGCATCTTATTTGGGGATTCCGGTAGTTAACATCGGGACGAGACAAGATGGCCGTGATAGAGGTCATAATGTAATAGATGTGGATTATGACAGGACATTGATTAAAGATGCCATATTGAAACATATAGATCATGGAAGATATCCTTCAGATCATATATACGGAGGCGGAAACGCTGGTCAGAATATTGCAGATGTTTTAGCTAAGGTAGAATTGACTTACGATAAAAAAATCGCTTATTAAAAGTTGAGAAAAAAAGTTTTAGGTTTAATTCCTGCCAGAGGAGGAAGTAAGGGAGTTCCTAGAAAGAATATAAAGATTCTTGGAGGGCGTCCATTACTATATTATACTGCTAAACCAGCTTTAGAGTCAAAATTGTTGAACAAGGTCATCATTTCAACTGAAGACCAGGAGATAGCAGATATTGCTAGGACGTTAGGAATTGAGGTCCCTTTTTTAAGACCTCAGGAATTGGCATTAGATACCACTCCAACACTTCCCGCTTTAATACATGCTTTAGAATTCATGAAAAATGAATTAAATGAAGAATATGACTATTTATGTTTGCTTCAACCTACTAATCCTTTACGAGATGTAGAAACTATTGATGCTTGCATTGCTAAAATTATTGAAGAAGATTTGGATTCGGTATTCACTACTTTAGAAGTTCCTACAGAAGTAAATCCTCACTGGGTTTACTTTGAAAAAGAAAATCAAACTTTAGAATTAAGCACAGGTGGCTATGAACCTATTCCACGACGTCAAAGCCTACCAAAAGCTTATTATAGAGAAGGAAGCGTTTACGTTACAAAAACCTCCGTTATACTAGAACAGAATTCCCTTTATGGAAATAAAGTGGGCGGATATTTATTAAATCAACCTTGTCCTATTAATATTGACACTATGGAGGATTGGGAAAAAGCAGAGTCATATTTTAAATTAAACAATCTATGTGCGGAATAGTAGGTATAGTAGGCAATGATGCCAATCTAAATAGGTTGCAAAATATGTTATCTGCTCAGGCTCATAGAGGACCTGATTCGACGGGCACTTTCAATTTAGAAAATATTGTTAGTTTGGGTCATAATAGACTTAGCATTATTGATTTAAGTAATGCATCAAATCAACCATTCTTAAGTTCTGATTATAGATATTATGTAGTTTTTAATGGTGAGATTTATAATTATTTAGAAATCAAAAAACAATTAGAAAACGATTTTGATTTTCATACGACAGGGGATACTGAAGTTTTATTAAATGCTTATATAAAATGGGGTGCTGATTGTCTTGAAAAATTAATTGGCATGTTCAGTTTTGTAATTTGGGATAATCAAAATAAATCCTTTTTTGCAGCAAGAGACCGATTAGGTGTAAAACCATTTTATTACCATATATCAAGCAATGGCAGTTTTTATTTCGCTAGCGAAATAAAGTCGATTTTTGCGGCAGGGGTTGAAAAAGTGGTAAATAACACGGTATGGGCCAATTATTTGTCACAAGGTAGTTATGATAATTCTATTTATACTTTTTGGGAAAATATCATCCAATTGGAATCTGGACATTATTTAACTATAATTGATGGCAAATTAGAAATTAATAGGTATTATTATCTATTTGATAAAACAGGTGAAGATTTTGATCCGCGACCAATAGAGGAGGTTAGGGAAGAGTATTTTTCTATTCTACAAGACACTATTAAGTTAAGATTTAGAGCTGATGTTCCGGTAGGAATAAATATCAGTGGTGGTTTGGATTCCTCAGCATTGTTGGCTATGGTCAATAATGTGCAAGGACAAGATAGTCATGTAAAAGCATTTTCTTTTTATACAAACGATGATCGATATGATGAACTCCCTTGGGTGGAGCAAATGATATCCAAAACAAAACATCCATTAGAACCAGTTTTATTAACAGCTAAGGAGATTCCTGATTTAGCACAAGCATTACAAAACATACAAGATGAACCTTATGGAGGTATACCAACAATTGCCTATTCTCAAATATTTAAATCAGCAAGGGCGCAAGGTATTATTGTATTACTAGACGGTCAAGGAATGGACGAACAATGGGCAGGCTATGATTATTATAGAAATCAAAATCAGGAGTTAAATAAAGCGGTTATCCAAGGAAGCAAGGATAATCCATTTAAGTCAAGCACTTTAAGGACTGATTTTTCTAGCTTATCTACGTCAATTAGTTATCCGACTCCTTATAATGATAATTTAAGAAATCTACAATACAGAGATGCCTTTTATACAAAAATCCCAAGAGCATTAAGGTTCAATGATAGGGTAAGTATGATGTACTCTACAGAATTGAGAGAGCCATTTTTGGATTTAAGACTTTTTGAATTAGCATTTAAACAACGTCCAGAATACAAAATTGATGGGAACGTTGGGAAATATTTTATGAGGGAACTCCTAAAAACAATGTTACCTGGTAATGTGGTTGAAGCTCCTAAAAGACCTCTGCAAACGCCTCAAAGAGAGTGGTTGAAAAATGAACTTAAAGATTGGGCATATCAAAATATTACTTTAGCATTAGCATCAAAACCAGAATGGTTCAATAAAGAAGAAGTTTGGAATACTTGGGATAACTTCCAAGCAGGGAAAAGCGATAATAGCTTTTATATATGGCAATGGATTACAATTGGATTAATGAAAGTTTAAATGATTAAAAAATACCTTAAAACTTTATTGCCGCACGCTTTATTCCTATATCAATTTTTAGGTAATAGGTTAATATTATTATATGTTCTTTCCTTTTTGGTAGGAACATTAGATGCATTTGGTATAGCTTTTATTATTCCATTATTAAAAATAGCGGACAGCCCAACTGGAGGAGCAAGCAGCCATGACAGTTCAGGAGGTGGTAACTTATTATTTGTTGATCAAATTGTCAATTTTTTAGGAATAGAACTTAATCTAATTAATATATTGATATTGATTATTGCCGTTTTTGTTCTTAAAGGTGGGATAAAGTTTTATCAAGGTTATTATAAGTTTCGTTTAAGGGCAATTTTTACAAAGAAAATTAGATTAAATCTGATAAAAGGATTTCTTAATTACGATTATAAGGAATATATCAATACTAATTCTGGTAAATATACCAATGCTTTAATTAATGAAACAGTACAAGTTAGTGGGTCATTTAATTTTTATAATTCTGCAGTAATTAGTTTATTTACTGTTGTATGTTATTTTTATTTTGCATTTTTAGCAAATCCAATTTTTTCGGTTGCTGCAATTCTTGTTGGAGGTATTATTAGCTTGTTCATGAGAGGTTTAACAAAAAATACTAAAGCTCAGAGTATGGAGTTAGCCGACAACAACGCTGAATTTAGTAATATTCTCATCCAAACCATTCAAAAC
>Ga0114962_10002047_pt1 | contig 17135 bp, 3 predicted proteins | sample C_130820_MF_Meta_FD_87017 | JGI IMG/M metagenome (GOLD analysis project Ga0114962, IMG submission 87017) | Freshwater microbial communities from Lake Croche, Canada to study carbon cycling - C_130820_MF_MetaG | ecosystem: Environmental > Aquatic > Freshwater > Lake | place: Lake Croche, Canada...
GAAATCACTTGCCAATTCACAACCAGAAGCATAGGCCTCAGGATCAAATCCATCCAATCCTTCAATAGCTGCAATGGTAAGGTGATGGGTTAAATGCCAGGTAACGTGGTTAATATCTCTCCATCCCCTACGTGGCCCATCACCACCCCCGGTTCTGCGACCATAAGTAGCTTTTGCAATTAATAACTGAACAAATTTTCTCTGTTCGGGGGTCATATACTTGCCTGCATAATCTAATGACAATGCCAGATCCATATGCGGCACCATGCCAATCATACCGCGCCAAGCAGTTTCTGCATTGTTTGCATCATCGCCACTAATACCAAACTCACTATCAGAAGTACGTAAATGATTTTCTACCAGTTTATCAGCAATAATGTAGTAATTACACAATGCATCTGCCACCTTCTTGCCTAAGGCATCATTATCCGTCAGCAAACAATACAAAGCCATTGTGGTCAAACAATTGGTGATGTAGTTGGTATGAGATGTCTGTATGCCGGGTTTAAAATCCTTCGTCAATCCCACAACTGCATAGGCATTCGTACCCATTCCTGCAGGTACGTTTTTATCAAAATCTCCTTTAGCTAACTGGTCAAACAGCTTTCCATCACTTGTAGAAGGGTCCAGCCAAGTCTTTTTAAATAGCACTTCAATTTCGGTCATTGACTTCTGTGCCATCTTATTTTCAGCAATATGTTCTCGAAGCATCGGTAAATCTTCCGGACTAAATAACAACCTTGGATAGATGCCTGGTGCAGGGACTTTACTCCCTAATAGAGAATAATTGAAGCCGGTATATTCATATTCGCTTTTTGGGGTAACAGGCCATTCTGTTTCTTTACCCTCTTCCAAAGCCTTTAAGTCTTCTGGTTTAACACGGGTGCGAGTCGTCCATTTTCCTTGAGCTTTTAGGGTAGGAATGTACTTAGTTGCAATAGTTGGATCCATCAGTTTCTCTGGTGTATCGAAAATGCTCACGATGCAATCACTCAATATCGGATCGGTATCCTTATAGTTTATTGGCTTATCACTTATTAATAACAGTCCTCTATTTGTTAATAAGATTTGCTTTCCTAATACTTTGGCCAAATCATCTGCCGAGAAATAGATAGCCCCTTTGATGGTTATTGTTTCTACAGTAGCAGGTATTTTATAGGCAGGTCTGTCCACTTCATATACCCAACGAGGTTGTAGTATTTCCAAGCCTGCAGGAATGGGTTTTGGATGAATTTCTTTTTGTTGCAAAACTGAAGCGAATGCTTCGGGTACAAACACTTTCCCATTTTGAGATACTGCTTCTGCACGCAAGATGTCTTTGGTGTCTAACCTAACTTTATATCCATTGATGTAGGCATACCTGCTACCCACAAAAAGGGCTGTTGTACCCTTTAAGGCATTTAAAGCACGCGGTCGGGCTGAACGGGTATAGGGCAATCCAGCATCTTGTGGAGGAGGGGTGAGTTTGGGTGTTTGAGCATAATTAAATAAGCAAATAATTAAGGGTGTAATCAATGCAAGCAACTTCTTCTTCATAAACTATATTTCTTTTAATTTGAAATGATACTTTTAATAGTTATTAATATAATAATAATAAAAGGTTTTTCTATCAACAAACCGTAGAAGCTAATTTTTTAGAAAGGTTTAATAAGAGTAAAATAATTGTTATTAAACATTAAAATCAACGGATTAAACATTTTAGAATGATAGAAATAGGTTAGCCTTAAATGACGATACTTGGAACGATAAATTAATTCGATACGATTTTTTAAAAGATTAATTGCTTCTCTAAACTAATAGAGCCTTACCTTAAACTTAAATTTATTTCGCCGTTAATTATTAACAGAAAAGTACAAAATAAGAATATTAACTTATCTTCCTTGCTCCCTTTTGGGAACTACAATTATTTTTGTACTGATAATAATGCCCTCATATAGCATTTCCCGATAAACATTTTCCATGAAGCTACTTCGTCACATACCTTTTTTGCGAGCTGTGTTGCTTCACAGCCTCACTGCCTATGGTGGGCCTGCACATTATGGTGTGATGTTGAGAACTTTTGCAAATGAAAGGCACGACGTTACCGAAGCCGAACTTATGGACTTTGTAAGCTTCTGCAATATGCTACCGGGGGCATCATCTACACAAGTACTTACCCTTATTGGTTATAAGAGAGGGGGTATTCCATTGGCAATACTTACCCTGTTTATTTGGATTATGCCCGCTTGCATCATCATGGGCGGACTTTCCTTTTTGTTAGACTATTTTGATGACAGAGCGATAACCGTCAGCCTATTCCACTTTCTACAACCCATGGCAATTGGGTTTATTGCTTTTGCGGCATTCAGGGTCTATAAAATAGCGGTGTATAATACTATCACTCGGGTAATACTTGTGGCTGCAATGGTACTTACCTTCCTTTTTTTCAAGACCCCTTGGGTATTTCCTGCACTGATTATTGCTGCAGGAATCGTTACCAATTTCAGTAGTAAACGTATACCCCAGAAGGGAGTGCCCTCCAAGCAAATAAAGTGGGGCAATATGCTCATTTTCCTTGCCCTTTTTGGCATAGCAGGTTATTTGTCTGAAACAGCCACTAGAAACAACTGGAAAAACCACAAAGCATTCAATGTATTTGAAAGTAGTTACCGGTTTGGAAGCCTTGTTTTTGGTGGTGGAGATGTATTGATACCGATGATGTATGAACAATATGTAGTGCGTCCTACTACAACCCATATTCTTGCTACCCACCGCGATGTACTAAAGATGAACAAACCCGATTTCCTGACAGGATCAGGAATTGTAAGGGCTATTCCGGGGCCTGTTTTTGCCATAGGCTCTTTTACAGGAGGCATGGTATTACGAGGAGATAATACAGTAGCCTCTCAGTTATTGGGGTGTTTATTAGGAAGCCTGGGCATATTCTTGCCTAGCCTACTTCTGGTACTTTTTTTCTTTCCCGTTTGGCATAATTTAAAAAAATATGCTGTCATTTATCGTTCACTAGAAGGTATTAATGCAGCAGTGGTAGGATTAATGGCAGGTGCTACACTTTATCTGATTAATGACATTCTACATATAAATTCAAAGCCGGAAAATTGGTTAATTTTTGCTGATGCTGGAATCATCATTGGCACCTTTATGGTTTTACTGTATACCAAAACTCCACCCCCATTTATTGTTCTAGCCTGTATCCTATTGGGTTGGTTGATATAACTAAACGTTAAGCCGTTGCAAAAATTAATCATTTAATAATGTTACTTATTACCTTTGCCTGCTTATGCTTACAGATTTATTTTGGTGCTTGGTCATCTATTTATTATATCGCTTCGTTTTTGAATTGGTCATTCCAATTACTAAAACTGTAAGCAAAATGAAAACAACCGTTTCTCAAATGCAAGATCAGCAAAAACAATATAATCAAACACAGCAAACCCAGCAACCCAATCCCAATGCAAAATCAAGCACAACAAATATTAATGAAGAGTATATAGACTTCGAAGAAGTTAAGGACTAATAGTTTAAAGAGAAGATTACCCAGAATAGTTAAAAGGATTGATCTTAAAATAATAGGCTGCTCTCAATAAAAAATTGATAGCAGCCTATTTTGTAAATTCCTATTTAATATTTGTACCTAGTTAACAGAATAAATGCCTTTCCTTTTGGACAACTTTACACCAGTATAGACAGCACCAATTGCAAAAAGTATTGCAATACCACCATCTACAGGAGCTTCTGTTCCTTGTACACCACCAGTAGTACCAGTACCGCCAGCGCCAACGTCATTTACCCCATTCGAACCATCCCCATTACCCACATCACCTGTACCCGTACCTAGCCCACCTGGACCATCCTGTGCTACTGCAAAAACAGAAATTGCCAATGCGAATCCGATTGTTAAAATACATTTTTTCATGCTAATTATATTAATTGTATTATGCTATTTTTTATAAAATACCTATAGATTACTCTGCAACGGTCATCAACGTTTGATAGCTTTGCCCATTTCCTGTCACTTTAACCGTATAGTTACCAGTTGCTAAATGTTTGCCCATATTAATAGATACTACTTCAGCCGTACCATTATAGAAATCTTTCGAATAAACCTTGTTGCCTAATACGTCGTATAGGTCTACGGAATATGCACCTGTTTGTAGACCCCCCAATTGCAAAGCAAATACAGTTCCTCTTACCGGATTTGGATATACTTTTACTATGGAACTAGCTTCAAATACACTTGCTCTTACAACATTACTATAACTGATAGCACCTATACTGCTTACAGCTTTAATCCGATAGTAATTAACAGTAGCTGTAACATTTTTGTCGGTTGAAGCATAGCTGGCTGATAGCGTATTTTTAGCAGTTAGCTTTCCTATTGAAGTAAAGGTTTTGCCATCACTAGACTTTTCAACTTCAAAGTAAGACTCCCCTTTTTCACCCACAGTATTCCAGTTAATGGTAGCTATTTTGTTACTGATACTAGCACTTGCAACTATACTATTAACAGGCAAAGTAGTAGGAATAAAGCCAACAGAGAATCGCTTGTTGTAACTAGCTGTATCGGAGGTAGTTGTGAAGTTAATTAATCTAATCGCAGAATCTATCATAATCCGTTGATTTAAGAAGGCATCATATATATACGGTGTATACCCATTCCCATTGAAAATACTTGCATCAATTTGTAATTGATAGTTGGTAGAATTTACCATACCATATAAATGAAGCTGTAAAGTATCCGCTTCTGTAGGCAAACTTGTTCCCTTAATACTCAGGTTTTTACCACTATTATATATACTAATGTTCTCACCACCATTTGTGAATTTACGGCTATCAGTACCACTCAACTGATTAGTTAAATCACTTCTAAAAATAACTACAGTACCATCAATATTACTTCCATTTTTAAACAACCCAAAAGACAATCTATTCAAAGTAGCAGAGCCAAATATGTCGGTTTCTGCAGCAACAGAAGGTACTTTATCACTTTCATGTATAATCAATGAAGGAGATGTGCCAGTATTCTGTACCCAGAATGCCTGACCAGGCTGAATGTATTGATTTATCTTAGAAGATATATTGTTTTTAGTATGCAAATCTGCATTATACGTTACATAAACACTTGCAGTAACACCGCTTGGAAGAGTAGTGTTAAAAGTAGGATCTAAGTAAGAATAACTTGGTGAAAGATTTGTTCTGGAGACGGTAAGCCAGTTGATAGGACAAGGGTATGGATTACCCAAAAAGCTGTATGCCGTTGAACCGCTATTAAGTCCATAGCTAGAATCACTGCTTCCATTGTTAGTACCACTTGTAGAATAGGTAACAGTTCCAGTAACCAAGCTACCTGTAGATCTTAAGGTGGCTGCACTCCACATAGTTGTAGGCTGAGGAGTGGTAAATAAACTACCAGACCTATTACCACGTATTAGTAACCTATAACCCTTATATGGATTTAATGCAAGCCCTTTCGTACTTGTTGGATATGCCCAACCTGCCGCACTATACGTTTGCATACTACCCGCACCAGTAACACTTACATCGAAACCTGTTGCAGCATTTACGCCTGGTAAATAACCCGATATACCACTAATAAATGTCCCGTAACCATTCGTATTTACTCCAGCTTCTTGCCAGTTGGTAAATACACTACCTGCACCAGCTACTTCAGGACATAAATCTCTGAATGTTCTAAGCCCATTCGCAATATATCTTTCTACTGTTACATTCCCTGACACAGTACCACCAACAACACCAACTACTGCAGTTGAAGTTTCGGTTATAGACTTAAGAGTTAGATAACCACCCGTAGTAAATGTACCTGCAGTTGGCGTAAATACACCTCTTATATTGAGTGCATTACCCAAAGTTGTTGAACCTGTAATGGTAAGGTCCTTTAGGCTATTATAACTAGGATCAAAATAAATTGTTCCTCCACCAACGGTCAGACTGGAAGTAGTACTACCTAATAAGTAACCAGAACCAGATACATTACCACTTACTGTAAATGAATGACCATTTAATGAAAGTGTTCCTATTAAATTTATACTACCCACAGATTTACTTGCACTTAATATGGGTTGATTGGCAGGAGAAGAAGGAATCGTGATATCATCAGTACTACTTGGAACATTACCATCAGACCAGTTAGATCCTGTACTATAGTCGGTACTCGTAACACCAGTCCAAATTCCACCAGTACCTGTAACTGTTATCATACCAGAAGCACCTACAAAACTATAGTTGCTAGCAGTAAGTAAACTAACATCTGGTGTTATAATTATACCAGAAGTTCCAACTGCTGTTGAAGCGGTATAGTTGGTTGTATAGCTTACAGAGCCACTGATAACAGCTGATGTCTCACTATGCACAAAACCTGTAGGTGTATTACTGCCTGCTCCTGTAACAGTTGTTGCTAATGTACCATAAGCCACACTCTGTGCACCTGCAGTAATGGTTAATACTGCCTTGCCAATGGTGAAAGCTGTAACAGAGGAAACAGCAGCTCCATAGTTGGACGTCGATGCGACACTTGCAGTTGCCGTATACGTTCCTGCATTCGTTGGAAGCGTTGAACTTGCGGAGTAACTTGTTACTCCCGTACCCACATAGCTCCAGGTAACAGCTCCACCACCTATATTGCCTGTTACAGCCGTAGGACCCTGTGCAGTTCCTGTATAGGTATAAGAACCTACGGTAACTGTAATGGTTGGCGTAGCTTGTGTAATAGTAATAGTTCCAGCTACTGCTGAGAAACTATAATTAGATGCAATTAACGAAGTTGTAACCGGCGTAATAGTAACACCCGATGTACCTGCAGCAGTCGTAGCAGTATAAGAAGTAGTGTATGATACCGTTCCGCTGATTACAGCTGATGTCTCACTATTCACAAAACCTGTAGGGGTATAGCTTCCAGCTGCTGTTACAGATGCTGCTAACGTACCATAAGCCACACTTTGTGCACCTGCAGTTATTGTCAATACTGCCTTGCCAATGGTGAATGGAGTAGCAGAGGAAACAGCTGCACCATAATTAGATGTCGCTGCAACACTTGCTGTAGCAGTGTAGCTTCCTGCATTCGTTGGAAGCGTTGAACTTGCGGAGTAACTTGTTCCTCCCGTACCCACATAGCTCCAGGTAACAGCTCCACCGCCAGTATTACCAGTTATCGCAATTGGTCCTTGACCAATACCAGTATAAGTATAAGTACCTACAGTAACAGTAATGGTAGGCGTAGCTTGTGTAATAGTAATGGTGCCAGCTACTACTGAGAAAATATAGTTAGAGGCTGTTAATAAAGTCGTAACCGGTGTAATAGTAACACCCGAGGTTCCTGCTGCTGTAGTAGCAGTATACGAAGTAGTGTATGATACCGTTCCGCTGATTACAGCCGATGTTTCACTATTCACAAAACCTGTAGGTATATAACTACCCGCACCTGTAACTGTTGTTGCTAAAGTACCATAAGCCACACTTTGTGCACCGGCAGTAATAGTTAATACTGCCTTGCCAATAGTAAAAGAAGTAGCAGAGGAAATAGCAGCACCGTAGTTGCCGTTTGCACCAACACTTGCCGTTGCCGTATACGTTCCAGCATTCGTTGGAAGGGTAGCACTTGGACCATAAGTTGTGCCACTTACGCCTACGTAACTCCAGGTTACACCCCCACCGCCTAAATTGCCTGTTACTGCAGTTGGACCTTGACCAATACCAGTATAAGTATACGTTCCAACAGTTACAGCAATGGTTGGGGTAGCAACGTTAATGGTAAACGGAGTAGCAGCAGAACTTGCCGCACCATAGTTGCCATTTGCAGCAACACTTGCAGTTGCCGTATACGTTCCTGCATTCGTTGGAAGCGTTGAACTTGCGGAGTAACTTGTTCCTCCCGTACCCACGTAGCTCCAGGTAACTGCTCCACCGCCAGTATTACCAGTTATCGCAATTGGTCCTTGACCAATACCCGTATAAGTATAAGTACCTACAGTAACAGTAATGGTAGGCGTAGCTTGTGTAATAGTAATGGTGCCAGCTACTACTGAGAAACTATAGTTAGAGGCTGTTAATAAAGTCGTAACAGGCGTAATAGTAACACCCGAGGTACCTGCTGCTGTAGTAGCAGTATACGAAGTAGTGTATGATACCGTTCCGCCGATAACAGCCGAAGTTTCACTATGCACAAAACCTGTAGGTATATAACTACCTGTACCTGTAACTGTTGTTGCTAAAGTACCATAAGCCACACTTTGTCCACCTGCTGTAATGGTTAATACCGCTTTGCCTATAGTGAACGATGTAGCAGAAGAAACTGCCGCATTAGTATTAGACGTCGAAGCAACACTTGCAGTTGCTGTATACGATCCAGCATTCGTTGGAAGGGTAGCACTTGGACCATAAGTTGTGCCACTTACTCCCACGTAACTCCAGGTAACACTTCCACCTCCTAAATTACCTGTTACTGCAGTTGGACCTTGACCAATACCAGTATAAGTATACGTTCCAACAGTTACAGCAATGGTTGGGGTAGCAACGTCAATGGTAAACGGAGTAGCAATAGAAACAGCCGAACCATAGTTACCGTTTGCAGCAACAGTGGCAGTAGCCGTATAACTTCCTGCATTCGTTGGAAGTGTCGAACTTGGTCCATAAGTTGTGCCACTTACGCCCACATAACTCCAGGTATAAGAAGTTCCTGTTCCAGTATTCGTTGCTCCCGACGTTACAGATTGACCGGTAGGTCCCTGAGCAACACCCGTGTAGGTGTAGGTAGATACATGAACCGTAACCACAGGCGTAGCTGCTGTTATAGTAATGGCACCTGTAGCAAATGAAAAACTATAGTTAGTCGCTGCCAATGTTCCAATTGCTGGCGTAATCGTTACACCTGCAGTACCAACAGCTGTTGTTGCTGTATAAGTTGTTGAATAGGTAGGAGAACCTGTTATAACAGATTGAGGTTCACCATTCACAAAACCTGTAGAAGTATAACTTCCATTTCCAGTAACTGTTGATGCAAGTGTTCCATAAGTCACACTCTGAGCACCTGCTCTTATGGTTAATGCCGCCTTATTTATTGTAAATGTACCAGGTGTTGAATTAACCTGATAGGTGTTATTCGTCGCAGCAACGGTTGCCGTTCCTGTGTAGGTTCCTACATTTGTTGGAGCCGTAGAAGTAGGTCCATAAGATGTTGCACCAGTTCCAGAATAACTCCAGGAGAGAATTGCTCCACCTCCAATATTACCACTCACTGAATTAAATGAACGGGATAAACCATTATAAGTTAAAGTACTACCTGTACCTACCACCGTTATTGTTGGTGAAGAAACGCTTATAGTAAACGGAGTAGCCGCTGAACTAGCCACCCCATAGTTGCCGTTTGCAGCAACAGTGGCAGTAGCAGTATACGATCCTGCATTGGTTGGACGTGTCGAACTTGGTCCATAAGTTGTGCCACTTACGCCCACATAACTCCAGGTATACGAAGTTCCTGTTCCAGTATTCGTTGCTCCCGACGTTCCAGATTGACCTGTAGGACCCTGTGCTGCACCAGAGAAGTTATACGTAGTTACATTTACGGTAACTACTGGCGTAGCGGCTATTATCGTAATAGTTCCAGTAGCTGCTGAGAAACTATAATTAGACGCACTTAAACCAGTAATAACTGGAGTAATAGTAACACCTGCAGTACCCGCCGCTGTCGTAGCAGTGTAGGTAGTGGTGTAAGATGTTACTGTTCCGGTAATAACTGCCGGAGTTTCACTATTCACAAAACCTGTAGGGGTATAGCTACCTGCGCCTGTAACAGTCAAAACAGTAGTACCATAAGAAACACTTTGAGCACCTGCTGTTATAGTTAATACCGCCTTACCGATTGTGAAGGATGTTGCAGTAGAGCTAGCCACACCATAGTTTCCGTTTGCAGCAACAGTTGCGGTTGCCGTGTAACTTCCTGCACTTGTTGGTAATGTGGCACTTGGTCCGTAAGTTGTTCCACCAGTACCCACATAACTCCAGGTAACCGCCCCACCACCTAAATTGCCTGTTACAGCATTTGGACCTTGTGGAATTCCAGTATAAGTATACGTACCAACGTTTACTGTGATGGTTGGTGTAGCTACGGATATCGTATAGGCAAATGGAGATGAACTTGCCCCATTATACAACGCATCAGCAGCAACTGTTGCAACCACCGAATAGGTACCTACGTTTGTTGGTCGTATAGAATTAGTTGTGTATGTGGTTGCTCCTGTTCCTGAATAGGCATAAGTAACGGTACCTGTAGAACCTGTTACATTACTTGTTGCAGGACCTTGTGCACTACCATTATAGATGAAATTGGTAGATCCTGTAACAACAATACTTGAGTTTTGCTTATTAGCATTTATATTAACTGAGAGAATAGCCGTAGTATAATTGGCAATATCAGTTGGCGTGAAAGTTACAGATACACTATTCGTTCCCGCAGCTTGTACAGCAGAAGGTGTCGTAAAGTCGAAAGAACCCGGCACACTCGCCACCCCACCACTTAAAGTGGAACTAGCCAATGTTTGACCTGCATAAATATCAGTAGCAGTAGGAGAAGTTATTATGGTTGGGGTAGCCTTATCGATGGTAAATGCTGTAGGTGTTGAGCTTGCAGTTATAAAGTTTCCATCGCTACTTGCATCTACTGTGGCGGTAGCCGTGTAAGTACCCACATTTGTTGGTAAGGTAGCACTTGCTGCATATACCGTTGCCCCTGTACCAGCATAACTCCAAGTATAGGTAGAACCAGTTCCTGAATTAATAGCAATTGTTGGTCCTTGCGGGCTAGCAGAATAAGTATACGTGCCTACAGAAACAGTAACAGTTGGCGTATCTGCTACTATGGTAATTACGCCAGGTACAACACTAAAAGTATAGTCTATAGACGTCATAGAAGAAGCATCTGGTGTAATAGTTACACCTGTAGTACCCGCATCAGTTGTGCTTGTATACGTAGTGGTAAAACTAGGTACACCCGAAATAAAGGTAGCGCCATCTCCTCCTACATACCCAGTAATAGTATAAGGCTCAATTGCTGTTACAACTGATGGATCGGTACCAAAAGTTACTGTTTGTGCACTCGCAGTAATCGTCAACGTAACAGGGGTAATGGTGAAGGCAAAAGGAGCTGAACTAGCAATATCATAATACGCATCTGAGGCAACCGATGCCACTACTACATACGTACCAGCATCTGTTGGAGGCGTGGCACTAATGTCATAATCGGTTGTACCTGTTCCATAATAAGCATAGGTAACAGCACCGGTAGAACCTGATACCGTACTAGAAGCTGGCCCTTGAGAAATACTATTATATACAAACGTTGATGAGCCCGTAACCGTAATACTAGAACTTTGCAAATTGGCATCTACACTTACAGAAGTGGTTATAGTGGTATTATTTACCGCATCTGTTGGTGTAAAGGTGACAGATACCACCGTTGTTCCAAAGGCTAGTACTGTAGTTGGAGTAGTGAACGTAAAGGTACCCGGAACACTTGCCACACCACCACTAAGAGTAGAACTAGCCAATGTTTGCCCGGCAAAAATATCTGTTGCTGTTGGGATAGTTGTAATAGTTGTAACTACCTGATCTATAGTGAAGGCTGTTGCAATTGAACTTGCCGACACATAATTACCATCGCTACTTGCAGCAACCGTAGCAGTAGCCGTATAGGTTCCTGCATTGGTTGGTAAGGTAGAACTTGCTGCATAGCTCGTTGTACCTGTACCTACATAACTCCACGTATAGGTTGTTCCGCTACCTGTATTCGTAGCCGTGGTTGGCCCTTGTGCACTACCAGTATAAGGATAAGTTCCCACGATAACGGATACCGTTGGTGTAGCTTTTGTAACCGTAACGTTTACTGTAGAGGTAACAGTGGTATAATCAACCGCATCGGTTGGCGTAAATACAACCGTTTGGGCTGTAGTTCCGGCATCGGGTATTGCTGTGGGTTGGTTGAAAGTAAAAGTTCCTGCAACACTTGCAGACCCACCACTTAGTATAGAAGTAGACAATGTCTGACCATAGGTAATGGTAGACGCAGTAGGCCAGGTAGATACCGTAGTAGTTACCTGCCCAATAGTTAAGGCACCTGCAACATAACTGATAGCATAATTTCCGGTACTTCCACTTGATAAGGTTAAAGCACTTGGGGTAATAGTATAGGTTCCAGCAGTAGCTGTCGCCAAGTTGCCTGCAGGAGACCCACTATATGCCAAGGTAGCACCACTTGCTGCATCTGTACCTAGTAAACCAACCACCGTAAAAGTAGTATTAAGCGTTCCTGAGGTAGGAGAAGTAGTACCATACGTTTTACTTTGATCAGATGCGGTAACCGTTACACTAGCAGCATTTACGGTTACACTTACACTACTGGTGATGGTGGTGTAATTGGTATTGGTAGGGGTAAATGTATATGATTGACTAGCCGTACCTGCATTTGGCGCAGTAGAGGGTGATGTAAAGGCAAAAGTACCTGCCTGGCTTGCGACACCGCCACTCAACGTAGACGTTGATAGCGTTTGACCATACGGTATTGCCGTAGCAGTAGGTACGGTGGTAATGGTTGTGGTGGCTTGATTTATAGTAAATGCTTTTGTAGAAGAATTCGAGGCATAAATACCATTTGCAGCTACTGTTACGGTTGCATTATAGGTACCCGCATTTATTGGCAGTATAGAACTGGCTGAATAAACAGTGGCTCCAGTTCCTACATAACTCCAGGTATAGCTTGTTCCAGTACCCGTATTAGTAGCAACTGTTGGTCCTTGCCCAACACCAGAATAGGTGTAGGTTCCCACAGTGTAATTAATTGTTGGAACAGATAATCCAGATTGAACAGTTACATTTACATTGCCAGTAACCGAATTGTAATTACTAGGGGTATTTGGAGTAAAGGTATAGGAGTATGCCGCTGTACCAGTAGCACCCGGTATGGTAGCGGGTGTGGTGAAAGCAAAAGTCCCTGCAACACTTGCCACCCCACCACTTAATGTAGAACTTGCCAAAGATTGCCCCAATATTATATTGGTTGCAGTTGGTACAGTGGTAATTGTTGGTGTGGCTTTGGCAATGGTGAACGCCGTTGCCGCAGAATTAGCTGCATTATAATTTGACGTAGCAGCTACACTTGCCGTAGCCGTATAGGTACCTACATTGGTAGGAAGCGTAGCACTTGCTGCATATACGGTTGCCCCCGTTCCTACATAATTCCAGGTAAGGGCACCTGCTCCTGCATTACCTGTAACAGCGGTTGGCCCTTGTGCTGCACCCGAATAGGTGTAGGTACCCACCGTTACTGTGATGGTTGGTGTAGCCTTAACGATAGAGAAGGCAGTTGCAGCAGAACTTGCTGAAACATAGTTGCCATTTGCAGTTACGGTTGCCGTTGCATTGTACGTACCTACATTGGTAGGACGGGTAGCACTAGCAGTATAAACGGTTGCCCCCGTTCCCACATAACTCCACGTGTAAGTAGTACCTGTTCCGGTATTGGTTGCTCCTGAAACGCCTGAGTTACCCGTTGGCCCTAGTACAGCACCCGAATAGGTATAAGTAGTTACGTGAACCGTTACTACGGGCGTTAACCCAATAATGCTAAACGCGGTTGCAGCAGAACTAGCAGCTGCATAGTTGCCATTAGCAGCAACTGTAGCCGTTGCAGAATACGTACCTGCATTGGTAGGACGTGTGGCACTAGCTGTATAAACAGTGGGTGCAACACCACTATAACTCCAGGTATAAGTAGACCCTGTTCCTGTATTAGAAGCTATAGTTGGCCCTTGTGGGGTAGCTGCTATATAATTATATGGGCCACCAACAGTTACCGTAACTGTTGGTGCTTTTGTAGCTATTGTGAAAGCCGTGGCAGTTGAAGTTGCAGCAGAGAAGTTTCCATTTGCCGCTACCGTTGCTGTAGCTGTATAGGTTCCTGCATTGGTAGGAAGGGTTGCACTCGCAGCATAAACTGTTGGTGCAGTACCCACATAACTCCAGGTATAACTAGTTCCAGTACCTGTATTCGTAGCCACTGTTGGCCCTTGTGGGCTTCCGTTATAAGTAAAGGTTCCAGCAGTTACTGTTACAGTCGGAAGCTTTGTTAAAATAGTGAAAGCAGTAGCCGAAGAGGAAGCACCATTATAGTTACCATTGGCAGAGGCTGCCACCGTTGCTGTAGCCGTATAAGTACCCGCATTGATGGGGCGGGTTGCACTTGGCCCATAAACAGTTGCTCCGGTACCTACATAACTAAAAGTAAGGGTGCCTGCACCTGCATTACCTGTAACAGCTGTTGGCCCAAGTACGGCACCTGAATAGGTATAACTAGCCGCTAATGTGACAGTAATAGTAGGGGTGAGTTTTGCAATCGTAAACGCTGTTGTCGCAGAACTCGCTGCCACATAACTACCATTTGCGGCTACTGTTGCAGTCGCTGTATAGGTACCTGCATTGGTAGGGCGGGTAGCACTTGCTGCGTAAGCAGCACCCGCGTAACTTGTACCCGTATAGCTCCAGGTATAGGTAGTACCTGTTCCTGTATTGGTAGCACCCGATGTTGCTGACTGACCAGTTGGCCCTTGTGCAGTAGCTGTTATAAAGGTATAGGTGGTTACGTGTACCGTTACTACCGGCGTTACCCCAATAATGCTAAAGGCTGTTGCCGTAGAACTTGCAACAGCAAAGTTACCATTAGCGGCAACCGTAGCAGTAGCACTATAGGCTCCTACATTGGTAGGAAGGGTAGCACTTGGTCCATAAACCGTTGCTCCTGTTCCTCGGTAGCTCCAGGTATAGGTAGATCCTGTTCCTGTGTTAGACGCTACGGTAGGCCCTTGTGGCGTAGGAGTAGAAATACTATAATTATAAGGACCACCCACAGTTACCGTAACTGTAGGTGCTTTTGTAGCAATCGTGAAAGCGGTGGCAGTAGAAGTAGCGGTATTATAATTTGCGGTAGCAGCAACCGTAGCTGTTGCAGAATAAGTACCTGCATTAGTAGGTTGTGTGGCACTCGCCGCATATACGGTTATACCTGTACCAGCATAACTCCAGGTAAGCGCACCTGCACCCGTATTACCCGTAACAGCTGATGGCCCTTGTGCCGCTCCGCTGTAGGTATAGGCAGCTACGGTCACAGTGATAACTGGTGTTGCTTTTGCTATTGTAAAGGCTGTTGCCGCTGAGGTAGCTGTAGCATAGTTTCCAATAGCGGCTACTGTTGCCGTTGCTGTATAAGTACCTGCACCAGAAGGGCGGGTAGCACTTGCGGCATAAACAGTAGCCCCTGTACCCACATAACTCCAGGTAAGCGCACCACCACCTGTATTACCCGAAACGGCATTTGGTCCTTGTACCGCACCGGTATAGGTATAAGCACCTACCGTAACAACTATGGTTGGGGTTGCTGTTGTAATCGTAATGGCACCAGTTGCAAATGCAAAACTATAATTGGTTGCTGCCAATGTTCCTGTGGCTGGCGTAATCGTTACGCCTGCTGTGCCAGCAGCTGTTGTAACCGTATAGGTTGTTGAATAGGTAGGGGCGCCACTTATTACTGCTGAAGTCTCTCCATTTTTAAAACCAGTTGGCGTATAACTTCCAGCACCTGTTACAGTAGCTACAGCAGTTGCAAAAGGTACACTCTGTGCACCGGCTGTTATGGTTAACACTGCTTTTGTTATGGTAATGGCACCTGTAGCAAAAGAAAAACTATAATTACTTGCAGCCAATGTTCCTGTAGCCGGCGTAATCGTTACGCCTGCAGTTGCAGCAGCAGTGGTAGCCGTATAAGTTGTTGAATAGGAAGGGGCACCGCTGATGACCGCAGCAGTCTCTCCATTTAAAAAGCCTGTAGGAGTATAACTTCCTGCACCTGTTACGGTAGCAGCAGCTGTACCATAAGTTACACTCTGCGCACCCGCTGTAATCGTTAATACCGCTTTCGCAATTGTAAATGCTGTAGCCGCCGAACTATTAGACGCATAGTTACCATTCGCTGCAACTGTTGCGGTAACTGTATAGGTTCCTGCAGCTATTGGTCGGGTAGCACTTGGCCCATAAACTGTTGAACCTGTACCGCTATAACTAAAAGTATAACTGGCACCTGTACCTGTATTGGTTGCAAGAGTTGGTCCATTTACCAAACCTGTGTAGGTGTATGCGCCAATCGTTGGGGTAACAACTGGCGTAGCCGCCGTTATCGTAATAGCACCTGTAGCAAAAGAAAAACTATAGTTGGTTGCAGACAATGTTCCTATAGCAGGAGTAATCGTTACGCCTGCGGTGGCAACAGCCGTTGTAATAGTATAAGTTGTTGAATAGGTAGGTGTACCGCTGATGACCGCAGCAGTCTCTCCATTTACAAAACCTGTTGGGGTATAACTTCCTGCGCCTGTTACGGTAGCTACGGCAGTTGCATAAGGAACACTCTGTGCACCCGCTGTAATGGTTAAGGCTTTAGCAACTATAGTAAATGCGGTAGCTGCCGAACTATTAGAAACATAGTTACCATTCGCAGCAACAGTTGCAGTTACCGTATAAGTTCCTGCAGCTATTGGTTGGGTGGCACTTGGAGCATAAACGGTTGCACCTGTTCCTGCATAGCTAAAGGTATAACTGGTACCTGTACCTGTATTGGTAGCCGCAGTTGGACCATTTACCAAACCAGTATAAGTATAAGCACCTATTGTTGGGGTAACAACTGGTGTAGCTGCCGTAATCGTAACAGCACCTGTAGCAAAAGAAAAACTATAATTGGTTGCTGCTAAGGTTCCTATAGCTGGTGTAATGGTTACACCGGCTGTAGCAACAGCAGTGGTAGCTGTATAACTGGTAGAATAGGTTGGGGTACCGCTGATGACCGCAGCAGTCTCTCCATTTAAAAAGCCTGTAGGAGTATAACTTCCTGCACCTGTTACGGTAGCAGCAGCTGTACCATAAGTTACACTTTGCGCACCCGCTGTTATAGTCAAAACCGCTTTATTTATCACAAATGACCCAGCACTCAAGGTGGTTCCTGCATTATAGTTCGTAGACGCTGCTATGTTTGCTGTAACCGTGTAGGTACCAGCTGCTGTTGGTACCGTCGCTGAACCATTGTACAA
>Ga0114962_10002048_pt1 | contig 17132 bp, 28 predicted proteins | sample C_130820_MF_Meta_FD_87017 | JGI IMG/M metagenome (GOLD analysis project Ga0114962, IMG submission 87017) | Freshwater microbial communities from Lake Croche, Canada to study carbon cycling - C_130820_MF_MetaG | ecosystem: Environmental > Aquatic > Freshwater > Lake | place: Lake Croche, Canada...
AACCAAGCACGAAGATCTTCAAAAAGTATAGTTTGCAGTTTAATCATGGTTGATAATTAATTCTCCTAATACTTCTAATTTACCTACTAACTCTTGAAAAGCTATTTGCTGTATATCCATATCATCTTTAGTAGCTGTATAAAGTTTCTCTAAAAGATCTTTATATTCTGCTTTAGCATCTTCAATATTTAATTTACCGGTAGATGCTTTTTTATAGTAAGGCAGCTTAACTTTGAAATGATGCCAGGTTAATAAAGACAACCCGCCTTTCTTTTTAGCCATATCAACTATTTTTTCTGCTCCACCCATACGAGTATCAGCAAACTCTTCAAATTCATTTTCTTCTTTAGTAAGAGCTTCCGATAAAAAATTTTTAAGTTTTATCATTTTATTTTTTTTAATTACTTCCATCACTTAAATCATAATGAATTCTAAATTCAACAGCTATTAATTTCAATGCATGAACAAGTTTGCCTTGATCTCCATTTGGAAATTCTTTAAATAACATATCGTAAAATGATTGATAGTCATTTGCATCAGCATGTTTAAGTAATTTATTTCTATTTTTAATTGCCCATTTTTTTACAGCAGCATAAAGTGATTTAGTACCGTGATGAAGTTCTAAAGTATCGCTAGTGTGAATTTCTTCTGGTTCGTTATACAACCAACCTCTAGGGTCGTATATACATCCATTTATATAAGTAGCTATATCAGCCGATTCACATTCTGGAAAAGCTGCAAATAATTGATTGTAAAGTTTTTGCCATTCATCAGCATGAACCATTTTAACAACTTCTTCTTTATGTTTTTCTAACCATTTGTCTATTTTAAGTCTAGGCAATACGACTTTAGGATCTAGTTTATAACTATCAAATGATTGTCCTGGAAATTTTACATCAAAAGTATATACATCATTTAATAAATCTTTTAACTTGATCATATTACATGCAAAAATACATTTATTTTTTAGTAATTGAACTTATTTTTCTTTCTTTACGAATTGTAACTTTAGCTAATTTATCTAATTTAACAGCTAAATCATTTAATTTGATAGATACTACAGTTGCTTTATTACCTACTAAATCGACAACGACAGTGTCAGGTTTAAGTGAATCAATTACTTTGTATGTAAAGTCTGGATACATGTGCATTGAAGCTTTCATATATTTTTCAATTTCATCTTTGATTTGTTTAGCTTTTGCAGAAACAATTACTAACCTTCGATAAGCCCCAGTAGCTTCAGCTAATGAAATTGCAACTTCTTCTTTGATAAAATTTTTTATTAAAGATTTGTTCGATTCTTTTAATTTCATAAATTTCTTAAATTTTATTTATTATAAATATACAATTGTAAAAATTACAATGTAAAATTAATTACATTACAAATTGCAAATTATTTGTTGATTTATCCCAATCAATTGTCAATGGTTTATTTGTGTATTGGTATCGCTCATTTAACGCAGCTGCATTAATGTAATGTATGTTGTTGTGAAATTTATATCCATATCCAGAATGAATATGACCGCAAACGTGAATTTTAGGTTTGATTTCATTAATCCTAGTTGCTAGTAATTCACATCCTAGATGTTCTGTCTGACCGACTATTTGATCGAGATGCCCAAAAGCTGGGCTATGACTAATTAAAATGTCTATATTTAATGGGATTGAAGAGCATTTTTCTTGAAGTTCAATTCCATTCCTAGGTAAATTAAAAGCCCATTTATTAAATTCTGGCTGCCATGGAAATCCATATATTCGAACATTTTCTTCTAGTCTATCTCCATTATGACCGTCAAAATACATTGTTAATTCTTCATCTTGAAGATAATCAATAGTTTTGAAATTCATCAACAAATTTTTCATTGAATCTAATTCTGTTTCCATTAATCTATCATGATTTCCACTAATGAATATTTTATAATCGTAATTGTCAATTTTATTAAACCATTCAAAGAAATTCAAAGCTTCATGTTCATAATATCCAGTATTCATGAAATCTCCAGCATGCATGAAATCTCCAGCATGTATCAAAAGTAAACCGCCAGGTAATTCTTGATTTAACTTTGTATGTTTAGAATGTGTATCTGACGTAAATGTTATTCTCATTATTTTAATTTTTAAAGATATTATATATCAAATCTTTTTATAAATTTCGTTCAGATTCTCTTTGAAAATCCCGATGTTTTATAGTTTCTCGCTTGTCATAAAGCTTTTTACCTTTTCCTAAATAAACTTCCATTTTAAAGATACCTCGATCATTTTCATAAATTTTGTATGGAATAATACTAAATCCTTTAATTAAACTTTTTTGAAGTTTAATTAACTCTTTACGTTTCAGCAAAAGTTTCTTACTATTCATGAACAGCTCGGTATTTTGAAAAGTGCAATAAGCATCTGTTAATGAAAATTTGCCTTCGCGAATTGCTTTTACATCTGGCCCTGTAAGCATAATTCCTGCATCATATTTATCTAATAGATCAAAATCAAATTTAGCTTTTTTATTGAGAATCATATTGTTTAATTTTAATACTTAAAGATAAGATATTCTTTTGTATCTACCAAATTTTAAATTTACATTGGTCTATTACTGCTTTAGCAGTTTTTTTATGCCCATTTGAATTCATATGGCATAAATTATCCCAGCAACTGGTTCTATCAATTACTCGAGTGTCAATGACTTTAACTGGTTTAAAGGAATCTAAAAGAGCTTGCTGAAATTTAGCATATTTTATACCGTAGTTAGGATTGTTAGTTTTTGTGCATTTAATAGGGTCAAATCCTGTTAGTATAATAGGAGTAATATTGTAAATTTTACATAATTTAATTATTTGCTTAATATTAGTTAAAGCTTGATTGATTGAAATTGAATTTGAATACATATCATTTGCTCCTCCATAAATAAAACAATAGTCGTAATTTGAAGACAGACGTAATTTAGCTATTGCCAACATCCATTCAGTTGTCTTACCAATTACTGATAAATTAGTCATTTTCATTTTAGTTTGTTTACACACTAAAACTTGCCATCCTGAAATGTAATTAGAGGTGTGCGAATCCCCAATAAATACAGCTTGTTTAGTTGATACATCTAAAAGCGAATCTTTTACTAAAGAAGTTGCCGAGGGTTTAAATAATTTAACATGAGCTTTTTGGTTCGAATATATTGTCAATGTCATGACAACCAATGCAATGAATATTATATTAATTTTTTTCATGATTTTTATATAATATAAGTAATTCTTTTGAAAATTACTATTAAATAGTAGAAAATCTGGATTGGTAGCGACACTTTTCCAGATTTTCATATTTACCTGCCTAAGGTAACTTCTCGGTCCTAAGCCAAAGAAATATTTTAATTAATGTATACTAATTTAAGATTTTACTTCTTGAGTATCTTCTTGAGTAATTGGTTTCTTTCCCCAAATTTTATCAATTGACGATAATCCTAAACATCCAAAAGCTAACATCGCAACTGCGTCAATTAATGGAGTTGACGGGCCTTCTGTGCTAGGAGAAAAAGAATTTCGATACATTGTTACGCAAAGTGAAACTGTACATAAAAAACCACAAAGTCTTTTCATTGAAAAGTTTCCATGAGCATCACAAAAAAAACTAGCTATTGCTTTTATCATATTATTTGCATTTATTATACTAATAACTATAATAATTTACAAAAAATATATGAAATTTTAAAATTTAATTTTTAAAAATTTCTAACCCCACCAATTTCGCAATCCAGAGCCATCAAACCAATTGTAATATGCGTTTTCTTTGTCTTTCGATTTATCTAAAAAAACTTCATAATGACTGTAACTTTGACCTTTTAAAATATTGAATAATTCAGACCACATAGATTCTTCAATTTCATTAGCTCGATCAAATATTACGCTGTGTTTGGAAATTTCTTCGAAATTAACTAATTTATAATGTAAGCCGTCTTCATGAAGCTCAAATTTAGGTTTTATGAAATCAAGTTCATAACCTAAATCTTTCTCAGCTAAATTAATAAAATCATCATCAATAAAATGTTTCATTAATTTTATAGATCGCTTCATTTTTTCTAGTTGTTTAAATTTAGAAGATTTTTCATTTACTTCAAAAGATTCAATTTTATTTGACATATCTTCCAATGCAGTTTTCATGAAAGTAAAAACTGCTAAGTGACTTGAATGCCAACGATAATTATATAAATCTTTTCTGAACAGCCAAATAGTCTTGAAAAACCTATAAATATCTATTAAAAAATCACTAATGGCATAATACCATTTATTTACTATATTAATTATTTTTTTAAAATTTTTCATTTTATTAGTTTAAGCATTTCCTATATTACCATTATACAAATGCGTTGATTGATTTATTTTCTGTTCTATTAAATAATCTTGAATATCTTTAATTGCCAATCCTAATTCTTGCAAATATAAACTAACTTTATAAAGCTCAGCTTTTTGAGTTTCTTCTAATTTTTTTCGTAATTTTAAAAAATACAAAATTGCTATAGTCATAGTTACACACATTCCTATGACAAATACTGATAAAATTGTAATTGCGATTATCATTCTTATTAATTTATTTATACATAAATATAAATAAATCTTTTGTAAGATGCAAATTAAATTTACGAATATAAATTCAATGTCCCTATTTGTAAAGATTTACTAAAAGTTCCTAGCTTATCTTGATTTGGCATGATTGCTAAAAAATCCTCACCGCGATCTTGAATAACAGCTCCTAATTGCATTGCAGTAACTTTCCATTTTTCTAAATTGTCGTAATGTTGAATGCGCAATTCTTGAGAACTGTTAATTTGTTCAGAACCACCGGGTGAAGAATAATACAAAGATTCGCTACCATATTCGTGCAACTGTTTTTGAATTTCTTCTTTTATGATGTTAATTAATACTGACTTTTTCATGTGTTTTTTATTTGGCTATATCTCCTTCGAAAATAAATGGATAATAAAAAAAATATACCTGCTATACAATACAAAACAAAATTTGCGCCCCATAAAGATCCAGTTGCTAAAATTAACCAATATTGTATTATATCAAATCCAAATGGATTGAAAAAAAGAGCTATCATCATACAGTAAGTAGCAATATTATCAAATAAAGTTTTTTGCTGAATACTGTTTCGATACATAGCTAAATTAAATTGAATTAAGTTAGAAATTGTATTTCTGGCGACTTTGTTTAATCATGTTCATCATCATTGTCATTTGAGTTCTGTTCAATCCCATTGCCATGATAATGTCATTTAAAATAGATGCTACTTGTATTTTCGAAAGATTTGAAGTTTTTTGCAAGCTATCTACTAAATTGCTGACTTGCTTTTGAATAGAAGCACTGTATTTAACTCGATCTAAATCGTAAACTTCTGACACTAATACATTGTCTGTCAGTGCTTTGTTAATTTCTTCTTGAATTATTTGATGTAATTGATTTTTTTTCATATAATATATAGTCTGGTATTCAAAATGCTAGTAATATTAGTACTACTTTAATAATTATTAACTTTTTTTATTTTTTAATATTTCTATTAAATCTGATAATTTATAAATTCTATTAGTAGCCGGAACTTCTTGATTATATGATCTGTCAAATAAAATGTAAGAAGATTCATCTCGGCCAGCGTCTACCCATTTTTCATAGTTTTTAGGAGAATCGTCAATTAAAATATCAACATCTATTTTATGTTTATAGTTAGATATATACATTTCAAGAAAATTAAAATGATGCTTTCCTAACCAATAGTAAGTGTGATTTGCATTGTATGGCATTTGTGCAGTTACTATTGCATATTGATATCCAGGCGACTGAGTTCGACCCCATTCTTTTAAAAGTTTAAGTTCTTCTTTGGTGTTAGAAATTAGCGGAGCTTCCCTGTAAATTTCTTCACAATGCGTCTCTCTCCAAAGTTTAGAAAGTTCTTTAATGTCAATGTCAACATTGTCATAATCCCATGAAGTAGTGTATTCAGATAAAATTTTATCGGGATATAACTTTTTGACAATTTCCATAACTTTCGCATCGAAATCTCGCAATACCCCATCAACATCAATTCCAATTTTAATTTTCTTTTTTATCATAACTTATTTTTTTAGGTCTTCCTCTTTTCTTTTTAACTGGATTGAGGAGTTGTGTAATTTTTTTTTGAAGTAATGAACATTTTTCATATTCTTCTAATTCTGTAAAGTATTTAGTTGCCATTTCTAACAACTGAATTTTCATATCATTGTCTAATTCATACGGCCAAACTATTTTATCAGACGTAAACAATTCATAACCATCTGTCATTACCTGATTGAAATAATTTTTCATAGTATAAATTTAAGAAATTCTTTTCAAAAATACAAATTAATCTGTTTCTGAAATAAAAATTTTAATTTTAGATGCGTATCCTTTAGGAAGTCTATCTACTAATCCTTTAAACTCTGAATGGTCAATGTCCCATCTTAAGTGAAACTCTAAATCATTCAAATTATACATTACTTGAGAAGTCGTTTCCATATTGTATTTATTTTTACGGCGATATGGATTCAGGAATACATCTTTAGTGTATTCTTTTGATAAAGTGTCCAAAACTTGCTCTGGTTTAATCACTTTACTTAATTCTTTTTCTGCAATTTTCATTCTAGATAATGAAGACTTTCGTTTAACACCTTTTGTGTATCCTGTATCAGGATACTCAATTCCATGATTAGTTCTTACCGTAACTTTTTCATCATCTATTCTATCGACAACTGGTAAATGTTGAGAAGTCATTTCAATCACAAAAGCATATTTAGTATTTGCAATAATAGTTTGACCTTTAACTCCTACATCTTTATCATCTTCGCCGACAAAAGAAACAACCGATTGAATAGCTTGAGACAATTTCTTTTTAGCTAATGCAGTTCTAATTTTAAGTCCATCGTGAGATACTTTAGGAGCTTTTCCTTTATCTAAATTTTGCTTAGCTAAATTGCCTTCTTTTTCATCAAAATCAACTGAAAGTGAAGCGTTAACAATTCCAATTCCAAACTCATTCATTCCTTCACTCCAATCAGTTAATTTATCATGAAGATAAACAACTTCAACTCCTCCAATTAATTCATGCACTATTTCAATTTGAGCTTTGTAACCTCTATCTCTATTTTTTGCTAAAATAGTCTTTCCATCTACTTCAATGCGAGCGACAACACATTCAGTTAATTTAGATTCTGTAGTTAAATCATATGCCGGTATTGCAGTATGTGTCATTATTCTAATTAATTGATCTTGCGATTTAGTTAATTGATCGCCTGGTGTATATGTGGCTCCTTGGTTATTGACTCTATATGTAATATCTCCATTATCATGTACAAAAACTACCTCTCCGGTAGATTTATAATGAATACAATCAGGATTGATGTTTTTTATTTCATCGCCTACATGAAATTCATAAGGCTTTGAAACTTTAAGTAAATTAGACTCTAATTTTAATGCTTTTTTCATTTATAATGTTGCTAGAAGCTTATAAGATTTTTCTCCAAATAATAACATTGATCGAGCATCTGCTTGAGCAAATGCATCAATTCTTTTCTTTCTGGCTAATTGATTGAATCTTAATATTCCTGGTATAGTATCAATCCATTTCCATTGAGCAATTATATTTTCGATTTCATGACTTGCTGTTCTCAACTGAAATACATCATTAAAATCCCATTCAATATGTACTATTGCATCTACTTGCGAATCATTGAAATAATCAATACATAAATCTAAACCACATTTGAATTTCACACTTAATATTCTAAGCAATTCAGGTCTTTGAACTGCATACTTTAATATTTGTTCACGAGCTTCTCCTGTTATAGGATATCGAAATACAAATTGACTATGATCGATAATTAATTTTTCTTTATTAAATTGCTCAAACCAAGGAAATATTATTGCATTAGTTCCATTTTCCATTCCACCATCTTTATACCAAGTAGAATCTTTAGTTAAAGACACATTGTTATGTTTATAATATTCCTGTTCAATTTCATTTAAATCAAATCCTTCATGGTCTACATGACACGGTTTGAATAACAAAATATTTTCAGCAATATCTTCAGGCAATGGATTAGATACAATTTCTTGATTTACTGCAGGAGCTAAATGAGTTGTATATTCAAATGAAAACATGATTTTTTTATTAATAAATATCTAACTTTAATAATATAATTGTCTTTATAAAAGTTAAATTTTATTAATTATTACATCATTACTTTTAAATTTTGAATTTGAGTTAGAAATTCTTCTACGCTTAAAGTTTGATTGGTATCTGTTTTAATAGTTACACTCTTAAGCATTTCAGGATATCTATCTACTATTTTCATTAACGCTTTCAATCCCATACCAGCATAAAATTTTCCAAATGAAGATTCGCCTAATAAATTAGTATCTAACATAGCGTCTTTTTCAGTGTCGCTTGGTAATAGGATATAATATGAGCTCATTATCTATTTAATTGAATGTATGTTAATAAATCTTTTTCAGCTCTCCAATTCAATTTTGCTTGTGTTTCTTTCCAATTAGATTCTGTATGCATTCCTTCATTTTTACGTAAAGGAACAAAATCAATTCGATTTTCATTTAAACCTGCATAAGCTTTTGCTACATTTAAAATTGAAATTGGATTACCCCTACCTAAATCAAAATTATCTGCGTTCCAAATTCCTTCAGATATTTTAATAAGTCCTTTACAAATATCTTCTACATGAGTAAAATCTCTAGTTTGTAATCCATCCCCTACTACAGTTAATTGGCTACCTTCTTTCCATTGCCTTCCAAATTTAGCAACGACAGTAGCCCACTCTCCAACTCTAGGTTCTCTAGGCCCATATACATTGTAAAATGTAGCCATAGCACAATTTATATTGAAACATTCATTGTATGTTTTTAAAATTCCTTCTCCAACTACTTTATAATAAGTGTATGGAGAAATGTAATCAGATCCATGATTTTTAGAAGAAGTCGTCGCATAAACTACAATACCTGAATTTGTAAGTCTTACAAATTCCATTAATTCAGAAGTCCCTAAAGCGTTTGAATTGAAATAATCTGTAGGTCTTTCAAATGAAGGCTGAATTCTAGCTTCAGCTGCTAAATGAAATACTTTATCAAATTGCACACTTTTAAGATCAGATCTGCAGTTAATATTTTGTACTTTATCATAAATGTATTTAGCTTTAAGATTTTTGTATTTTGTCGAAGAAGATTCTGAAGATAAATCATCTATGACAGTTACTTGATAATCCATATCACATAACATATCTACTAAATTTGAGCCTACAAAACCTAGACCCCCGGTTACTAATATTTTCATAATTTAATTAAGTCGTTTTGGTTTTCTTTTAACGAAAAGATTTCAATTTCTAAATTTCCAATTTGAAATTTACCTAATTCATTAGTGTCTTTTATAATTTTAGGAAGCATCATAATAACATTAAAATCTTCCTGAGTTAATTTATTGCAATTGAAACTTACTGCAATATCTTGATAATGAGTTGCATCATTATGATTTATATCAAAAATTCTTTTACGTAAATCATATAATGTATTAGATTGCTCGCTTTCAATATATTGGTCAATAAGCCCATTATTATCTTCTACATATAGCCTTGTACACCATGGTTCTAAAGCCTTTATAAGATCGATAGCACAATTAATCGCCGTTATTGATATGTCGTATTTTGTAGCAATTATAGGGTATTGATATTCGTCATTTTCAATCCATGAGCCCCATTTTCTAATGTAATTTCTAGCAGCTTTAGCTTCATAAATTTTAAACATTCCATCATTCTCTCCAATCTTACCAGTCCATCTATGACCTCTGCAGGTTAAATGATATACAAAAGAATCTCGAGATTGAATTAATTCATATCCAGCTAAAATCCATCTTTGAAATATATCAGAATCTTCATATGGAAATGGGGCAAATAAAGGATCATGACCTCCAATAGCTTGAAAATCTTTTTTATAAATTACCCATGGGGCAAACATTCCTTTAGTTGTCTGGTTATTATATTCAATTTGTTTATCAATACAAAATTCCTCAAATGCTGGAACATTTAAAGTATCAAAATCCATACCAAAGTCTCTGATAATCTTTTCTTTACCTTCAGGATGTAATGGCGGTTCAACTCGAGTACCACATACTACAGTTCCTGGTTTTAAATGTTTAAGAATATTTTCTATGTAGTTTGGGCCAATAATCATATCAGCATGCAAAATACCTACAATATCATTTGTAGCTAACTCAATTCCTTTATCATATAAGATAGTATGCCCAACTCGAGTTTCACTTCTGTATTTTACACAATCTTGAGTTTGAATCCAATCCCAAGTATCATCTGACGAACCGTCATCTAATAAAATTACTTCAGCATATGGAGCGTGCTTTTGAACTGAAGCAAAGACATTTTTCAAGTGTCTTAAATTGTTATAACTAGGTATTACTAATGTTATCATAATTTTTGTATTGTTAAGCCCCAAATTACATTAGGAGAGTGAATGTTATAATAAGAATAATATTTCGGGTCATTTATTTCCGGTGACACTTCTTCCCAATTTGTAAAGTCATTTGATATATAAAATTTTTCGTTTGAAATATAATATCTATTTCGCTTCAACTCTGATTTGATTATATTCTGTCTTCTAAAATCATAATATCTTAAAAAAGGTTCGCCTGAGGTTTCATAATTCATATACGGCCCTGCTGGAAGTGTGATTATAAGTTTAGACTTTGCATCTTTAAGCAACTTACACGCTTTATTAATTCCTAATAAATCGTGATTCCATCTACATGTATCATCTTCTGCTAATCCATTTGCCATTCTATTTCCAGCAAACCAAAATCCAAAATGTTCAAATACAGATATTGAAATTACAAAATCATATTTATTTGATTCGTCAAATTCAATAAAGTCGCATTGGATATGATCCCATGAAGTATTTTCACGCAACCAACAACCAGGCTCGGAAGGCATAATATCAGTTGTATTAACATTAGCAAAGCCTTTATCAAACACAGATTCTGAAACTCCTTCAATACCACCTTGACATTCTCCGATGATTAATACTGATTTATTTTTATCATCTAACTGATTTGTAAAGTATGGCACTTCAACTAATTTTGTACCTTTTAAATTTATCATATACTATAAGTTTCTCCGAATTCTCTTAAACTTAAATATAAGGAATTCATTTGAGAATTCAAAAAGAAATTATTCATTTTTGTCTCTGCATTTCGGCAAAATTCATTAACTCCTATATCAATTTTGTTTTGTTTAAATGTTTGTGAATTCAAATGACAAATAGTATGAGTATCGTCTACTACAGTCTTCCATCCATTTTCTTCAGTAATACATCCTGTATAAAAGTCTAGACCCCATCCATAAATTAATTCATCAGGATATTGATTAATTTTTTCTAATACTCTTCTATGAATAAGTGGACATTGGAAATCTACCCATTTAACAGATCGCATACCTTTACCCCAATTCCACATTTGTTTCCAATGACATTGCTCGATTGAAGCGTTAATAACGGAAGGCGAATATACATCAGCAAATGAAGTTGTCGCATTTTCTATAGATGTTCTAAGAAAGCTAGGTCCATGAAATATTAAATCGTTATTTAAAAAATACAACCATTCATGGTTTGTATTATTAAGGAAGTAATCTAATACTATATTAAATCCTCCTCCAAAAAATACATTTTGGTCTACTTGATGTGTTGTTGATTTTGCTAATGGCTCTTTTGAACCGTTATCTAAAACCATAAGCTCACACTCATTAAAGTATGAATCTCGTTTTAATTGCTCTACTAGATTATCTGTTAAATCTGGTAGGTTATGATTAAGCGTAGCTACTAACATACGGCGGTTGTAATTGTTTAAAATGATAATTTGTTTTGAATTGATTAATTAGGTGCATATACTTATCTTCTAATTTATTGTCAATGACCCAATTTAATTGATAGTCTGATAATTCTCGGCCACTAACACTAATTCCATTTTCTAGATAAGGAAAATACCCTGCTCTCGATACAATGAATGGAAAAACTCCTTCAAAGTAATATCTGTCTAATTTAGAAGTAAACCATACATCAGTAATTAAATCTAAAAATTTATTTATAGGTCCAGCTGCTATAACATAAATACTATGTATATAAAAGAAATAAGAATGAGTGTAAGGTAAATCTTCTGATATTCCATTAGTCCATAAACTAATATCTGCATCTGTTTCAGTGTAATGTCTAGTAAAGTCATATTCTAATCCTAGCATTCCATACGATCCTAAATTTTTAGTTTTAATATAAGATTCAATTGGAGCTTTATTGCTTAAAAAATTATCAATGTACCATTCTCTTAAATAGTCGCTATGATTATTGACTCCGCTTTTAGTATGCACGAACCAATAGTTGTCATAACGTTTATCTGAATCATATAATAATTTTATTGCTGCTTGATATCCTGATGCATCACTTTCGTTATATAATGAAATGTCAGCTCGAGTCATTTGCGCCGGCAATTCATATTCTAAAATAACAGATTCAACTTCAGGTATACTTACTGGATTGATTCCAATATATACATCACTTTCAGGGAATTTAGATTTAAATGTTTCTAAAAACCTTCTTAATACAAATAAACGATCTGAAGATATTATTGTTGCTGAAAATACTACACAACTAGACATTTGATTACTTTTTAATGATGAATGCTATATCTGATACGTTTGCTCTTTCAATATGAATTTCAGCTACATTCTCCACTAAATACTTAATCTCACTTTCTGTCATATTATTACTAACTAAATTTCCAGTTTCTTTCCAATTACGTAAAATGTCTAAAGTAGCGACATCACCTGGTCTTGTATATGCTGGATTATTAGCAGTATGTAAGTCTTCGATTACAAATGTACCTCCTAACTTTAAATAAGGAAATATAAATCCTAATGTAATTTGTTGTTGGTGTTGCCAATGACCTCCGTCGTCAATTATAATATCAAACTCATTAAACGTGTCATCAATTAATTGCTGCAATTGACCTCTGTCAGATTGATCACAAAATTTAATTTGCGTGTTAGGTAATTGTATATGAGATAAATCTAAAATATCAGCTCCAACTAATTTACCTGTAGTAAAATAATCTCTCCACATTTTAAGACTCTCTCCTTTCCATAATCCAATTTCTAAAAAGTTATTTAGATTATTTCTATACTTTGAAAAGTATTTTTCATAGATGTTTAAATACCCATGGTATACATTTCCTTTATCTGATTCATAGCCTAAGCTAATTTCTTCTAATGATTTCATATTAATTAAATTTATATATTGATTGTAATCCAATACCTAAGTAAAGTTTAGATATTTTATCTGTTGTGTAATTTGTATGCTTATCATACTCAAATTGATGAGGATAATGATAATTCTTAAATAGCGGTCCTTTTGGAATTAATCGAATTGCTTGACTATATAACAACCACTCTCCATACCAAGTAAATTCAGACCCATTAGCTTCAATTAAATCACTAAACTTTAAATTGTTTGTGCTTATATAATTGTCTTCTAACGATTTCCAAACTTTAGCTGACCAAATAGTAGGTCCAGGACCAAAATCGTATATAGCTCCTTCTCTTCCAAACAATTCCATAATCTGCTTTCTTTCTTTTACAAAAGATTCATATGGGTCAAAATTCAGCGGATACTTTTGCATAAACTCAAAGAATGATTTATATTCATGACAAACAGTATATGGAGTTTCATTATCAAACATAAAGTCACTAACTTTAAAATCTTTAATGAATATACAATCTGAATCTATACATACATAATTTTCACACAATCCTAATTTCCAAAATTGACTTTTAACTATTTGTTGACCTTTCCAACCTTCATTTGAGCTATCGATGTCCTCGTCTTTTAACAATGTATAGTTAGACTCTCCTAATTCACGTTTGAATAAATCTATATCAGCTGCTGGAACTGAAATATAAAATGGAATATTATCTGAATTGTATTTGTTAATACTCTCTAATAAATCCTTAGCTCTATGTACATCAGGACCGTAACTTTTACAATATAATACTATCTTATGCATATTATTTTATATGACTCGACAAATCCTTGACCTTTTTTCATACACTGAAAATTAGTATGAAACCCGTCTAACACAGGCTCACTGAAATATCCGTGATGAATTTGCGATTTGAACTCAAGTAACATTTTCTTTTTAATATAATAAAATTCTTTCAAAGAAACAAATAAATTTGGAGTCCATTTATCTAAAGTTGAAGGAGACCTATATTGAATAATGCTATATGGATTAACTCTTGCTAATGGAGCCGCGAATGATGATATCAATACATGCTCAAAGTGACTATCATGCTCTGATGTAGTCATTATACAATCATATTCAAATTTTCTTGTAAAGTTTTGTTCAATATAATATATCCATTCGTCGACTGCCTTTTCTTTAAGATATTTAACGCCACTGAAATGTAGTGAATAGTTGTTTATATCAGCTACAGCCCAAGAATTAAGTACTTCTTGTATTCTAGCTTCTCCTGATGTGCTATCACAATCACCTCCTTGAGTTAAACATAAAATATCAAAATGCGTGTCTTGATGTTTAAGAACTACGCCGGCAATGCTATACTCTGTATCGTCTGGATGAGGACTTAAACAAAGTACTCTGTTAAAATTTAAAAATTTCATTTACGGTTTAAATTAAATTTATATCCTTGAGGAGCATATACTCTAATTCCATATCTTCTAGCAAAATCTCTAAAAGCATCGGTAATTGCATCATGTTCTCCTTTATACGAAAAGTCAATTAAATTAATTTCTAATTTATTAATTGTTAACGTTGGATAATTGTGTGAAATAGTATATTCAGGAATATCATAGTAAGACATTAAGTCATTAAAGTCAGCTACTAAGCCATCTAACATTATAAATTTTTCTTCTAATGTAGATTCTGTAATTGTCTTAATTAATTTAGCAGGAGAGCCAGCATATATACCTTTTGGAACAGTTAATGATTTAGTTACTGTTGAATGTGAACCAATTACTACATTGTCACAAATTTCAACACCACTCATAATAACTGTTTTCCAACCTACAATAACATTATTTCCAATTTTAATCTCTTTGAATACTCTAGGATATCCTTCAAGTACATTGTACCAAAATCCATGAGTGATCAAATCAACATCATGAGACAACCCAACATCATTTCCTATAGTAACTGGAGCTGCTAAATTTATATGACCTGTATGGCATACCATTCCAGATCCTATTTTCAAATTAGCATAAGGGAAATTCGAGCTTCCTCCTCCAATTAGCATACCACGACTGTCAGTCGGTCCATTATAAAAATATTCTCCTAAAGTAACATTTTCTGCATTAACAGTAAATCTGTCGCCTATGATACTATTATCTCCAATTTCTAAACGACCTCTAACTTTAATGTTAATGTCTTCACCGAATTTAACGTTATTACCAATAACTAATTCGCCAGCTTCAAGTATACCGCTTATCATATAATTCCTCCGCTTATGTTTAAATTTTGACCTGTCATGTAACCTGTTTCAATTAAATATTCAATTGTATTATACAATTCCAAAATTTCTCCCCAACGTTTAGCTGGGATATTATTCTTAATTCCATCTCTGAAATTTTCAGGAATTTTATAAGTTAATCCTCCATCAAAATATCCTAATTGCAAACTATTACAATTAATATTTTTGCTAGCATTTTCTAAAGCAACTGTTTTAGTAAAACTATCAACAAATCCTTTACATCCAGCATATATACTAGTACTAACTACTGGATGATCTGCTAATACTGAAGATACTAATATTATTCTTCCAAATTGCTGTTCACGCATATAAGGTAAGCAGTTAGATACTAAATTAACAGTTCCTTTGATATTTACATCAATTTGTCGATTTATGTTATCAACGGAATGCTCATTAATTTTATGTGCAAATGAATCAACATTATATCCAGTTAAATTAATAACAATATCTACTTTGTTTGCGTCAAAGAATGCTTTAACCTGATTAATATCTGTTACATTGACATCGCTTGAGCGAACTCCAATTACCTTATATTTACTATCTAATAGTGGCAAAAGCTGGCTACCTAGGCCACCACCTGCTCCAAATAATGCTATTGTTTTCATTGTTTTCCTATAAAAATTTCTTGAGTGTCAGCGTATGAAAATTGATATCCTGGGCCAAAATATTCTCGTAAGTCATTAAAGTACTTTTCTTTATCTCCAAAGAAAAGGCTGTGTAAACTAATATGTAAATTTACGTTAATTGTTTTCCAAAACGGATCTTTTAATAACTCAGATTCATAACCTTCAATATCTATTTTAATAACTGATACATCCTCATCTGTTAAATTGTATTTATTGAATATTTCCTTTATTGATATTGTATTACATTCAATGCTATTTGAAGATTTTGTGAAGCTGGTAACTCCTCCTCCCAATTCATCTGCACCTAAATTTAATTTAGGTTCTGAAGAAACGGCTACATTTTCGCAAATAATATTTTTAAACTCATTAGCATTTACATTACTTACTAAGTACTTATATGCCGACGGATCTGGTTCAAAACATAAACATTGTTTTGAATATTTTTGTGCTACTAATGATATAGGTCCTTGCCAAGCTCCAATGTCAATAAAAGTTTTATTTTTATCTAAATTAGGAATAATATTATTAAATGTATGATTCTCCCATTCAGCTTGATATATTGTTCTCCAAAAATCGTCTAATGCAGGAGTAGACTCAGTTACATCAAACTCAACATCATATTTCTTTATTCTAATCATTTTATCTCTACTTTACTTGACCAATTACTACTTTGTTTATTCATATTTGCCAAATAATATTTTTCATCCTCTGGCAATGCTTCTGGATTGTAATAAAATGGAGCGTGCTTAACTATATAAGGAGCTCCAGCTCTCAATGTATTATCGCTCCATGTCGGTATCATACCAGGTGCATGCACGGCAAATGTAGTGTCAATAGGATGAGGGTATAATTCAACATCTCCATCAACAATAGCGTTTGTCCAATAAGTTGATTCATAACTATGAACCCAT
>Ga0114962_10002050_pt1 | contig 17127 bp, 15 predicted proteins | sample C_130820_MF_Meta_FD_87017 | JGI IMG/M metagenome (GOLD analysis project Ga0114962, IMG submission 87017) | Freshwater microbial communities from Lake Croche, Canada to study carbon cycling - C_130820_MF_MetaG | ecosystem: Environmental > Aquatic > Freshwater > Lake | place: Lake Croche, Canada...
TAAAGATTGGTTTTCTACAGAAGGTAACAAAGGAAACGAAGGGAGAGGATTCTTTGTTGCCTTCGTTTCCTTCTGTTCAAATCCAGCTTGCGTGGTTTCGATTTCATCTGTGGCTTGTTTTTGGTGGTTGTTGGTCCAGGAATCTGGGCGCCTCAGTCTGCCAAATAATTCATAACTCTTTCATTATCTGCGTAATCCGTGTAACCTGTGGTTCCTGTTTTCCTTTCTAGGATGAGTCGCGCAGTCGGGGGGGGCGGCGGGGCGGTAAGCAGCAATGCGCCGCCACTCTGGCACGATCCCGCTAGCCCAAATGGTAGAAGGTCCCCTAGCACCCGCACATGGCGCCGGGCGCTAGTCCTCCTTGGCCAGGGCCGGCAAGTTGACGCGGACTTGCCTGCCATCGCGGAAAATCTGCAAGCTGGTGCGTTGTATGGAGGCGGAGGCGGCCAGGTGGAGGAGCAACTCGTTGGCGTCGGAGATTTGGGCCTGATTGACGGCGAGGACCAGATCGCCCGCGCGGATCCGGCCATCGGCCAGCGATTGGGCAGCGACCTGGGTGATCACCGCGCCGCGAAAGCCGCGGAGCTGTTCGGTCGGGGATAGATCGCGGGCGACGATGCCGATGCGTTGCAAAACCTGGTTCGGATCGCGGCTGCCTCCGGGCGTCTTGCCATCGTCGGTTTGGCCGGCCTGTGCGTCTACGGGGGTGCTTTCGGCGATGGCGGCCTTGATTTCGAGGGTTTCGCTGCGGCGCCAGATTTTGAGGGTGGCCGTCTGGCCGGCGCGGCTGCGTTGGACCAGGCCGATGAGTTGGGAGGTTGAGTGAATGGTTTCGCCGTTGTAGCTAAGGACGACATCCCAGGGTTGGATGCCGGCGGTGGCGGCCGGCGAACCGGGGGAAATTCCCAACACAGCCACTCCGCTGTCGCCGTCGAAATGGATGGCCGAGCGCACGGCTGGATCGAGGTCGCGCATCTGGACGCCGAGGAATCCGCGCAATGGCCGCCCACGCTCCAATATCTGAAACAGCGCGTCCTTCACGTCGTTGGACGGAATCGAGAAACCCACGCCCTGGAAGCCCGGGTTTTCCTTATCCTTGGAATAAATCGCGGCGTTGATGCCGATGATTTCGCCGTGCAGGTTCACCAGCGGTCCGCCCGAATTGCCGGGGTTGATGGCGGCATCGGTCTGAAACAAGTCGCGCTGGTTATCGGAGAGCGAGCGTTCCCTGGCCGAGATGATGCCTTGGGTGACGGTTTCCCCGAGGCCGAAGGGGTTGCCGATGGCAAACACCATCTGTCCGACCCGCACCTGTGAGGAATCGCCTAGTTTCAACGGTGAAAATGGCGGAGCTCCGTCGATCTTGAGCACCGCAATGTCCAGCAAACTGTCCTCACCCACCAGCGTGGCCGGATACGTCTTGCCATTGTGCAGCGTCACATGAATCTTTTGCTGACCCGCAATCACATGGTGGTTGGTGATGGCGTGGCCTTCCTTGGTGACGATCACCCCGGAACCTTGGCCTTGGGTCGGAAACCGCCGGATTTGCGTGCGGCCCCAGCCGTCCATCATGCGTTCGGTGCGCACTCCCACCGTGTCGATGCTGATGACCGAGGGCACCACCGCCTCGGTAACGCGGGCATACTCGTCATTGAGCCGGGTGAGCAGCTCGGTATCCTTGAGGTTGAGCGGGGCCTGATCCGGGAGGGTGAAATGCTCCGGCCGGAAGTGGCCGGTAGGGGGTGCTAGGCCAGGGATAAGCTCACGCCAAGTCCCGCCGCTGCGCCAGACGCGCAGCCCCGAGACGGTGAGAAAGGCCACCGCAAACACGGTGAGCAAGGCCAGCAAGCGACGAAGTCCGGGATTCATAGGGGGCAGAACGCAGGCAAGGTGGACTCGATTCCCGCCGATTCCAAGCCTGAATGGAGGCGGGCGGTGGAGTGGGCGTCACATGAAGGTTTTTCGGGATGATTCGTGACGAATTTTACCACTGATGTACTGATTGCCACTGAAATTACTGCAATATGATAAAATTTTCTTCTCAGTATCATCAGTGGTAATCAGTGTTTCAGTGGTTTCTTTGCCACGATTCATCGCAGCGTTGTGGTTTTTCGATCCGGTCCGCCGTGGCTCGACGTGCCATGCGGGCGGGGGATTCTTCCATCACCTTTTCTTGCGCAGGCGTTTGCCCGACAGGCGGGCGGCGATGAGGTTCGGGCAGCGGCCGTAGTTGCGCAACTGCTCGCAGGTGGCCTCGATTTTGAGTGACTGGCGGATCGGTTCGAAGCCGAGTTGGCGGGTCATGCCGGCGGTGAGGCTGTCGAGTTGCAGGTCCTCAAACTCGACCACCCGTCCGCAATCGATGCATACCAAGTGATTGTGTGCCGGTTTATCCAGAAAGTTTGGATCATAGGTGGTTTGATCATCGCCGAGATCGATTTCGCGCAACAGTGCCGCCTCGACCAGCAAGCTGAGTGTCCGGTAGACCGTGGCGCGCGAGGTGTTGGTCGCGCTGGTGCATACCCGCTCATGCAACTCCTCCGCCGAAAAATGCTCATCCTTGGAAAACACCGCCGCCACAATCCTCTCGCGTTGTGCCGTGCGCCGCAATCCTTTGCGGCGGATGAAGTCGTCGAGTCGTGCTTGCACCGTGGCGTCCATCGCCGGACCCTAGCAGCCACGAGTCGCCCCGCAAAGAACAATGCGTGCCACAGTCCAGCGCCCCCACCAGCCATGTGCCTCAAGCTAAGGAATTTTGAAGATGGTTCGTGACGAATTTTACCACTGCGGCACTGATTGCCACTGAAATCTGCGGAAGACGCAAGACTGGAAGACACAAGACACAAGACCCAAGACGAGGTAAGAGAGCGCAGCGCTTCTACATCGGCTCTTCTCTTGCGTCTTGGGTCTTGCCGTCTTGAGTCTTCTCCTCAGGTTTCTTTGCCTCAATTGACCGGAACTGGGTGGTTTTTCGCCTCGATTCGCCTTAACTCGACGCGCATGCCCTAGCCGCGATTACTGCTTGGCCTTGTCGAAGGCGGCGTCGAAGGCGATGTTGCTCGACGGGAAGTCCACACTGCGGACAAAGGCGGAAGCCTCCGTTGCGCCATGCACGCGGTCCATGCGAATGTCTTCCCACTCCACCGAGAGCGGGCCGCGATAGCCGGTATCGTTGAGTGCGACAATGATATCTTCAAACTCGATATCCCCGTGACCCAGCGAGCGAAAATCCCAGAACCGGCGGGAATCACCAAAATCAGTGTGGCCACCGAACACGCCGACGCTCCCATCCCCGTGGCTCCACCACGCGTCTTTCATGTGGACGTGGAAGATGCGCTCGGAAAACTCGCGAATGAATTTCACGTAATCCACGCCTTGATAGCCAAGGTGGGATGGATCGTAGTTGAAGCCGAAGCGCTTGTGGTTGCCCACGGCGGCGAGTGCGCGCTTGGCTGAGACGATGTCGAAGGCGATTTCGGTGGGGTGCACTTCCAAGGCGAAGTTCACGTCGAGCTTGTCGAATGCATCAAGGATCGGGAGCCAGCGCTTGGCAAAATCCGCGAAGCCCTTGGCGTAATACGCCTGTGTGGTGGGCGGAAACCCATAGATCGAATGCCAGATAGATGAACCGGTGAATCCGTTGACCACCGCCGGAAACTCATCCTTGCCCTTGCGGCCGGGCTTGGCATTGAAGAACGCGCGGGCGGCCTTGCCGGTGGCGATCATCTGCTTTGCCGCGCGCTTGCGCACGCCCTCGGGGCTGCCATCGCCCCAGATTGCGGGCGAGAGGATCGCCTGGTGGCGCTCGTCTATCAAATCGCACACCGCTTGGCCGACCAGATGGTTGGAAATGGCGTAGCAGGTGAGTCCGTGATCGGCTAGCAACTCCCATTTCTCCTTGACGTAGGACTTTTTGGCGAGAGCGGCATCCACATCGAAGTGGTCGCCCCAGCACGCGAGTTCGAGGCCGTCATATCCCATCTCGCAGGCGAGCGGAGCGAGTTGCTCGAGTGGCAGATCGGCCCATTGGCCGGTGAAAAGTGTGACGGGACGTGGCATAATGGATAGACGTTGAGGTTGGAGACGGCGGATTTTATGCAAACCGGTGGCTGAACTAAAGAAAAAACTCCGCCTCAGACAAGAATGCTGCGCCGCACTTGCGCCTCCCACAAGTCGCGCAGGCGGGGTCCTAAGCGAGGTGGTCCCAGCCACCTCTCGCCAACCCGCGCCACCGCCACCGGCCCGCGCGTAGCGGAGGTGACGAATACCTCGTCAGCCAAATTCAGCTCAGCCCGCCGCAGCGCCACCTCCGCGCAGTCCATCCCGTCGCGTGCCGCGAGTTCGAGCAGCACGCCGCGGGTGATGCCCGCCAGGCAGCCGGACGCCAGCGGTGGGGTGGCCACCGCTCCATTTCTGACGATAAAGACATTGCTAGTGGCGGCCTCGCACAACTCGCCAGCGGTGTTGAAGAACAAACTTTCATCAAAGCCGCCGCGTCGTGCACGATCGAGGGCCAGCAAGTTTTCGGCGTAGGCTGCGCATTTCAGGCCGACGAGTGCTCCGTGTTCATTGCGCGGCCACGGGGCGATATCCAGCGCGAGACTGGCGGGGGCCTCGGCTAAGGGCGCGGCGCTCAGCCACACCAGGCGATCCGCGCCGCTGGCCAAATCCGCCAGTGCGCCGGTGCCTGCGGTGACGGTTAGACGGAGGCGTGCCGGTCCGCTCGCGAGGCCTGCCCGCTGCAACAGCTGCGCCATTACCGCTGGCAAATCTGCGAATTGCTGTTGTGGGGGCGGCCATCCCCATTGCGCGCAACCTGCGGCGAGTCGCGCGAGGTGGCGCTCGCAAAATACCACCCTGCCATCCATTCCTAGCAACGTTTCAAACAAGCCCAAGCCGAGCAAGCTGCCACGATCCAGCGGTGCCGCAGGAAACTCCCTTGCCGCCAGCCACTCACCGTTGCACCAGAATGAGCTCATCGGCGCCGAGCCTATCCGCAGTCCCCGGATATGTAAACCCCGTTGGTTTGACAGCTCCAGCTTTCAAGCATAACCTCGCGGCGTGCCCGAATCACACTCCATGCGTATTGTTATTTTTCTCGCCGGATTGATCATTCTCACCCTCGGTGCCGTCGCCATGTGCCTAATGGAAAAACCCGCGGCGTACGGCTTTCTGAACGGGGCGCTGACCCTCGGCGGCGGCCTGCTAATTTGCGGCTTGTTTGCACTGCGCAGCCGTTGGCACGGTATCTTTGGTGCTGGCGTCATGGCGCTGCTGGGGGCCTTCAGCGGCCTCGGCAACCTCGCCGCGTTGCCAGGTTGTTTGTTGGCTAGCGGCCCGCTGAGGCCAGCACCCGTGTTGGAATCCGTGGTGGCGCTCACCTGCATCCTGCTGTTCATCGGGATCGTCCGCGCCTTGTCCGCGGAACAAAAACGCAAGCTGCTGACCGCGACGCACGATACATAGAACGCCAAAAAACTTGCTGGCCAACACCGGGGCTGTTCGCTCCCACTGCGCACCCGCGCCGCCGAGTAGCCCACCTCATTCTGTGGACACATCCCGTGCTGGTAGATGATTATTGAAAAAATCATCTTTTTCTATTGCGCTCTCCGCTGAAAGTGGCATTTTCGTGCCTTGAGCGTTTTTTTGAGTATAATTACTTAATGAATTATACTTACCATTCTCACTTAACCCATCAATCCAGAAGCGTTTCCAATGAAACCCCGCCATTTCGCCCTCGCCCCGTTGCTGCTGCCGTCGCTGCGTGCTGCCGAGTCCTTCCCGCTGCCGGAAGGCGCGCGCCTGGATTACGGCTATCAGCTTTACCAGGAGGACGCCCAACGCATCCGCGTCGAATCGTCGTATCTGAAGGGTCAGATCGACCTCAATGCCGACACGGCTGTGCGCTTTCAATTGCTGCGCGACGCCATCAGCGGTTCCTCGCCCACCGGCGTACTGCCCGGCGAGAGCGACTTTTACAAGGAGATGCATGACGTGCGCACTGGCGTGTTGGCGGCCTTGGCACGGCAATTCGGCGATCACCGCGTCGATCTGGAAATTTCCCACAGCGTCGAAAGCGACTACGAGTCAAAAGGCTATTCGCTGAGCGACACTTGGGATCTCAACCAGAAAAACACGACGCTGGCGTTCGGCGTGAACTATCTGACCGACAAGGTGGCCGTCTACGGCCTTCCCCGCCAGGACAAAACTGGCCTGGATCTGTTTGCCGGCCTAACCCAGCTCATCGACAAGAACACCGTCGTGAGCGCCAATTTCACCCTCGGCTCCAACCACGGTTACCTCAACGACCCCTACAAGATCATCGACCGCCATGAGCTGCTCACCCTCGATGACGGATTGGGCGGAAGCTATGATATCCCACTGGTCACGCCCTACGCGGAAAATCGGCCCGATCACCGCTTGCGCGAAGTATTGCAACTCGAGGCCACCCATTTTTTCGAAGCTCCCGGCGCCGCGCTCGACACCGTGTACCGCCTGTCCCACGACGATTACGGCGTGATTTCCCAGTATATCCAAGTGCAATGGCGCCAAGCCGTCGGCAGCCACGTCGAGGTGACGCCCTACTTGCGCTACTACCGCCAGAACGCCGCCAAGTTCTTCATGAACTCGCTCGACGGCCTGTTCCCCCTGAGCTACAGCCCGCCCGACCATCCCAACGGCTCCGGCCCGAACTATTCGGCCGACTATAGGCTCTCGGCACTCGACGCCCTCAGCCTGGGCCTACGCCTGACTTATACCATCAACACGCATTTCTTGGTGAGTGCCTCCTACGAGCGCTACGCGATGAACGGCCTTGGCAGCAACCCGGCCCCGGCCGCCGCCTATCCTAGCGCCAACATCTGGTCGCTCTCCGCCACCGCCAAGTTCTAAGCCCGATGACCTCGCCCGCGGCAGATTCCCCGCTTGTGCCTGATGCCCGCGGCATCAGAAGGGTCGATTTCCGCGCGCTCGGCACCGCTTGCTCCATTCAATTCCGCCATCCCGACACCCACAGCGCCCTGCGCTTTGTGGCCGACGCGCTCGGCTGGTTGGAGCGCTTTGAGGCGAAGTTTTCGCGCTTCCAACCCACGTCCCTGATCTCCAAAATCAATGCCGCAGCCGGCCGCGAGTGGGTGCGGGTAGACGCGGAGATGGAACACCTGCTCGACCTAGCGACGGAGTTGTTCAATCTAACCGACGGCATTCTGGACCCCAGCATGCTGCCGCTGCTCAAGGTTTGGGATTGGAAAACCGCCCACACCCAACTCCCGCAGCCCGCAGCTATCAACGCGGCCCGCGCCCTCACCGGTTTTACGAAAATCCTGCGCAAACCCGGCCAAATTTTCCTGCCGCAGCCCGGTATGGGCCTGGACTTTGGTGGCTTCGGCAAGGAATTCGCCGTCGACGAACTCGTTGCGATCGCCCGCCAGCACGGCATCCAGGACGCGCTCATCGACCTCGGCCGCGACCTCGTTGGCATCGGCGGCAATGGCCAGCACCCGTTCTGGCACGTCGGCCTAGAGGACGGCTGCCACCCCGGCACCTGCTGGGGTGGGCTAGCGGTCGCCAACTTTGCCGTCGCCGCCTCTGGCGATGCCGTCCGCCGCTTCGAGCACCAGGGCCTGCGCTACAGCCACATCCTCGACCCACGAACCGGCTGGCCGGTAGCCAATGGCATGCGCGCCGTCACCGTGCTGGCCCCCACCTGCCTGCAAGCGGGCATCTTCAGCACCGCCCTGTTTGTGCTCGGGCCCGTGGACGGCCTGCGCTTCGCCGCCTGTGCCCGCGACCTCGACGCCTGCCTCCAAACCGACCACGGCATGGAAACCACCCGCAACTTCATCCGCCGCCAAGTCCAAGCCGCCTGATTTTCACCATCCACCATCGAAAATTCTAAATCCTAAGTTCTAAATTCTAAATCCACTATTCACTATCCAAAATTCAAAATTCAGAATCATGAAATCCATCCTCTCCACCCTCGCCCTCGCCTGTTCGACGCTCACACTCACTGCGGCTGAGCAACCCGCCGTCGGCCAAGCCCTGCCGAAACTTGCCGAGTTGCTGCCCGGCGCCAAATTGCCCGCCACCACCGGCAAGCTGGTGCTGGTGGATTTCTGGGCCTCTTGGTGCGCACCCTGCGAGGCGTCGTTCGCCTGCATGGGCCGCCTGCAGGAAAAATTCGCCGCCAAGGGGTTGGTGATTGTTGGCATCGGCGTCGATGACGAGCTGGCCAATTTTCAAGCCTTCGCCGCCAAACAAAAGCCCGCCTTCACTCTCGTCCATGACGCCGCCCACAAGGCCGCGGCCTTCTTCAACCCACCCACCATGCCCAGCAGCTATCTGGTCGATCGCAAGGGCAAGATCCGCTTCATCCACAAGGGCTTCAAAAAGGCCAGCACCGAGCCCGAGTATAGCAAGGAAATCGACGCCCTGCTCGCCGAGTGAACGGCCGAAAAACCTAACATCCCCCCACATGCGCCCATCTCCATATCTCCTGCTCGCCGTGCTGGCCATCGGCCTCAGTGCCTGCTCCCCGCAACTCGTGCGCGTCAAACCCTACGAACGCGGCAACCTCGCCAAACCCGTCATGACCCACGACAGCGCTCCCTTGCTCGAGTCCATGACCGAACACGCCTACTTCTCCCGCGAGGCGAGCTTCGGCGGCGGCGGCGTCGGCGGCGGCGGCTGCGGCTGCAACTGAGAATCCCAAAATAAAAAAGCTGAAATTCTAAATCTGAAATCACCCAAACTCATTCCCAAGCAACCCATGAACTCAATTAGTAGCCGCCTGCGCCTGTGGTCCTCGCACCTCAGCTCGTTGTTTCTGCTGTTCCAGCGTTCGCCTATCATCCAACTCATCTTCCCCGAGGCCAAAATCCTCGGCGGCTCTGCCATCGCCGATACCGCCACCCTCGCCATCGCCACCATCGCCGGGCTTGGCGCTTACGACTCGGTGTCTGGCGCCACCAGCGTGCTGCAAGTCTCACCCCTGTCAAACAGCTCCATCGTGCCCGCCGCCACCGGCAGCAATCTCAACTTTGTTTATAACAACTCTAATACCCAAACACCAGGCAGCTACCAGATCACCTCCGGCACGCTTCCAACCGGCCTGACCAAGGGCAGCACCATCGGGTCGGGCAGAACTCAGGTCATCTCAGGCACCCCGACTCAAACAGGCGCGTTCCCGATCACCCTCACTGCCTGGGAATTTTCTAATAATACTGGTCGTAGCACCACCGGAAGTTTCACCATATATGTCCTGGGTTTCTCGACTCAACCGGCCGCCACCACCGTGCTGAGCAGCGGATCGAACACCACCCTGAGCTGCGCGGTCAATGCCGCCGGGGTGCCGCCTGCTGCCGTCCTCACCTATCAATGGTATCAAGGCACAGCGGGCATCACCACCACTGCGGTGGGCACCAATTCGGCTTCCTACACCACACCGGCCCTGTCCTCCGACACCAACTACTGGGTGAAGGTGTCCTCGACGCTGAGTACCTCCACGGTGACCGTCAACTCGACTGCCTCCGCCATCATCATGGCCGTGCCGGCGGCCCTTACCACCCAGCCATCATCCGTCACCATCAATAGCGGCACGACCACCACCCTCAGCGTGGTGGCCAGCGGCACGGCACCGCTGACTTATCAATGGTATCAAGGTGCCAGCGGGACTACGACTTCTCCCGTAGGCAGCAATTCCGCTTCCTACATCACCCCGGCCCTGACCACCTCCACCAACTACTGGGTGAAAGTGACCAATAGCGCCAATCCCACAGGCGCCTCTTCCACCACCGCTGCAGTGACCGTGCGCAACCAGTTTGACTCCTGGATGAACGCCACAGGTGCCGCGCTGCCGGCCAATCTGATTGGCCCGTTGGACATCCCGCGCGGTGACGGAGTTAGCAACCTCCTGAAGTTCGCTTGCAACCTCAATCCCAATATCTCAGACTGCCGCCGTCTAACAGTCGGGTCAGGCAATACCGCCGGCCTGCCGGCCTCCGCTATGGTCGCTGGGAAACTGCGTCTCGAATTCATCCGGCGCAAGTCCACCACCACTCCGGGCATCACCTACACGCCACAATTCGGCTCCGATCCGAGCATTTGGACCAATGCCACGAGCCCCGCAGCCACCTCGATTGACACCACCTGGGAGCGGGTGGTGGTGGATGACCCGGCACCCACGGGCGCCAAGCGCTTCGGCCGCGTGGCGGTGACCCAAACGCCTTGAACCACCGGTTCTTTAGACTAAGTACGGGGTGTCTATGACCGCCGCTGCCCATGCACCGCCAATGCGTCTCATGCGCATCGGCGCTCACTGAGTGCCGCTACAACGCATAGAACGCAACATTTCTTCAAGCCGTGAAATCCGTGATGAAAAACGCCACCCTGCCAGTTCCATTTTATTTCTGCAGCCGTTTCTAACAATAATAACATGACTACGTTCAAGTTCCCACTCCTGATAGCGACGCTGCTCGTCGTTAGCGCTATCCCTGGCCAAGCGCAAATGCGCAAAATCATCGCGGAGCTCAGCCCCGTGGCCGCCACCGACGCGGTGCATGCGGGTAGCACCGTGCGTGCGGCGCTGCTGGTGAAACTCCCGGATACTTATCACATGCAGTCGAACGCGCCGCGCAATCCGCTGCTCATCCCGACCCAGCTGCAGGTGGAAACCCCGTCCGGCGTGCAAGTCACCGAACTGGTGTACCCCGCCGCCATCGACCTCAAGCAAGAGGACGTCGAACTGCCACTCGCCGTGTTTGAGCGCGAGTTCGCCATAGGTATCAGCCTAAGCATCGGGGCCGACGTGCCCCCCGGCCAACTCGTCATGCCCGTGCACTTGCGCTATCAAGCCTGTGACGACAGCATGTGCTACGGCCCCACCAACGTCGATGCTAACTGGACGCTCAAGGTCGTGCCAACCACCACCGCGCTGGTCGCCCAACATGCCGGCTTGCTAGGCAAAATCGCCTTCGGTACTGGCCAGGCTCCACCCGCCACCACCAGCGCCAGCCCAGCGGTGGCCGCCGCTCCCGGCGGGCCGGGCGCGGACCTTGCCGCGTTGGATCACTTCACCATCAGCTCGACCGCCGGTGGCTATCTTCGGGCCGACGCTTTTCTCAAGTTCATCCACAACGCCGAGAGCGGGGTGATAGAAACCGGTATGTTCGATGGGCAGGGGCCGCTGGCCATCATCCTCATCGTTCTGCTCGGCGGGTTTGCACTCAATCTAACACCATGCGTGCTGCCCATGATCCCCATCAACCTCGCCATCATCGGTGCCGGCGCGCGCAGCGGCTCACGCCGCCGCGGACTTTTGTTGGGGGGAACCTACGGTCTGGCCATGGCACTGGTTTATGGCGTGTTAGGCTTGGTGGTAATCCTCACCGCAGGCAGTTTCGGGACTATCAACGCCTCGCCTTGGTTCAACCTCGGCATCGCCGTGTTGTTCGTGGTGCTGGGCCTCGCCATGTTCGACGTGGTCACTATCGACTTCTCGCGCTGGTCCGGCAGCTTCAACCCCGGCGCACGCCGCGGCAGCTTCCTGCTGGCCTTCTCAATGGGCGCGGTGGCCGCCTTGCTCGCTGGTGCCTGCGTGGCTCCGGTGGTCATCCAAGTGGTCCTTTTTTCTAGCAACCTCTACGCCAAGGGCACCCAGACCGCCCTCGCCCTGCCATTTTTCCTCGGCATCGGCATGGCCATTCCATGGCCATTCGCGGGCGCCGGCCTAGCCTCCTTGCCCAAGCCAGGTGCCTGGATGATCCGCGTCAAACAGGCGTTCGGCACCCTCATCATCGCCACCGCCATCTACTACGGCTACCTCTGCTACGAAATTTTCGCCAGCCGCCAACCGGTCACCCAACAAGCGACGGTTGTATCTAACGAAAAAACCCCGGCGGGCTGGTACGCATCACTTGCCGACGGGCTCGCCGTGGCCGAGCGCGAACACCACCCCGTGCTCATCGACGTCTGGGCCTCCTGGTGCAAAAACTGCCTGACCATGGACAAGACCACCCTGCAGGATGCCGGCGTAAAGGCCGCGCTCGACGGCTACGTGAAAATCAAGTTTCAAGCCGAGCAACCCGACGCCGAAGCTATCAAATCATTCATGCAGCGCTTTCACGCAGTGGGCCTGCCCGCCTACGTCATTCTCCAGCCCAAGGCCGCAGCGCCGCATTGAGGCGCCGCTATCCAGATGCGGTGTAGCGGCGCTCTGAGAGCGTCGCTGCGCATGGGATAACGCTTGCGGGAAACGCCGCTGCATTGGCGGTTTATGAGTTTCGGCGGGCATGGACGCGCCGCTACAATGCGATAGATTGGCTACCCCTGCGGCCTTCCAGGTTTTTTTGCGCTTGGCTGGGGCATGGCTATGTGGCAGCTTGGCAGCGTTATGATTCGTTTTCTTCACACCCGCATCCGCGTCCGCGATCTGGACCGCTCCATCGCCTTTTACACCACCCTGGGTTATCTGGAGGGCGAGCGCAAGGACTCGCCGCAAGGCAACCGTCTCGCATTCCTCCGCTTGCCGGAGCAGGATGTACTGCTAGAATTGTGTTATTCGCCGGATTACTCCGCCACTTGTCCCGACGACTTGATGCACACCTGCCTTGGCGTGCCGGACATCGTTGTCTATTGCGGCCAAGTGGAAGCGGCGGGCATCGAGATTTGGCCTGGCGGATGGCGCGAAAAATTTGCCGCGGGCGCCCGCAAAATGGCTTTTGTCACTGATCCGGACGGCTACGAAGTTGAGATTCTCGAATGTTAGCCGCCTCGGCCGCTGGGCAGGCGCGTCAAGCTAATGGGAATCGAGTCGGGCAAGCCCCGCATTGCGGTAAATCGTGGCAGAGAAACCACTGAAACACTGATTTTCACTGATCACACTGAGAAGAAATTGATGAGTATTTCAGTGGTATCAGTGGTCATCAGTATCTCAGTGGTAAAATTCGTCACGAACCATCTCAAAAAAACCTTAACTTTGACGCCCACGGCCTCTGGGGGCTTCAGTCAGGCTGGGCGGCGAGGGCGCGGAACTCGTTGAAATGTTGGGTCCAAGCCGCTTCGAGTTGGGTGACGCGGGCGGGTTGTTCGGCGGCGAGGTTGTGGGTTTCAGAGCGGTCGGCGTGGAGGTCGTAGAGTTCCCAGGGTTTGTCGTGATCGGCGACGAGTTTCCAATCGCCGAGGCGGATGGCGCGGTTGTCGTCGTGGTGCCACCAAAAATATTCATGGCTAAGCGTGCCGTCCTTGGCAAACACCGGCAGCAGGCTTTTGCCCGGCGGAGCGGGCACCGGACGGCCGCCGACGCTGGCCGGCCATTGGCCGCCGGCGAGTTGCAGGATAGTGGGGGCGAGGTCGATGAGGTGGCCAGGGTTGTGGCGCAGTTCGCCGCGGCCGGTGAATCCGTTAGGCCAGTGGACAATCAGCGGAGTGGCGATGCCGCCCTCGTGAACCCAGGATTTTTGCAGGCGCAGGGGCGTGTTGGAGGCAGTGGACCAAGCGGGGCCTAAGCCGAGGAAGGTTTTGGCGGAACCCGGCGCGGCGCTCGGGTCGTGGCCATCACCGCGGATGATTTGCTCGGCGCTGGCACCATTGTCCGAAACAAAAAAAATCAGAGTGTCGTCGAATTTTCCCGCCGCCTTGAGCTGGGTGATGACGCGGCCAATCTCGATATCCATGCGGTGAATCATCGCCGCATGAATCGCCATCTTGACGGGCTGAAAGGCGCGTTGTTCGTCGGTTAGACTATCCCAGGGCACGGCGCGGCCGACCTCGCCGGGGCCTATTTTGTCATGTTGTTCGGCGAGCGAGAGGTTGTAGATAGGCCAGACGGTGGGATCGAGTTTGGAGAGGGCGCCATCGACCAGTCCGAGTTGTTGCATGCGGGTGTAGCGTTCCTGGCGCAGCACATCCCAGCCTGCCAGATAGCGCTGGCGATAGACGGCGAGGTCTTCCGGTAGGGCGTGAAGAGGGAAATGCGGCGCGGTGAAGGCCAGATAGAGGAAGAATGGCTCGTCGCAGTGCTCGGCCTGGTGGCCGGCAAGCATGTCGATTGCATGCTGGGCAATGGCAGTGGTGGCATAATACCCGTCGTCGGGCTTGACCGGCGGCAGCGGCTTGTCATCAAACGCGTGGGCTCGCGGATAGAAATAGCGGTCGTGGTCGTTGAGTGAATACGCATGATCAAAGCCATTTTTGAGCGGTTGGCCGTCCAGGTGCCACTTGCCGGAGTGATACGACCGGTAGCCGAGCGGACGCAGCATTTCAGGTAGCAACCGGGCCCAAGCGGGACGGGCGCCGGTGTTGCCGCTCTTGATGCCGGGCACGGCGTCGCGGCGCACCTGCTGGGCGTAGTAACCGGTTAGAATGGCGGCGCGTGATGGCCAGCAGCGTCCGGTATTATAGAACTCGGTGAAGCGCAGGCCGTTGCTGGCGAGTCGGTCGAGGTTGGGCGTGTGGATTTCGCTGCCGTAACAACCAATGTCCGAAAAGCCCATGTCATCGGCGACGATGACCACCACGTTGGGCTTTTTCGGCGGGGATTGTTCGGCGGCGGCGATGCCGAAGAACGGCAGCATGGCTAACAATAAATGGAGAAGTTTAGGGAACATGAGCTGCACGAAAAGTGAGCGGTAACGGTGGACAATGCAAGCGTGGGCTGTGACTGCCGATGTGACTGAGATGCGTTGTAGCGGCAATCTGTGACCGTCGATGTGAATGAAATGGCGCTTGGAGTGCGGCAGCTTGCTGCCGCCAGGCCAAGCCAGCTTGCTGGCGAGTATCGGCGTGCGGCGGGGTCATTGGCGGTTCAAGGGCAGCGGCGGTCATAGACGCGCCGTTACAATGCAACAGATATTCTTGCGTGGCTCCTTAGTCGATGCCCGAGCCTCTCTTCAAACAACCCAAAGTGTTTAGTCAACAGTAGCGGGTGGCCCGCCCGTTAGCTAATGCGCGGCCAAGCCTAGCCGATCCTCCCCTACCACTCCCTCTGGACGAGCGCAGGTGCAGGCTCTGCGGATACCAGCCCGGCGAGGTGCGCGGCAATGGTTAGGCAATCGCCGGGCAGGATCAGCTCGGGCCGGATATCGGCCAAGGGCTGGAGGACGAAGCGGCGTTGGGTCAGGCGCGGATGGGGGATGACCAAGCCGACGCTGGCGTGGGTGGCGGCGCCAAAGTAGAGCAAGTCAATATCGATGGAGCGCGGGGCGTGGTGGGTGGTGCTGCGAGTGCGGCCGAGGGTCAGCTCGATGGCCTGGGTGTGTTGCAGCAATTCCGCGGGGCTGCCGTCGTAGCCGATTTCCACCACGGTGTTGAAAAAGTCCGGCGAGCCGTCCGGGCAGGCAAGCGGGGCAGTTTGATAGATCGGGGCCTGTAGCAACTCGTCGCCGGGGCGGGTGAGGCGGCGCAGCAGCTCGCGGGCAGCGCGCAGGTTGGCTAGGCGTGGCCCGAGGTTGGAGCCGAGGGCGATGCCGACGCGTGGCATGTTAGGAATGGAGGTTGAAGAGGTGGTTGATGCCGCTGGCCTTTTGGACGCGGGCGTTGGCGTCCTTGACCTTGGCTGAGGGGATGACCAGCGGCCGGCTGGAGCCGAAAAGCTGGATGACGCAGAACTCGGGCGGGTCTGGCGGATAGAGAAGTTCGTAGGCCTGGGCGAGGCCGCGCACGGTGATGCCGTTGATGGTGTCCACCGCGCAGCCGGCGAATCCATCGAGCTGGCTGGTGACCGGATCGCTTTCTATGCGGGTGAGCACCACGATGTCCTCGCGTTGTTGGAAAATGCCCTTGTGAACGTAGTCGGTGTAGAGGCGGCGCACGTTGATATCGTCGAATTTCTGGCTAGCGAACAGGTTGGTATCGAGGGGTTGGAAAACCAGGCCGGCAAAGACGACATAGCGGGGTTTGCTTTCATAATCGATGGCAAACATCCGCGACCACTTGAGGGGCTTAAGGTCGATTTGCACGTCCTGCCACTCGCCTTTGCGCAGCAGGCGCAGGCCAATTTTGTCACCAACGAATTTGCGTTCGATGATTTCGTGGAAATTGACGTTTTCGCCCGCGATGACGACCATGCCAGCGCTGTCGATGGGCAGGCCCTCGATGGACATGAGGATATCACCGGGTTCGAGGCGGCCATCGGCGGAGCTGGTGGCAATGACGTCGGTGACGAGCACGCCCTGGTCGTCATCGGGTCGGCCGAGGGCCTTGCGCATCGCGGGATTAAATAGAGGGAACTCGCTGCTGCCCAATTCAGCGTAGTGATCGTAGGTGCCGTCCTCAATATCCTTGAGAAAGCGCTTTATCACCGGCGTCGGGATGATGTAGCCGGTATTGTCAGCTTGGCGCAAGCCTTGAAAGGCAACCCCTACAACCTTGCCATTCTGGATGCACGGGCCGCCGGAATTGCCGGGATTGATCGCCGCGTCGATCTGCACGATGAGGTGCGAATCGGCCCGCGAGTGCGAGTACGGTTGGAAGTCAATGCGCGACACCACCCCGCGGGTGACCGACAGCCGCTCGCCACCAATCGGATAGCCGATGACGCGTACCTGGCTTTCAAGAGCGGGTACATCGTCGAGCTCAAACACCGGAAACGCTGCAAAGTCGGCAAAATTTTCCACTGAGAGCAGTGCCAGATCGCAGTCGTGGGCGATGAATTCGACCTTGGCCGGGTATTTTTTCGGGCTGCCGTAGATATTGAGGAGGATGCGGCTGGCATTGGAGACGACGTGAGCGTTTGTCAGAATGCGGTTGTTGCCAATGATGAAGCCGCTGCCGATGGCGCCGCTGAAGTGGCCGGCGTTCCACGGTGTGTGATAGTCGGGCGTTTGGGTGGCCACCTCGATGCGCAAGACGGACTTGTAAACATCGGACGCCAGCGGCGGTTTGTCTGCAGCGAGGGCAGCACCGGCGAGGGCTAGCGGCAACAGGAGGGCGCGGAAGCGAGGCATGGCTGGCCGAGCATAGGGCGGAATCCGTCGGCGACAAATGAAATCCGGAGGGGGCGTAAGCGCAGCGCATTGCGCCAAGTAGAATGACACCGGGAAGGGGATGAAAAATCGGCTTTAGTCGGTCGTTGCGCCAGAAAGAATGACACCCAGATGCAAACAATATCTGGAATTATGAGTCAAAAGAGCA
>Ga0114962_10002052_pt1 | contig 17117 bp, 25 predicted proteins | sample C_130820_MF_Meta_FD_87017 | JGI IMG/M metagenome (GOLD analysis project Ga0114962, IMG submission 87017) | Freshwater microbial communities from Lake Croche, Canada to study carbon cycling - C_130820_MF_MetaG | ecosystem: Environmental > Aquatic > Freshwater > Lake | place: Lake Croche, Canada...
GTAATCAAGGACGTTTAGGTGCGTTGGTGTGTGAAGGAATGGATGACGGAAAGCATATTACAGTAAATGTTGGATCTGGTTTCAGTGATGAAGACCGTGATGACTATTGGAATAATTCTAATGATGTAGTTGGTCGTACTGCCGAAATCATGTGTGATGTAATTACACAAAATCGTGATGGTACATATAGTTTACGTTTCCCTCGCTTTATCAGATTCAGGGACGATAAATAAATGAAGGAAAAAGTTAAAGAACTAGCATTACAATGTGGTGCTTGGCATCAGGTTTATGGTGACTGTTTATTATTGCACAACCATAATTTTGATATAGAGAAGTTCTTGGACATGATTGTAAAAGAATGTGCCAAAGTTGCAGGATGTAATGGTCATGTTTCTGGTTTCGCACTTGGTGATTTAATTAAAGAACATTTTGGAGTTGAATAATGATTGAAGGTTTTAATCACGTAGGCACTGACCACAAATGCAATGTATGTCAATGTAAGTTTACGGATGACGAAGGTGGTGTACAGGGGTATTTTGGTATATTGCCAGTAGCCTTTTGTCCTACTTGTTATACGAGTATTATTGATATGGTTCAACAGGATTTTGATTTTGGATGTAGCGATACATAAAGATTATAAATATGTTAAATTTGTTAAGTGATTGTGAATATAATAAAGATTTCTTTATTCCAAAAAGTTTTGAAGATGCTAAACGCATTGTAATAGGTTACGGGGGAATAGAAACCAAAGATAAATGGAATATTGAAACCAATTGGATAGAAAATTTATTACGTGAAAAAAACTTTCTTAATGAAGATAGCATTGTTCTAGATTGGGGAGTGGGTGTAGGTCGTCTATCAAAAATGTTAATAGATAAATTTGGTTGTGAGGTAATTGGAGTTGATATAAATAATGAAATGCTTAACTATGCTAAAGAGTACGTATCAAGTGATAAATTTACCGGGATATTAGTAGATGATTTATATAAATTAAATAAAAAATGTACTCATGTAATTGCTGTGTGGACATTACAACATAGTCCTCATGTAAATGATGATATAAAAAAAATCTACATGATGACAACATATAATGCAAAAATGTTTATTTTTGAAAATACACTTCCGGTTATACCAATTAAAAATGATATTCCCTGGTTTCATTTAAAAGCATTTATTGATATTAAAACTAAAGAAAATCAATCACCTTATATGTCTTTTTATGAAAAATGTTTTTTATTAACCGAAAAAGGAAAATTTCCTTCTGAATTTGAAATTCCAGAAAATACAAATTCTTACTATGCATTTCTTAAAAAGAAAACAAATAGTGTTTTTATAAAAGTTAAACCAGAAAAATCTTAACTAAGATGGAGAAAGAAAATGCCTAATTGGTGTATGAATAGTGTCAGTATAACTGGACCCGTTGAGAAAATAAAAGCATTAACAGATGCTATTGAAGTAAATAAATTATTAAATCATTTAGTTCCTATGGATCAAACTGATCCTGAATGGTATCATAAAAATATCAATGCTTGGGGAACTAAGTGGGAAGTAAGTGATGTGCAATTTGATGTCTCAAAAGATGGTACGGAAATCTCAATGTCATTTGATACTGCTTGGGGTCCGCCCATTACAGCATTTAGAACTTGGAGTGAAGAAAATACTGATTGTAAATTTACTTTAAAATATTTTGAACCGGGTATAGGATTCGCTGGCTCTATTGATTGGGATGGTCAATACTTTGAAGAAGATGAGTTGACACAAGAAAATGATCCAATTGAATATAAAGAGTTCCTTTTAGATGAATTTGGTTGGGAAGAAGATGAAGATGAAGATTAAAATGGATGGTGGATTATACCTGTTGATAGTTACAGTAATCTATGCTATAATAGGTTTAATTAATGTATTTGTATTTGAGTGGACAAGAATTGAGTATGTACAAATAATATGGATATTGGTATTATCTTTACCACTATGGATTAAGCCAATAGCACGATGGTGCAATATGCAAACAATATGGGAAATAATGAAATGAATAAATTTTTTGAGTATTTTGGTCGTTATCGCAAACCAATAGGTTATACGATTGGATCATTAAATCTATTAAGCGGTATAAGTTACATATCGGCTGGATACATTGCACAGGGAATTACTTGGGTAATTCTTGGACTAGCAATATTAATTGATGCTAAAATGTTTAAGTGATAAATCATAAATTACCTCCAGTAATTTCATATGTAGAATGGAAGGCTCTAGAATCGGCACGGGTAACACAAGAAAACGCCTATTACGATAGTTTAAATTCATTTGAGAGAATAATTGATAGCCATATTAGTTATATAACTATATTGAGTATTTCCTCTATTATATCATTTAATTTAGGATTTATGATAGGATTCTTAATGAAGGTATAATTCCTGGCATAAATAAATTTATACAGTGCTTTTAGTAGGCTGTACTAAGGGTTAGTAGCCCTAAAATAAAATCTTGCTTTTTAAAGGAGAAAAAAATGAGCAAAGTCATAGGTATCGATTTAGGTACAACAAATTCATGTGTAGCCGTTATTGAAAACGGAATCCCCAAAGTAATTGAAAATTCAGAAGGTGCTAGAACAACACCCTCAATTATTGCCTATACGGCTGATGAGGTATTAGTTGGTGCTAGTGCAAAACGTCAAGCAATTACAAATCCAAAAAATACAATATATGCAGCAAAAAGATTAATTGGACGTAAGTTCAAAGAAGAGGCAGTACAAAAAGATATTGACCTAATGCCCTACACTATCATTGAAACAGACAATGGTGATGCCTGGGTAGAGGCACAAGATAAGAAATTATCTCCTCCACAAATTAGTGCTGAAGTTTTACGTAAAATGAAAAAGACAGCAGAGGACTATTTAGGTCATGAAGTAACTCAAGCAGTTATTACTGTACCAGCATACTTTAACGATAGTCAACGTCAAGCAACTAAAGATGCAGGACGCATTGCTGGCTTAGAAGTATTGCGTATTATTAATGAACCAACTGCGGCAGCATTGGCATATGGTGTAGATAAACAAGATAAACGTGACCGCAAAGTTGCAGTATATGACTTAGGTGGTGGTACGTTTGACGTATCTATCATTGAGTTAGCAGATGTAGACGGGGACAAACAAATTGAAGTATTATCAACTAATGGTGATACATTTTTAGGTGGTGAAGATTTTGACCAACGTATTATGGATTTCTTAGTCACAGAATTTAAGAAAGATACAGGTGTTGATTTAACTAAAGATATATTAGCATTGCAACGCTTAAAAGAATCTGCTGAAAAAGCAAAGATTGAATTATCATCAAGCACACAAACAGATGTAAATTTACCATACATTACAGCAGACGCAAGCGGTCCTAAACATTTAAATGTAAAATTAACACGTGCTAAGTTAGAAAGTCTAGTAGACGAATTAATTACACGTAGTTTAGAACCATGTAAAATTGCATTAAAAGATGCAGGTGTGACTGCAAGTGACATTGATGAAGTTATCTTAGTAGGTGGTATGACACGCATGCCTAAAGTACAAGAAGTTGTTGAACAACTATTTGGAAAGGCTCCACGCAAAGATGTTAATCCAGATGAGGCAGTGGCTGCAGGTGCGGCAATTCAAGGTAGTGTATTAGCAGGTGATCGTACTGACGTATTGTTACTTGATGTTACTCCATTAAGTTTGGGTATTGAAACAATGGGCGGAGTATTTACTAAACTAATTCAAAAGAATACCACTATCCCAACTAAGGCTTCACAGACATTTAGTACAGCAGAAGATAATCAACCAGCAGTTGATATTAAAGTTGGACAAGGTGAACGTGAATTGTTTACATATAACAAACTTTTGGGCGAGTTTAAACTTGATGGAATTGCACCATCACGCCGAGGTCAACCTCAAATTGAAGTTACATTTGATATTGATGCAAATGGTATTATGAAAATCAATGCTAAAGATAAAGGTACTGGTAAACAAAATCATATCACTATTAAATCAAGTTCAGGCTTAAGTGAACAAGAAATTCAACAAATGATTAAAGATGCTGAGTTGAATGCAGAGGATGATAAGAAGAAACGTGAAATGATTGAATTGAAAAATTCAGCAGAAACACAATTACACACAATACGTAAAGAATTATCTGAATCTACTGTATCGCAAGACATTAAGGATAAGGTAGAAACTGCAATTAAAGAATTGGATGACGCATTAATGTCAGAAGATAAAGATGATATTACCCAAAAGTTAAGTGATCTACTAGCGGCCTCACAAACTTTAATGGAAGAAAAGAACAATTCGGAAACACAGACAGTTGACGCTGAAGTTGTTTAATGTTAAGATGCACGTATTGTTATTACGTGCATTTTTTTAAAAGGAAACTATTATGGTAACTATCGTTAAACATGAATGGCATAGCCATGATCGCCAGTATGCCTATGAACTTGATGAAGATATATTAAGTGAAATTTATCCTGATATGGATGAAGATGAGATTGCCAGTTTGATGAAACAACTTGAAAATGGTGAAGCCGATATTGATGATATACTTAATGAGGCTTCTAACAATGATGTTGATATTGAATGGGAATTTCAATATGATGATTGTTGGACTGACCGTAAAGGTGGATACGAAGTTACATATGAACTAGGTGATGAAGATAGTTACCATCACGAACCTCCTCCACCAGAACCAACACACAAGTGTACCAAGTGTAAATGGGTTGGTCAAAGTTATGATGCTGATTGGGTATGGCCGGAAGATGAGACTGGTACTAAAGAAGCCAAAAAGATTTGTCCAATGTGTGATAGTGATACAGAACTAACAGAAGTTGGTATCAAAGAAGAACAAGAACGTGCTGAACGTGCTGCAAAATGGGCACAAGAAGAAAAAGATTCAGAAGAAGAAGTTCCTTGTTTTAGTTGCGGTGCTATGCATAAAGAAAGTGAACTGCCTGAATTGAGTAGCCAATATCATTGCCCTGATTGCCATGAAGGTTGGGTTATGATGGATCAGCGTGAAGAAGAACTAGTTGATGTTACTGAACTAGAAGATGCACTAGAAGAATTAAAACGTGAGTTTGAAGAATTAGTGGCTACTGAAGAAACTGATGAAGAAGCAGACACTAGAATTAAAGCAGAATTAGAAGAAACATTAGAAGATTTAAAAAAATCCACACAATGGCCCACTCCAAATAGTAATTTCGTAGAAACAGCTAAGTGGCCCTTTGAACGAACAGAAGATACTGATGATACAGAAGAAACCGATGATGCGGAACCTGTAGCATGGCCCTTTGATAGACCAACTGAAGGTCCTAAGCAAACAATAACTGAAACAAAAGATGAAGAAGTATTACCTAACTATCCAGCAGGTGAATATACAATTCGCATTTGGGGTCGTACACGTGAGATTGGTGTAGGTGCAATCACTAAAGCACAATATGATTATTGGAGTGATGAAGACCATGAAGATGACTTGTCAGATGCAATGAATGAAAACTTTGACTATGATGAAGCTGAAACACCTGAAGAGGCACGATTTGATATGCCTTACTATGAGTACCAAGATGTAGAATCTATTTGGGGATTTGATAGTGATGATACAGTAATGACAATCACTAATCAAGATGGTGAAGAAATTTATAAAGGTGACTTAATGAGTTTTATTAGTGAGGCTCACGGAGATAATGATAGTCAATGGGATGCCAATGAAGAAATTGGTGAGTTATATCCTTCGTACTTTGATAAAGGTACTTATGTATTCTGGACACAAGGTGGTAAGGGTAGTTGTATTCAAACTACTATTATTGTTGAAGAAGGTGAAGAGTTTGATCCGAGAAAACTTAAAACAAAGTATTGGGATATTCAAGGCTATTCAGTTACAAGTCGTTTAGTATATGATGATGTCGAATTGGATGATGAAGGTATGGATAGTGAACATGATAACTGGCGTGGGCAATGGAGTGAATTCTCTGTACATGAGACTGAAGAATGATACCAGAAAAACTACAAGTATATGTTGGGCGTAGGTTTACATTTCCTGATGGTAATAATATTTTTATCAGGGAAATCAAACGCCGTGATGAGTATCAATACTGGATCACGTATGAAACAACAACAGGACCGGGTATACCTCAAAAATATATAATGGAATTCAACGAGTTTAAATCAACTTATGGGCATTTATTCCCATAATATGTAGAGATAACACGTTGAATTAAACTAAATATTCAATTATGCGTTTTAAATTTCTTTCTTTTTCCAATCTTACATTATTCGTTGCACTTGCATTGAGTTCAGTTGCGGCCTATTATAGTATTATTGGTTTAACTGCTATCTTTGCTGGTGCAGTTATTCCAGTTATCATTATGGGAGGTATCTTAGAAATTGCTAAGATTACTACCACTGTTTGGCTACGTAAATACTGGCATCATGCTGGTTGGTGGTTAAAAATATATCTTGTACCGGCAGTTATTGCCCTTGCATTATTAACAAGTATGGGTATTTTTGGTTTCTTATCAAAAGCACACATGGATCAGGGCGTAACTACAGGTGATAGTCAAGCCAAACTTTCATTGTATGATGAAAAAATTAAAACTCAACGAGATAATATTGAGTTGGCAAGAAAAGCATTAACACAAATGGATGCACAAGTTGATCAAATGTTAGGTCGTACTGATACTGACAAAGGTGCTGAACGTGCAGTTGCTATTCGTAGGCAACAGGCTAAAGAACGTTTATCATTACAAAATGATATTGCAGGCGCACAAAAAGAAATACAAAAGTTAAATGAAGAACGTGCTCCTATTGCGGCTGAAAATCGTAAAGTAGAAGCAGAAGTTGGACCTATCAAATATATTGCCGCATTAATATATGGTGATAATGCTGACCAAAATATGTTGGAAGCCGCAGTTCGTTGGGTTATTATTTTACTTGTTATTGTTTTTGATCCTCTTGCTATTGCATTAGTTCTTGCGGCTAATCAAAGTAAAGATTGGGACGATGAAAGAGAAATTAAAAATACTCCAAACTATGAACCTGATGATGGTCCATTAACTGATGATGATATTAGTAACTTAAAAGATTCAGTAGAAAATTCTCCTAAAGGTAATTTAACCACAACAAGTGCATTATTTGAAGAAGATGATCCTATACATTGTTATAAATGTGATGCTGAATTAGTTTATGCTCCTGGTATTGGATTATTCTGTCCAAATAAAGAATGTGATGTTATAGATAATGTATCAGGTGGAGAACCAGTTAAGTTCATAACAGATAGACCTAATCCTACACATACTGAGGATGATACATTAATGCTTGATAAGCATCCATACTTAAATGAACCTTTCAAACATTTTGAGAATTTAACTCCGATTGTTGCAAAAACAGAAACAGTTGAAGTACCAGAAGATGTTATACATGCGTATGATGATGAACGTTTAGTATCTAATATGGATAAACAAATTCTTGCAGGTGGTGTTGATGCTGATCGTCCTGGTGACTATTTATTAACTGCTGATAGTAACATGCCCGTTCCTCCTGATGTACCATTCAAAACAGATGGTACTGGATATGTAAATTTTGAAGGTAAACGAATGAGCATGGGTGCATTAAAAGGTATGCGTCCAGACTTATTTGGGTTAAATATTGATTATGGTAAATCAGTTAATAGTAGTTTTGGAACTAAGTTCCCTGATGTAGCAAATAAGGGTGATATATTTGTACGAGTAGATGTTCTTCCTAATTTGGTTTATAAATTTGATGGAAGAAATTGGATGCAGACAAATAAGGAAGCAAGTAATACTTACTTATACAACACCAAATATGTTGAATACTTAATTGATATGTTAGCAAAAGGGGAATATGATGCTGATTTATTATCTGAAAACGAACGTAGTCAAATTGAAGATTATCTAAAAATCCAAAAAAATAACGCACAAAACGGTTGACATTGATTGCCAAATCAACTATACTATCTTCATTGTTTAACTAATGGAGTTCTTTATGAAATCTAAATTTATTCTTGCTGTACTTGCCAGCGCATCATTGATTGGATGTAGTTCAGTCAAATTGGCTGAGAACGAAGGTCCTATTCGTTCACAAAAATTGGCTACAACATTTACTCAAGAGGGTGTCACTATTGAAACCGACTGTGCTTGGTACAAGTTTGGTAAAACTGATTGCGATATAATCGCTATTGAATCACGTGCAACTACTGATACAAATGGTAGTTCAACTGCTAACCGAAATACTGCACTAACACGTGCATCATTAAAGGCTAAGGCTAACGTGCGTCACTTCTTAGATGAAAAAGTTACAAGTAATAGAGTGAATACTACTATTGCTAAAAATATTGAAAAAGCCGCAGATAAAACTAAAACATCAGGCAATCAGTCTGATGTTGTTGGTATGACTGATAAAGAGGCTGATGCAGATAGTAATTCTAGTGTGCGTGATAATTCAAATGAAACTGCTCATCAGGTTACTGAAACAGTACGAGCAAATGCTGAGGGTATCTTGCGCGGTTTTCGTGTAGTGAAACAAGAAGTTACTGGTAGTCAGGAAGTCGCTGTTACTATTCGTTGGGATCTTAATAACGACCGAGCTGCCGCACAATTACGTAAACGTTTCGGTGGATAATGAAACAGTTATTAATTATGATACTGGTGCTCGGTATGAGCCCAGTATTTGCTGATGATCCAATTCGTACTCAAGGTAGAGGTCCTACATTTGAGGAAGCAAAAAATGAGGCATTTCGTAGTGCTATAGAAATTAAAGTAGGCTCGGCTATTGTCAGTGAACAGGAAACTTTCAATGACAAAGTTCGTGATGAAATTGTTAACTATAGTGCCGGTTATGTTGATAAGTTTGAAATCGTAAAACAATCACAAAGTGGCAATGGTTATTATGTGATTGTAGATGTTTGGGTTTCATCAAGTAGAATTCAAAATAGAATTTTAGGTATAAGTAAAAATCCAAAACAATTTGACGGTGAACGTATTGCAACACAATATCAAACTTACAAATACAATAAGGGCAATGGTGATAAATTACTAAACATGATTTTAAATGATTACCCAAAACGTGCATATAAAGTTGCACTAGGAAATCATCAATTAAAAGTGGATGTATACAGAAATGCAGTTATTGAGATTCCTATTGAAATAAGGTGGAATCCAAATTACATGATTTCATTAAATGAAACTTTAGCCTTGTTACAAGATGGAAGTAATGGATTTTTGACAAGATCACCTGGTAATGTTGTTACCATGTTTAAAGATCCAAAAGATTTAGTATTAGGTACAAAGTCTCATTTTAAGTTTAATGATGTTATATTAACTCAAAAAATTCGCAATACACTAGTTACACGAGAACCACGTATGTTGTTAGAGATTAAAAACTTTGACAATAAAACTATTTTTGCTGAGTGTTTTACACCCGATGCATTGACAGGGAAAATGGCTCCTTTCTATAATATCGGTTCAGATGACTTTTTATTATTCTATGGAAATAATGTAGAAAAGTCTAAGATACAATTAGTTTTTGATGAGCGGTCAAACAATGCATTACAACGAGGATTTACGCTGGATGCTAATATAGTTACAGACGAAAAATGTCAGATATAAGAACGGTGATAAGTATAGTATGACCGGAGAAACTAAACTTAATCACTGTTCTTTTTGTGGCAATCATAAAGATACTGTAAAAAAATTAATTGTCAGCGAGGAAGTTGCTATATGTAGTGACTGTATTGAATTATGTAATTCCTTGATGACCGAGGATACACCTGAAGTAGAATTTGACCATAATTCTTATGATCCAGCAAAAATCAAATCATTTTTAGATGAGCGGGTAATAGGGCAGAATTCCGCTAAAGAAGTATTAAGTGTTGCCATTGCAAACCATTATAAAAGAATTAATAAACCCCCTAAAGATTTAGATATACAAAAGGGTAATGTATTATTAGTTGGGCCTACCGGTTCAGGAAAAACATTACTTGCTAAAACAGTAGCAAGATATCTTCAAGTGCCCTTCATTGTATCAGATGCAACTAGTATAACGGAAGCAGGATATGTCGGTGATGATGTTGAATCCATGATTGTTATGTTACTCAATGCATCAGGAAATGATCCTAAATTAGCAGAACGAGGAATTGTGTTTATTGATGAAATTGATAAGATTGCACGAAAGGGTGAAAGTACTAGTGTTACCCGTGACGTGTCCGGTGAGGGTGTTCAACAAGCATTGTTAAAATTAGTTGAGGGAACTATTTGTAGAGTTCCAGCCGCGGGTGGAAGAAAACATCCAGGTGGTGAAATGATTGAAATTAATACCAAAGATATTCTATTCATCGCAGGTGGTGCATTTGTAGGTCTTAAAGAAATTATAAACAATAGAGAAAATGGCACTAGCATTGGCTTTAGTGCAGAAATTAAAGATTCTAGGAAAGAAGCCGAATTAGTAAATGTTTCTCCTGATGATTTAGTACAGTTTGGAATGATTCCAGAATTTATTGGAAGGTTTACAACAACAGTTAGTGTGGCCGATTTGTCCAAAGAGGATCTAATCAGAGTACTTACTGAAGTTAAAAACAATTATATTTCCCAATATCAATATTTGTTGGGTTTGGACAATATAGACCTAACTTTTACCGATGATGCATTAGAACAATTAGCAGAAAATACATTAAAATTAAAAACAGGGGCACGTGGATTACATACTGAAATTGAACGTGTTTTAATGCCACACATGTTTAATACCGGCTATTATAGGCTTAATAACATAACTGAGATAAATATAAATAGAGATTTAATTTTGGAGCCAAAATCACTATTATGATGGGAAAGAAAGTTATCGTTAATGATGGTAACGCAGAAAAAGCATTACGTAAATTCAAAAAAATGATTGCTGAATCTGGGATACTACAAGAGGTTAGGGATAGACAACATTATGTCAAACCCACCACTGAGCGCAAAGTAAAAAAAAGCCAGGCTAAACGTAGATGGGACAAATACTTGCGTGAACAGACTTTGCCTAAGAAGTTATATTGATCCAAAACAGTAGATTTTTTTGCGTGTTTTTTGTAAAATAAATACGTATATCAGATGCCGATGGTCGGGTCTGATAAAGTCATATTTGCTTATAGGAGAAATAAAATGACAAGAGAGTTAACAATCCGTTCCTTGGATATTCCAAGCATTCATAAAATCGCAGTAGGTTTTGATAATCTATTTGATGAATTGAATAGACTAAGTTCAGTACAAACACAGAACTATCCCCCACATAACGTTATCAAACACACTGATGACCGTTTCACTATTGAGGTCGCTGTCGCAGGCTTCAAAGAAGGGGAGGTAGCAATTACATTGGAAAAGAATACATTGACTATTACCGGAGAAAAGGTAATTTCTTTAGATGCTGAACCAATTGAATATGTACATCGTGGAATCAGTTCACGTAGTTTTGTACGTCAATGGCCACTTGCTGAATATGTTGAAGTTATTTCAGCAGAAATAGAAGATGGTATTTTATCAATTGAATTGGAACGTAAAGTTCCTGATGAACAAAAGCCAAAGAGTATTGCAATCAAATATAATAAATAATATAATACACATATACATTAATAATGATGTATATATTTTATAGGTAATTATAATGTCAAAAACAGAAACCATAGTTAAAATCAAACCTAATCTCAGTCTTGCTGAACCACCATTATATAAAATAATTTATATAAATGATGAAGTTACAACAATGGAATTTGTGGTTAGTAGTTTGGTTGATTACTTTAACTACACGGATGATACTGCTGTTAATATAACACATGATATTCATCAAGCAGGTAGTGCGGTTGTTGCTGTATTGCCATACGAGATTGCAGAACAAAAGGGCGTTGAGGTAACACTTGATGCCCGTAGTCATGGCTTTCCGCTTCAAATAAAAATAGAAGCAGAGGCTTAGACCTCTATTCTTTTGGCCCAATAAGGGCTAGTTTTATTTGAACTATTATTAACATAGTGGATACTATCAATATTAGTATCCACTATTTTATTGTAACTTCCATAAATCCAATGTGTTATTTTATGTTCTGAATCAGGATCTAAACATTCTTGTAATTGGAATTCTTCACCTATGTTAGTTGGTAATTCTCCAAAGAACAAATCAAGTCCTGGAACACTATGTGTTACTAATACAATATTTTTTATGTCTAAGTGTAGTTGTAGTTTTTCAACACTAGACCTTAGATATTCAACATCCTCAATGTTTTGAGCATGTTTATATAACTTTTCAATTTCGTCTCCGCTATCAGTACGATTACCAAACCATCCAGTAGCGCCTAATATCGCAACATTATTAATTACAACAACATGTCTTTCTAATAATGCTACTTTCTTTAATGATTTGCATATTTTCCTAATCTCATCATTACGATGTTTATAGAAATGCATTGATTCATATTCCAAAGAACCGGGGATATAAAATACCCCCTGATAGAATTTAGTTAAGTGTAATAAGGTTTGATGAATTACACGAATATCACTACTAATATTTCCTGCAATTATTAAGTAAAGACTAGTGGCTTTATCTTCCCACTCAAATTCATCATCAGGATCTAAATTTAAATCGCTGATTATATCAAACCCTATTTTCATTAAACTGTTTTTTTAGTTGTTTTACGTGGTCTTGCCGGAGCCTTTACTGCTGTTTTGGCTGCAGGTTGTTTTTTAGCAGTTGGGGTTTTTCTGGCTGTAGTTTTCTTTTTCACTGGAGGTACAGCCTTGTTAGGGTTGCGTGTATCAGTAGCCCATTCTGCCTCAGATAATGCATGTAGTCCTACGCAAGAACCACTTTCACTACGTCCGCAACCACACTTTTTTGATTGGGTGGCCTCTACTCTATTCTGAGATCCTTCAACTTTTGGGGTTGTTGAAAAACTGAATAAACGCTTTAAATAATCTAACATTTTAATCTCCTAAAAGTATATTTATGTCTATAAATACATTCCTTAATTTATAATTCCAGAAAGCATAAATAATAGATTATGCGTGAATTCATTAACATTATTAACAACCTATTTGAAGCCAAAGACGAATCCAACGTCTTGAAGAAAACAATCATTGATATGATAAAGGGAACCCAAGAGGGAACTGTACTAAACCAAGTTTTAAAAGTATTACAATCTAGTGGATTGGATTCACGAATTGTGAATGTTGTAGGTACTGACGAGGACGCAACGGGTTTTTTAAAACAAATCACAGATGCTATTATTCAAAGTGATGCCAGCATTGAACAGAAAGATGAATTCTTAAAAAGATTCCCAACAGGAATATTAGATGTGGGTAAATTACTTGGTGGTAAAGCCCAATCATTCTCTGAGTTAGTGGGTCCTGGATTTCCAGCAGAACTTCTTAAAGATTTATCAGTACGATTAACAAGTCATGGTGTAGGACCTGGTGAGGTTGCTTTAGCAATAATGAGTCCGAAAATTAAATGGAGCGGTCGTGTTGAAGGTGGCGGAGATATCATCGTTGATGGAAAACCAATTGAAGTAAAAACTAGTGTTTCATCCGGTGGACGATGGATTAATGCACGTAAAGCAAAAATGAATCTTCCTAAGATTAAAGAAAAATTAGAAGAATACACAGGGGTAGAGGTACCGGATAGATTAAATGTCAATGCCTGGGTTGATGCATATAGACCAATGTTGGATAAGGCTCAGTTAGATGATGTGGTTAATGCTATGGCTGACGGCACATTTAATGCAGTAGATAATTCAGCATACAAACAAGCATTAAAGACAGGTGATGCTAGAGCCATTATTGATGAACATATGCGTACTGGATATGAAAATTATAAAGCATATTCAAAATTTAAAGGCATATTGTTAATGGATGTTCCTACAGAAACAGCACAATACTTTACTAATTATGATAAGATGAAGGACTTAATTAAAGTTGATTCAGTTTATCTATATGCACCGCAAGATGAAATGATGCCTAAAGTTAAATTAGTTGCCGGACAAGTACCAAAAGAAAAAGCCGGATCTAAGAAAGCAGGCGCAGAAACTCCTGCTACTAAAAAAGGTAAAGCATCTGATTTTGCACAACAAGCCGCATCTATCGCAGGTGGCAGGGCAAAAACAAAAGTAGAACCAAAATCTACAACTGGTGTTGGGCGCACCAAAAGAAAATAAATCTTACCCAAAGTAATTTACAGTAACTAGCATTTTTGATAAAATGATTCTTTGAATAAAGGAATTTCATGCTAGTACCAATCGTCATTGAACAAACAAGTAAGGGTGAACGTAGTTATGATATCTACAGCCGTCTATTACGTGACCGTGTAATTTTACTTGAGGGTGAAGTTAATGACCAAATGGCAAATCTCATAGTTGCCCAATTACTATTTTTAGAATCTGAAGGTGAAAAAGACATTTCAATGTATATCAACTCACCGGGCGGTAGTGTAACTGCTGGTATGGCCATCTATGATTGTATGCAATTCATTGGCCCTGATGTTCATACTATCGTAATGGGTCAGGCATGTAGCATGGGTAGTTTACTTGCACAATCAGGAAGTCCTGGTAAACGTTTCATTCTGCCAAATGCACGACATATGATTCATCAACCATCAGGTGGCGCACGTGGTCAAGCAACAGATATGCTAATTCAGGTTAATGAGATTATGGAAATGAAACGTAATCTTACAAATATCTATGTCCATCATAATTCAAAGGGCAAAACTTTTGAACAACTTATGACTGATATGGAACGTGATAATTATATGAGTGCCCAACAAGCACTTGACTATGGTCTTGTAGACGAAATTATAGCAAAAAGACCATAAAGTACGCATATATTCGTTTCTCTTAGTACAATATAAATACATAGTCTAGGAGAGCGAAATGAGTAAGCGGATACCATTCAATTGGAGCCTACTAACACAAGATATGCTATATAGTATGCTTAACCGTATACAGGGAAAAGTTGTTGGGAAAAAATTACCCGTAGATAAGCTAACTAGTATATTAAGTAAGCATATTAAACAGCACTTACCAGTTAAAGTAATCTCTGAAAGAAATCCAAAAACATTAAAGGATTACGTGTATGTAGGAGGAGCCTATCATAGCACCAGCGATAAAAAGGGTTTTACACGATATATTGAGATATTGTTTAGTTACAATAGTGAACAACAATATGTAAAACTTAGCCGTTATAAATGGTTAAGAATTTGCGAATTATTTGCTGATACAGTATTACACGAAATCATACATACACGACAATATAGAGCTAGAAATTTTAAGAATATTCCAGGTTACGAGAGTACTGCTTATTATGCCAAAGATCGGAAAGAACAAGAATATTATGGTGATACTGACGAAATGGGAGCCCACTCATTTAATATAGCCTGTGAACTTTACAAAAGATTTGGTGATAATTTCGGAGATGCTAAACGGTATTTAGATTCTAATAATTATAGAAGGCACAAACGAAGTGGTTGGCATCGGTATATGAAAACATTTGACTACGACCATGACCACAAAATCATAAAAATAATGAAAAGAAAAATCCTTAATCAATTACCATATGCTCAATATGGTAAACCATTTAAAACATCAAATTATTTGACTTATTAATAAGGTTATAATTTGATAAATAGAAGTATATAGGAGAATATATGCCGTGGATTCAAAATATATCATTAGGTAATATTAAGCGAGGATTTCATATTGCACCAGGTGAAAATGCAATGCTTATTCAAATAGTTGATTGTGGGGAAGAATTCCCTACACCTAAGTATACATTCAAAGAAGTTCATCAATTTCAATTTTTAGACGTAGAAGAAAACGATGTTGTTGCTGATGAGGCTATGAAATGTAGCCAAGAACAAGCAAATGAATTAGTTGAACTATTACAATCTGCCAAAGACAATAAAATGAATGTTATTGTTCACTGCCATGCAGGTGTATGTCGTAGTGGTGCAGTAGCAGAAGTTGGTATAATAATGGGCTTTGATGATTCCGAAGTATTCCGTAGCCCTAACTTATTAGTCAAGAATCGCATGATGAAGGCATTGAATTTAACTTATGATAATGCGTCCTCTACTACAAATGAAATAACATTAGATTCCGAAACAGTTGTTCCAAAAACTGACGAGAGTGAAGTTTAATATTTGACAGCAAATCGTTTTGGGTTTACAATATAATCTTATTCACATGAGAATTGGAAACTCAAAATGTATAAAAAATTAGCATTAGTCTGTATTCTATTTACAGGTTGTGCTCAATTAGGTAATCGTCAGGCTGTCGCCGATTGCCAATCATTTGGATTTACTACTGGTACGCCAGACTATAAAACCTGCGTACAACGATTGAGTAATAGTAAAGAGCAATTTCCATCTACTATTATATCCTCAGATACATCCTTATTGTACTACAAAAGAACTACAACATGTAATAAAAAAGACGGATTCATGGTCTGTGACATATCATACCACGAATGACCAAAATTTGACAATAAATTATTTCGGGTATATAATATAGTCTTATTCAGTTGATTAAAGGAGTTCACAATGAGTGCAGTTCAATTCAAAGTCTTTGCTGATATGTCCGAGCAAGAAAAACGTCAGGTACGTATGTATGGATGTACCGAAGAACAAATGCGTGAGGCTATAGAACAAAGTATTACTTTTCGTCATTCAGGTCCTGCTATGATGGCGGCTAGCATTATGTCTGATGCACAGGAAATGATTGCGTATGACAACAATGGTTCTTATGATTTTATGGTCATTGAGGATGTACGTCAAGCCCTGAATCGTGCTAAGTGGATCTTGTTTGAGTACTGTGATAAAAGGTAATACTTTTGTTTCATATCCCGAAATTTGACAACAAATAGTTTCGGGTATATAATATAGTCTTATTCAGTTGATTAAAGGAGTTTTTATGTCAGCACTTCAAAAATATATTGACCAAGAAAATAAATGGAATGCTATTTTCTGTTCACAAAGTCCTTTTGAGATTAAAACGGCTCAGGGTCGTAAACGTGTTGCTGAACATATTGACTCCGCATTGAGTCCTGAGAATCTTTCATGTGATGGTGAACTA
>Ga0114962_10002054_pt1 | contig 17105 bp, 11 predicted proteins | sample C_130820_MF_Meta_FD_87017 | JGI IMG/M metagenome (GOLD analysis project Ga0114962, IMG submission 87017) | Freshwater microbial communities from Lake Croche, Canada to study carbon cycling - C_130820_MF_MetaG | ecosystem: Environmental > Aquatic > Freshwater > Lake | place: Lake Croche, Canada...
AAAGTATTCTTACCGCATGTTTACGCACCAACTACTGACCTGCATCGACTGATACTTGCACCACAAATGTGCAACTTTTAAGATTCGCACTTTTTGTGTGCACGCTTTTCCATGCGTCTTCCTGCGATGTATCCTTTATTTGGCAAAAAGGATTTAACATGTAGCCTATGGTTGGCATATATGTTGCGCGAACTTATTTCAAATTGATGCAAAGTGGATTATTCCAATGGAACTCACCCCAAGAGAAAAAGACAAGTTATTGATTTTTACCGCTGCACTGCTTGCCGAGAGGCGCAAGGCCCGAGGTCTGAAGCTCAACTACCCAGAAGCGATTGCGCTCATCAGTGCTTTTGTCATGGAAGGCGCGAGAGACGGTAAAACTGTTGCCGAACTCATGAGCTTGGCCAGAGGAGTTCTCAATCGTGAGGAGGTCATGGATGGCATTGCAGAAATGATTCCAGACATCCAAGTCGAAGCGACGTTTCCAGATGGCACCAAACTTGTCACAGTTCACCAACCCATCGTTTAGCCGTACTTTATTTCGCATTCAATCGAGGTCTTTATGATTCCTGGAGAACTTCTCATCGATGCTGGCAAGCATCCCATCAATCCCAATCGCAAGTGCATCTCTCTCGTTGTACAAAACGAGTCTGATCGCCCCATCCAAGTAGGCTCACACTACCATTTTGCCGAGACCAATTCAGCGTTGGGTTTTGATCGGGAAGTAGCCAAGGGAATGCGTCTGAACATCGCCTCTGGAACCGCAGTTCGGTTTGAACCTGGTCAACAGCGGACTGTTGAGCTGGTTGATTTCAGTGGTGCACGTGAAATCTATGGTTTTCGCGGCCTTGTTCAAGGAGCACTGTGATGGCGAGCATTGAAAAAAGAGCCTATGCTGAAATGTATGGACCCACTGTTGGGGACCGTGTCCGTTTGGCCGATACCGATCTCATCATTGAAGTGGAGAAGGATTACACCTTATTGGCGGGAGGCTATGGCGAAGAGGTGAAATTTGGCGGAGGTAAAACCATCCGCGATGGCATGGCGCAGTCCCAAAGGACACGAGACGCCGCTTTGAATACAGGTCCTCAATCGGGAGGGGCAGTCGATACCGTCATGACCAACGCATTGATTGTTGACCATTGGGGTATTGTGAAAGCGGACATTGGCTTAAAAAATGGACGCATTGCCGCCATTGGCAAAGCAGGCAACCCAGACACTCAACCGGGTGTTGACATCATCATTGGACCCGGCACCGAGATCATCAGTTGCGAAGGCATGATTGTCACTGCAGGCGCCATTGACACCCACATTCACTTCATCTCCCCTCAACAAATTGAAGAGGCCTTGGCCAGTGGTGTCACCACCATGATTGGCGGTGGAACGGGGCCGGCCACTGGCACCTTTGCCACAACTTGCACGCCAGGTGCCTGGCATCTAGAGAGGATGCTGCAAGCGGCTGAAGCGTTTCCCATGAATCTGGGCTTTCTTGGCAAAGGCAATGCATCACTTCCAGATGCCTTGCATGAACAAATCAATGCTGGCGCCATAGGACTCAAACTTCACGAAGATTGGGGTACGACGCCAGCAGCCATCGACAACTGCCTGAGTGTTGCAGAACTCACCGACACCCAAGTGGCCATCCACACGGACACACTCAATGAGTCTGGCTTTGTGGAAGACTCCATTGCTGCCTTCAAGGGTCGCACCATCCACTCCTTTCACACCGAAGGCGCTGGTGGTGGACACGCACCCGACATCATGAAAGTTGTTGGAGAGAACAATGTTTTGCCTTCCTCGACCAATCCCACCAGACCTTACACCATCAACACCCTGGATGAACATGTGGATATGTTAATGGTCTGCCATCATCTGGACCCCTCCATTGCCGAGGACTTGGCGTTTGCCGAGAGTCGCATAAGAAAAGAAACCATTGCCGCTGAAGACATTTTGCACGACTTGGGCGCCATCAGCATGTTCAGTTCGGACAGCCAAGCCATGGGACGCGTGGGTGAGGTGATTTTGCGTTGCTGGCAGACCGCCCACAAGATGAAAGTGCAGCGTGGCCCCCTGCCTGACGATAGCAGCAGACATGACAACGCACGTGTGAAGCGCTATATGGCCAAGTTGGCCATCAATCCAGCCATTACCCATGGCATTAGCCATGAGGTGGGCAGCATTGAAGTTGGGAAATGGGCTGATTTGGTCATTTGGAGACCTGCCTTTTTCGGTGTCAAACCCTCGACCATCATCAAAGGTGGCACGATCGCCATGGCCGCAATGGGAGACCCCAATGCATCAATTCCGACCCCTCAACCGGTGCACTACCGTCCCATGTTTGGTTCTTTTGGTCGCTCGCTGTCAAAGAGTTCATTGACCTTTGTATCCCAAGCAGCAATGGGACTTGGCATCGACTCTAAATTTGGCTTACAAAAGAACTTGGCTGTGGTCAAAAATATCAGGCATGTAGGTAAACGCGACATGATTCACAACCATTACTTGCCAAAAATGGAAATCAATCCTCAATCCTACGAAGTCAGAGCTGACGGTATTTTACTGACTTGTGAACCCGCCGTTTCTTTGCCGCTCACACAACGTTACTTTTTGTTTTGAGCGACTCATCAAACAACACACCTAGCAAGCGATCCATTTTGACAACCAAAGTATTTCATAAACACCTCCCAGGCGGACTAGGTCTTGCCAAAGTTTTGATCAAAAGGGCTCCATTCGTAAGCCTAGAGTGGGAGCAACGACAAAAAAGTCGCCTTCATGCCACTGACTCCTCGGGCAACGAAGTCGCGATTTTCATTGAGCGGGGCAAAGTGCTTCGAGCTCAGGACATTTTGGTGAGTGAGGACGGTACATTTCTTCGCATTGAATCTGCACCACAACCCCTCTTGAAAATTTCGGCCTGTCCACTTCACTCCGCCCCCAACGACCTCATGCGTGCGGCCTATCACTTGGGCAATCGGCATATTCCCATCGAAGTTCAAGCACAGCATTTGCAAATTGAACCTGACCATGTCATTGAGCAAATGATACTGAACATGGGACTCATTGTGGAACATGTGGTGTGTGCATTCGAACCGGAAAGTGGCGCGTATGGTGAGGGCAACCAAGCGCATTCAAGTGGGCACAAACACGAAGCTCATCATGCACATGGCTCACATGATCATCACGATCATCATCACGATGAATCGCACCCTCACGGTTGACCGACAGCTGTCCCTTATCAATTGAGCTTTCGATGAAAACCCATCACCTGAGTGCCACAGCATTGATGAAACTCATGTGGTTGGGTTCGCCCGCTCTCCCAGTTGGTGGATTTTCATATTCGGAGGGCTTGGAAATTGCGGTAGAAAATGGCTTGGTCTATGATGAAGCTTCAGCGCTATCTTGGCTACGCGACCAGATGCATCTCAATCAAGCACGAGGGGATTGGTCTCTTGTTGCGCAAACCATTGGTCTTTGGCAAATCTTTGATGACAATCAGGACGCACGGCGCAAAAAGATCATTGAACTCAATACTTGGGTGATCATGACCAGAGAGAGCTCCGAGTTCAGACTCCAATCGATTCAAATGGGTCGATCCTTGCTCAATTGGCTCAATGCCAACGAAGAAGTCAAAGATTCTCGAGTCATTTTTTGCGATGAGCTTTCTCAACCCACATGGCCCGTCGTCTACGCATTGGCACTGGCATTGAGCAAAACCGATTTGACCTTGGGACTGACATCACACGCATTTGGCTGGGCGGAGAACATGACTCAAACGGCCATGAAAACGATACCCCTTGGCCAACTATCGGGCCAACGTTTACTCAATGCCCTCATGCTAGAAATTCCCGAGGCGGTTGATTTTGCAATTGAGCAAACAGAAAAAAATCGCCAAGTCTTCACGCCTCGCTTGGCCATTTTGAGCGCCCAACATGAAGAGCAATATTCCAGACTTTTTAGATCATGAACAAACTCCATCACATCAAAAATAGAACCAAACCATTGCCACCACTCAGGGTGGGTATTGGCGGACCGGTTGGATCCGGAAAAACGACACTGCTTGAGATGCTTTGTAAAAACATGCGTGAGCGCTTCGATCTGGTGGCCATCACCAATGATATATACACCAAAGAAGACCAACGCTTGCTCACGATCAGCGGCGCCTTGGACGCGCAAAGAATTTTAGGCGTGGAAACGGGGGGGTGTCCGCACACGGCCATTCGCGAAGATGCCTCCATCAATTTAGAGGCCATTGATCGCATGCTCGCAACATTCCCCGACGCAGACATTGTTTTTATCGAAAGTGGTGGCGATAATTTGGCCGCCACTTTCAGCCCTGAACTCAGCGATCTGACTATCTATGTCATTGATGTGGCTGCTGGTGAAAAGATACCCAGAAAAGGTGGGCCAGGTATCACAAAAAGTGATTTATTGGTGATCAATAAAACTGACTTGGCTCCACACGTTGGCGCCAACTTGGAGATCATGCGAGAAGATGCACACCGCATGCGAAATCATGCAAAGGGACTAAAACCCTTTGTATTCACCAACTTGAAAACACTTGATGGCCTGCAAGAAGTGATCACTTTCATCGAAACAGAAGGGCTTTTGAACATAACACAGAATGGCTCTGTCACCTAATTGGATGAAGTTTTCAATCTTGCGAGTGCACTGATTCTTGAAACAAGTGCATTGTCGCGTTCAGTTTTTTTGCCGATCGCCTTCTCAATCAAACCCTGCTGAGCTTGAACAATACTGAGATAATTTTTCGTTCTGGTGATGCCGGTGTAGAGCAACTCGCGACTGAGGGATTGGTCCATGTTTTTGGGCAGCACAAGCAAAGCGTGATCAAACTCCGAACCCTGTGATTTATGTATACTCATTGCGTATGCGGTTTGAATGCCATCGAGTCTATTGAGAGCAATGCTTTGGACGCCATCCCCTGCCAAAAAGTAAGCCTTCAATCGTTGGCCTGCCGTATCATGATCGAGGGAGGGTAAGACCAAGCCAACATCGCCGTTGGAGAGTTCCAACTCAGGTTGATTGCGAGTCAGCATGATGGCTTTGCCGGGATACCAAGGACTTGTTTCTTGAATGTAGCCATTGGACTTGAGTCCCAACTCTATTGCCCCATTGATTGCTTCAACACCAAAGGGGCCTTCGTTGACGGCACACAACACCCTAAAACTGTCAAAGGTTTTTAATATTTTTTTAATGCAGTCAATTTGCGCCTCAAAATATGCCTGTGATTTTTGCTTCACCATGAAATCACTGCCTTCAATTCTGTTGGGAAGGGACCTCTTCGGATCCATCGAGAGCAAACCATCTCTCAAGGCCTGATCAATCAAGTCCCAATAGCTCTGGTAATGTGGAGTTAATATGGATGGAGTTGAGGATGACTGGCCAGGATTGAGGATTCTCCCTTTCAAAGCGATCGACAAAATGACTTGCACATCTTCTGTGGTTTTTACAAAGATCTCCCCAGTCAATTCTGTATTGATTACATTCCAAGCAGCCTCGACTGCACCCTCATTGATACAAGATGCCAATTGTCCAATGGGGCCAGAGAAACGATGACTTCTTTGCAACTTGACGATGTGATCTCGAATCAAATCTGCACCTGAAGTTTCGCTATTGTCACTTAGCGCAAGTGATTGCGCCGATGCAACTGAAAAGGACGTCACCCGCTGAATATAGTCTTTGACAGCTTGTCCATAAACAGGAGTTTCATCTAGATGCGTGGCACTTGGCAAAAGCTCCAATGATTGCGCCTCACACAAGGCACCAAACACCGAGCCCGCTTCCACTGAAGACAATTGATTTTTATCCCCCAAAAGAATCAGCTGAGTCCTAGGATTGAGTGCACGCAACAAAGCAGACATCAATTCAATGCTGATCATGGATGACTCATCAATCACCAAGACATCCAAATCAAGTGTGTTGCCAGAATGAAATCGATAGGATCGAGATCCTTTTCTAGCACCTAGCAAGGAATGCAATGTTTTGGCAACACCAATAGTTTCGAACTGCTGTAAAAAATCAAAATGTACTTTTAACTTGTCTCCCAACTCCAACAAAGAATTTTGGATAGAGCGGTATAAACGAGAAGCTGCTTTGCCAGTTGGTGCGACCAAAGCGATTTTTTTCTTCTCCACACCATCACTCAACGCCAAAGTCAAAGCAATCAATCTGGAAACCGTGTACGTTTTACCCGTTCCAGGTCCTCCAGTAATCAATGTAAACGCGGATCGTGCAGCCAAAGCACACGATATTTTTTGCCAATCCAAGTCGTCTTTACTTGGACCTACCTGATCCCTTGGGAACAATAACGCCAAAAGCTCAGAAGTCTTTACTTCATCGACTGCGAGTAAATGTTTGCATTTATTAACCACAGTTGAAGCAATGAAAGATTCACTTTGACAGTGTCTTCTCAAGTACAAAATCAATTCATTTTGGCGCTGACATAGCACCAATGGTTGACCTTGATCGAGTTGAATGGGTGGATATGTTTCACTCCCACCCAAATCCAAAGACTCAAATCGAACCAAAGGGCTCCTCAAGAGCTCGGTTTTGTAAATGTCTTTATTTTTGGGCAATAAAAATCTGATGTCTTCAGCCAGTTTTATCGTTGAGCTTATCCCCAAAAAACCCAAGCTTTGCTTGAGCAGTTGATCAATTGATAGGCATGTGTGGCCCAAGGATTCAGCATAGGATAAAAAAGCTACCGTCAAGATCAAGCACGGCGATGAAGTTGTCGGGTTCAAGTCTTGAAGAAAAAATGCAAGCGAATAGTCAACCTGTCTTACCCATCCCAACTGAACAGCCTGCTTGAGTAAGCGCAGCGCATTTACCTGATCATCCGTATGAACCGATGAGCTCTGTTGAGTAAAGTCAAATGACTCCTGGCCAATCATTGACTTAATCATGGGTGGAGTCCGATCTTGAGCTTGAAAAGTTCAATGTTCGCGGTTGCGGGTCCAAAACACCGGAGATAATGCCATCAAGAGACTCAATCATTTCAACTCGACAAGGAATAAAACAGATCCCTTGGCTTGGGGAGTTGACACCTCTGAGATACCATAGCATCGCACCACCAAGATACCGGTTCACGGTGTAATGTGCACCCAACCTTGATTTGAGGATTCGATGAAGCGCAACCAGATAAATGGCCATTTGCAAATCATATCGATGCTTGAGCACATCGCGTTCAATATTTTCCCTTGAATACGAGTCTTCTTCTAAACCCAAAAAATTTGACTTGTAATCCATGAGCCAAAAACGCCCCTCATGCTCAAAAATAAGATCAGCAAATCCCATCATCAATCCATGCCAACTCTCAGGCGTGAGCACTGGACGCTCTAGACTTGGAAATATGAATTGTCTGCAAATTTGATCGACACGGTGAGCATGGAAATACTCAATCGATAACCAAAATTCCATTTCACACAGGTGTGTCGAAATCTTTTTCAAGCTGATACCCAAAGGTTCAATGCTTGTGTTAGCGATGGCCTTAAACCAAGCAGCAAAAGTTTCACAAAGAATCTTCTTGGATTCATTGTGCACAACTTGTGCGGGCACAGCGGCGGCACCAATTCCCTCCGTGGTGAGACCCGCAGGCAGTGTCAGTTCGATTTTCTGCAGCAAACTTATTGCACCAGGATCATTGTCTAGTGACTCCAAGCCCTCTTGAATCATCCATTGCAAAGTATCATGAATGAAAGTGCCGACTTTCATTCCACCAGGCAAGTCTCGCCATGCCGGCATCGAGTTGTTGGAAGAACTCAGCGCATCAGACGCCTGGGGCCTGATCGTTGTGTTCGCTGTCCAGTCGAGCCCGCCTATCGGTTTATTGTCATCTGCCTCCCATGCCTGGAACTCGTCATCGTTGGCGATCTCCCCACCCATGATGCCAACTGCGATCGATGGGATGGTTGTATTTCTCAACAAAGAGGAGAAACTTTGTATTTTAAAATCTCGCTCAAAATTTGCAGCATACGTCTCGGGCAGCCGCAAAGTCGTTAAGTTCGCATTGACATTCAAGCTATTCATTCCAAGTCTCTGCGCTGGCCGATCACTGCCAGGATTCAATTCATCACCAGTGTCTTTACCCACGTACAAATTGTCGGATTTTTCATTCAAGAAAGTACACTCTTCATTGCGAGTTTCGATCACATCCTTGAAAAATACATTGACTTTATTTTCCCACTCTACGGGATTCAAACCAACCCGCGTCGAACCCAATAAATAACCCAAGGCGCTTCGATACGTGAGATCTTTATTTCCGCTACCTTCTTTGTAAAGTGCAAATCCCAGCCACAGCGCATATTTTGCACGCGTGAGGGCCACATACAACAATCGCATCGATTCTCGCAACTCCTCATCAACGTCATCTTGCTCAATAGATGATGGATCCATGAAGGGATTGATCTTTTCTTTTTTCCCAGCTTTTGAGTTGAATAAAGTCGGGAAGGGCATGCACACAATAGGGAACTCTAGCCCTTTGCTTTTATGAATCGTGATCACTTTCACCAAAGCTGCATCACTCTCAAGCCTCAAAATATGCTCATCGCTTTGAAAGTTTTTTTCAAGGATCGCACTACTGAGCCAATTCACCAAACCTTGTGTACCCCGCTGCTGGAGGCTTGCCATTTGCAGCAACTCCGACAAATGCAAATAATTTGTCAGTCGCCTCTCTCCTTCAGGAGTTTTCAACCAGCGCTTGGGCAAGGACAATCGGTGAAGGGTTGATCTGAGCATCGCAAGGACACCAGAGTGTTGCCATACTCGGTTCAAATCACTGATGATTTCACTGTAGTGATCAAAAACGCGCTCATCTTGTCCAATCGCTTTGATCTCCTGCAACTCAAAACCCATCATGGTCGTGGCCAGACCAGCACGCATCTTTTCTGCGTTTCTTGAGTTGGCCACGGCATCCAACCAAAACATCAAATCACGCGCTTCAATCGTATCAAAGACGGAGTCTTTGTCGGACAAATAGACCGAGGCAACACCGCGCAAACTGAGGGCTTGCCGAACAGCAACTGACTCCTTGGTTGTCCGAACCAATACAGCAATGTCAGCGGGCTTAATTCTTTGCTTATTTTCTTCAGGGGAATCCTCTGACCCCTTTTGATATGACATCGTGTCATCATTGAGCCAAGCAACAATCTTTTCCGCACACAACCCTGCAAATTTTTGGTGGATTGACTGCGCATTTCTAGGAACAAAATCGCAAACCATGCTCACACTGGGCAAGCTCGAAAGCGTGTTGTTTAGCGTTTGAACGATACAACTGTCTAGACCCTTGGCCTGCACAGGATGGAATGGCAAATCGTCTTTGTCATTACTTTTGTACAAAAATGCACCCCAAGGGGAATTGGTCTGCGCGAAACCGAACCATCGATTCACGGAGTTGACCAATGCAGTCGTAGAACGAAAATTTTGATCCAAGTAATAGTGCCTTGGACTTGTTGACTCTTTGGCCAACATATAGCTGTTGATATCAGCGCCACGGAAAGCATAAATCGACTGCTTGGGGTCCGCGATGAGACAAATCAAATGATTTCGATCGTTTTGACCGATCTCATAGATGGTGTTAAAAATAGAATACTGCAGGGAAGACGTGTCTTGAAACTCATCGATCAAAATAACAGGGTATTGCTTTTTGATCAGACCCTTCAATACATCAGCATTACTTTGATGAAGTCTGGCGTTGAGTCTGATGAGCAAATCAGCAAAACCAAAGGTCGAATTTTGTTTTTTGATGATATTGATTTTGTGTTTAATAGCATTCAAACAATACTCTTGAATCTCTTGTTTGAGGGTAGGTATTGAGAATACTTTTCTGCCAATTTCCTCAAAATCAAGCAGTTCTTTTGGATACAAGATGACTGTTTGAGGCTCTAGCAAGGACTCCCTGATTGAATCTAAGGAAATTCGCCTCCAGTGCTTGGCCTCCAAATCAATGTCGAGTTGGCCTGCATCTTTGCACCAAACTTCAATGACACCAATCCATTTGAGTAGACTTGATTTAACAAGACTTCGCAAGTTCCACAACTGAGTTGGACTGTTCGACAAGGAATCGATCCAAGGCCGAAGAGTCTTTATGCAATCCAAAGCATCTTGCTTGAGTGGTTTGAGTTTTCCGGCTCTGTCAGCCAGCATTTCAGCCAAATGAGTATCGAGGTCAACCATCCCCATTGACGCATCGTTTTCTAGAACGTCATCGTTAATGCTATTTTCAAGATCAAATGCATGATCTTCAATCAAACGCTCAAGGTCATCGATTTCATTGGGCCAAATCATCTTGAGCATCAACGCGTGATCAAGGCGCAACGGGTATACACTTTGCCGCCAAAAATCCTCTATAGCTTGCTTTCTCAATGGCATTTGATTAGTGACCAACTCCTCATCAAAGGGTTGGCCACTGTAGACCGCATACTCTTTCAGTACGCGTTGACACCATGCATCGATGGTGTAAATACAAGCATCATCCATGCACTGTGCTGCCTCATTCAAAAGCCATGCAGCATTGTCTTTTTCACCTTGCGTTGGATAATCCTCCAGTAATTCGATTACAAATTGATCTTTGGGATCTGCCTGCAGTTGACCGCGAAATATTTGAGCTGTCTGACTCAGTCGTTGTTGTATTCGCGTGGTCAACTCCTGTGTTGCAGCCTTGGTAAATGTCATCACCAAAATATCTTTAGGGCCAAGTGAGCGTGGTGGGCCATTGTCTTTCCCATGCCCCAAAATCAACCGAACATACAAAGCGGCGATGGTGTAGGTTTTTCCAGTTCCCGCACTGGCTTCAATCAGACGACTTCCCCAAAGTGGAAAGCTCGAGGGCTTGAGAATTTGCGCCTCAGTGCTCAAGGTGTCACTCCTTTTTCAACCACTTCATATTCATGCACCTGCAAAGTCTTGATCCACTCCAAAAATGGCCTCATCACACTCACCCAGACCTCCAAGGTTGAAGGGTCCTTGATCAAATCAGAAAATTGCGGATACGCACGACCAAGCGACATCTCCTGGGATTCAAAAAAAGATGTTTTGTATCCGCCCTCATACATTTCACGGGCATTCTCAAGGGCTTTGTCGGGATTGATTTCTTGTGCAAATTTCAATGCAGTTTTGATTGGCATGGGCAACAACTGCATTTGACCGCCAATGCAACGCTCCACCAATTCAATCAAATGGGATTTGGCTTTCAACTGTTCTTGCGCGATCGTTGAGTCGGCAGTCTCAACGTCGCCCAGGGTACCAAACTCAATCCACGCGTCTGAAAATAAACAAGACACCCGCACCTCCAGGCCCAAGGCCTTCAGTACCAAGAACTCCAACCATGGTCCAAACAACAAATCATGCCGAATGTCTTTAGAGCCTTTTAGGGCACTGGCCTGAATATTGATCAAATATCGCTCACGAGTACCTTGGCTCGTTGCACGCCATTTCAATTGACCCGCCAATACACACCCCTCTAACACCTCTGGCATTTCGAGTGCATAGCTCAGCGGCTCCAGTTCGTCAGTCATGCCTTGACTGAGTATTTTGTACTGATTGAGCATTAGCATCAATTCAGCATGAAGTTGAGTTTCAAACAAATCGCCCATCGCACCCACCATCCATTGGCCAGAGCGTTTGAGCTTTTGGATTTCTCGCCAGCAGTTTTCCTTGATCCTCACAAGCCTTTCTGGCTTTTCCACAAATGTCTTCAGTATTTTGTCTTTGACTTGAAACAAGTCAAGACCCTTGAGCCTGAACGCCTCATGATCAAAATCTTTACTTTGCACTTCTTGAGCTTTGAAGTTGACGGCCAACTCACGTACAAAATAGTCTTTGACTGGATTTTTATAGAAATTCCACAACTCACGGATATTGAGTTCTTTTATTGAATTTGATTTTTTTGATTCCTTTGAAAAAGCCGCCGCCAATTCTTGCGCTTCTTGTGGCACTCCTAAAGTGGAATTTTCTTTTTCAATGTCATCTGAATTTGGGAGAATAGCCGATGTATCCGGATGCTTGTCGTGAATATCTCTCCACTCACTTGCATGGGTATGAAGTTGGCTACCCTCTTCAAAATAGGCTCGGTTAAAGGGTTGCAATGGATGCTGGGTGGTCACTTGATCCAATATCCCTGCACCCCACTGGGCCGCCATGTATTGCCGCAGTTGAGTCACCAAGACGCTTGGCGGCTTGCTTGCGTTGTCTCTTGGGCTCAAACCACTCCAACTCATGTAGAGCACTTCACGAGCCGCCAAGATCGACTCCAGCATCATGGCGCGATCATCCTCTGCACGGGATTGATCACCAACCCGCTGCAAGTTGACCTCCTTGGTCAAATCAAAATCTTGAACTCTTGGTGGCGCTGGAAAATCTCCTTCATTGAGGCCAATCATGCAGATAACCTTGAATGGCAAATTTCTCATCGACTTGATGGAACAAAATGTCACACCAGAGGCCAAGAGCCTTTGCCTGGGTGGAGCGATCTGAATATGATCTATCCATGCTGCATGGGCCACGGTGGCTTCCAAAACATCATCAAAGTCCGCCCCCAATAACGCCTCGGTCCAGGTGAGCAAACCTCGAGACAGTGCCTCCATCACACTCGCCTCTTCTTTGTTGGTGGATTTAAAAAATTGCTCTATTAAATTTTGGTATCGCAGGGTCCACTCGGAAGCGGTGGTGGGTTTTGCTGATAATGTCCACCAATCCTTCAGCATTTGAACGAGGGTGTCAAAACGCCCCAAGATTTGCGACTCCAAACCACCCACACTGGTCATTGGCTCAATGCTCTCGATTTGAACCAAAGGCTTTTCAACGTCCATCTCTCCTGTGGCCAAGCCCAACAGCATTCGCTTCACCCCAAAAGAAAATGTGTGAATGGATCCGTTGGCTTTGAAGCCCAAAGCATCGCGCTGAAACCCATCCAAGCCCCAGCGCACACCACTCTCGATCAACCATTCATTGAGTTGCTCGATATCGCTATGGTCCAAACCAAATCGTGCAGCCACAAAGGGTGAGGCAACAAAATCCATCACCTCACTCAAAGTACAGCGACTACTGGCCACATGAAGCAACCACTGCAACTGCATCATCATGGGGTGAGTTTGTAGTGCTTGTGCATCGGCAACATCAAACGGGATGAACCTTGGATCATTTTTGTCGTATTGTCCAAAGATGGCATGGATAGCGGCCTTGCTTTCACCCACATGTGGACACAGCACCACAATGTCTTTGGGATCAATGGGTGAAGTCCTTGCTTGCGATTGCATCAAAGATAGCAACTGATCATGCAAGACCTCCAATTCGCGCGTCAAACTGTGTGCAATATGAAAGACGATGGATCCATCGGCTTTTTGTAACACTGACTCGTCAACACGGGATGCCGAAGTCCACGGCTGCACTGGCTCCAAGTCTCGAATTTGGTTCTGAATACGCTCAAGCATGGTGGCGGGTTCACCGCCTTCAAACTCAAAGAGTTCTACCTTGAGGTGATCAAACTCTTCTTGGGTCTTTTGCACATCGTCAAATTGATCGAGTTGTCGTACAAAATCCCTCGACTGTCGCCCCCATTGTGCCAAGAGTGCATTGGCGTGCAAGTGCATTTGATCCATTGGGGTGCTACTCAAATCCACGCCACCGCGGCTCTTGAAACGTTTCTGATGCGCGAGAAACAATTCACGTCCTTGCATGATGTCAGCCCAGTGGTATTGGCAAGGACTATTCACACACAAAATCACTTGAGTGAACTTGGACATCTGAGCCAGAAACTCCAAGACTTGAAGCGGCAACGCATTCACTCCAAATACAATCAGACGCCTGGGCCATTGTTGGGGCGCAGTCTCAAGCCCTCGCAAGACCTTCATCGCCTCACTGTGCATGACACTGCGAACACTCTGGCGCTGCTGAGTATTCAACTCCTCAAGGACATTTTGCCAAAGTTCTGCTTGCCATTCTTGGCCTTGCTCTAGTGCTTTGGATTGACCCTGTGCAGTGAAGACTGTTCTCTTTCCCAATGCCCAAGACTCGAGCCAATCTGCTCGGTAAATTTGGTAAAGGTCATAGAGATCTGCTATTTTTTTGGCCAACTCGTAATGGGCTTTGCCGCCGCCTTGGTGGGCATAGTCTTTCAATGCAGCAAATTCTGGCTTTTCAAACGCGCTGGGTAGCAAACGCATCAAGCGCCAGACCAATGTTTTTTGATCCGTGGCCGAACTCATCAAAACAGAATCCGCACTGAACAAGGACCGGTACAAGCCCCAGATCGTTCGACCAGGCATGTCCACTGTGCTCGCTGCAAACACACCATGCTCGCGGGCCATCCAAATTTTGTACCACTCGGCCGTTGCACTCGAGAGGGTGATCACACGCTCCAGCTCGAGTGGGGCCAATGGGTAGCGATCAAGCCAAGCTGACAAAGTCTGCGCAAGTCCTTCTAGCCGATTGCTATGCAACGCGATAAAGCCAGGCTTGATGTCAGTGCGCATAAGAATGGATCCATTGCCTGTGGTTGAATGTCGAATCCTCTTGAATCGCTTTCTTTTGAATCGCCTCCTCCAGGTTTGCTGGCCAAGATGCAATGATTCCCCGCTCTTTGGCCACTGTGAATGACCTCGTGTTGCGCCTAGCTTGGTGTTTTAACGCAAGATGAAGTAAAGGGCCACCAACACGACCGCGGCAATCCCTAAGTTTTTGGGCGTGAAGATCGAACTGCTTGCATCGGTGGGCTCGCTTGGTGCAGCAGCAGACTCAACAGCGTTTGCAGCGGCCACATTGGACTGGCTCAACATATTCTGTGTCTGAACATCGAATTTTTTAAAGAACTCTTCAGACAAAGACTTCGCCGCTCCGTCAATCAAGCGTTGGCCCAGTTGGGCGATTTTGCCCCCAACTTGTGCATTGACTTGGTAGTTGAGCTCACACCCGGTGTCACTGGGCACGAGTTGAACGTGGGCCACACCTTTGCCAAAACCAGCCACTCCGCCTTGGCCCTCAAAATTGAGCGTGTAGCTCGCTGGCGGATTCATTTCTGACAAGGTAATTTTGCCGCTGAATTTAGCCGACACCGGACCAATCTTGATGGCCATTCCAATGACGAACTGCTCTGGAGAGACAGCCTCGATTTTGTCGCATCCTGGGATGCAGGCTTTGAGCACGTCGGGGTTGTTCAGTGCTTCCCAAGCTTGTTGCTGTGTCACACCGAGTGGTCTATTGCCTTGCATGTCCATTGGGAAAATTCTCCATGAGTTGGTTCAAAAAACGTCCAGGCCTAAGCCCAAAACGCCTATCTTACTCCCGCTTCGAGCTCACCACACGAGCCAAGGCTTTGGCCAGTTGCTCCAAATGGGTTAAATTGTGAATGGCAATTTTGGCATCTGCGTAGCGATCCAGCAAACTCGCTCCTTTGGCCAAAGGCTGGTAGCCTTCAAAACGCAGCAGTGGGTTGAGCCAACACAAGCTTTTGCAGTGGCGTTTGAGCCACTGCAAAGACACGTCAAGCTCGGCGCTCTCGCCCGTGTCCAAGCCATCGGTGATCAAGAGCACGACGCTTTTGCGAGCCACCAATGTTCTCGGGTGGCGTGCCTTGAGCTCCATCAATGAGCGCCCCAGCAAGGTTCCCGCCGCAAAATCTTTCACGGTGTCATTGACCCCTTGAAGCATTTCGTCGGGATCAGCCCTTTGAAAGATGGGTGTCAAGCGGGTGAGCCCCGTGCCAAACACCATGACTTCGCGTTTTGGATATTGCACGGTGGCTTGGTGCAAAAAAGCCAGCAATAAACGGGCATATCGCTCCATGGAACCGGAGATATCGACAATGATCATCAATGGCAATGGTTGGCGTTGCGGACCTCGCTTGGGCAAGACCAGAAATTCACCCTCGGTCTTGAGGGCTTGGCGAAATGTTTGTGGCCAGTTCAAACCTCGGCCAGCACGGCTTGCCCTTTGCCGTCTAGTGGCATAGGTTGGCAAGATCATGGGAATTTGCATGGCCAAGCGCTGAACGAGCTTGAATTCCTCGGCTCCCAAGGCACCAAAGTCCGATTGCCTCAATCGCACCAAATCACTGGCGGTCATGGCAGCGTCCAACTCGAACTCTTGCTCTTTGTCAGGTTGGTTGTTTTTGTTTTGAACGTCTTGCGCCCTCTTGGGGTTCAAGGCTTCATTCACTCGGGGTTTTCTGGTGTTGGCGAGCGCCTCACCCTGGGCAGTGGGCAGCATTTGCGCGAGCAATTGGTTGGCCACTTGAGGGTCCTTGAAGTAGGCCTCAAAGAGCTCATGAAATACCGCGCGGTCTTCCAAGCGGTTGATGAGAACACACGACAGTGCTGCTTTGAGGTCTGCCTTTTGCTCAAGACCAACAGCCACAGCCGCTTGGAGCGACAAGGCAATTTTGGCGCTGTCCACGGGCACACCCGAACGCCTAAGTGCTCTGGCAAAGCCCAAGAGATTGATGGGCCATTTGCCGACTCGAGCGTCACCAAGTTGCATTGGCTTTTCGACTCAACCGCGGGGTTATTCGTCTGGACTCAAGAGCGATGCGGACATGGGCAAGAGCTGGGCCACATCTTCGCGCTGCTTGAATAAAATACCCGCCGTATCCCCCAAGACCTCTGGGTCCACCACCAACGTGTTGAGCGCCACCAAAGCACGTGCCCACTCCACGCTCTCGGCAATCCCTGGAGCGCGAGAAAACGCATCGGCAAAAGGTGCTGAGCGAAGTTTGTTCACGATGCGAGAGACTTGCTCACTCAACGCCTCGGACGCTTGGGGCACTTGCGTGCGCAAAATACTGAGCTCACGCTCTCGATCGGGATAATCCATCCAGTGAAACAAACACCGGCGCTTGACGGCATCGTTCAAGTCCCGGGTGCGGTTACTGGTGAGGATGGTCACGGGCTTGGTGAGCGCTTTGATGGTTCCAAGCTCGGGGATGCTCACTTGGTACTCCCCCAGGTATTCCAGCAAAAACGCTTCAAACGGCTCGTCTGCACGGTCCACCTCATCGATGAGCAAGACTGCTCCTGGCTCAGGGGCTTCAAGCGCTTGCAGCAAAGGACGTCGAATCAGGTACTTGGATTGATAAACCTCCTGCTCCAAATTGGGAACCA